>Ga0207695_10000225_pt1 | contig 151082 bp, 252 predicted proteins | sample KBSC54metaG_FD_184354 | JGI IMG/M metagenome (GOLD analysis project Ga0207695, IMG submission 184354) | Corn rhizosphere microbial communities from Kellogg Biological Station, Michigan, USA - KBS C5-4 metaG (SPAdes) (version 2) | ecosystem: Host-associated > Plants > Roots > Rhizosphere >... | reverse complement strand
TAATCGAACGACTCAGGCTTGCGCTCATTCTGCATGGTTTCACGCCCAGGCACCGTGTGGCCGCTGGTGCAGTTTTCCAGAAACGTTTTGATCTGGATGTTCCAGATGTGGTAACCCTTGTCGTGGTCGATCCGGTCGATGGTGTAACTGTCCGGGTCACGCCCGCGCTTCTCCAAATAACCGGTGTCTTCGCACCACTTTTTGAACTCCTCAAGCGTGATTGTAAACGGAAGTTTGCGTGCCTTGGCGCGCTGGCGAACAGCGTTGAGAACGTACGTGGCAGGCTGCCGCGCTTTGAGCATCCTGGCCCGGCATTTCCAGCAGTGGCTGAGGTAGTTGACGTACTTTATGACCAGGCCGGTTCGGGGACTTTTATAGTAGGTGTACTTCTCCGCCTTACGATTACGGCAGCGCGGACTGATGCACTTTTCTTCCTTGCTTCGTGCCTTGGGCGCTACCCGTGTTCGTTTCTTCCAGCGATACATTCCTAACTAAGAACACAGCGGTACCGGTTCTTTTTAGAGGAAATGCCTGAAGTAAATGTAAACAAAAAAACGTTGACGGAAACGTTGGAAGATATTCTCTCTCGCGGACTTGAGGGGGAAAACATTGACCCGATGCTTTCGTCATTGTCGCCGTACGCACGTCAGGTGTGGGAAGACATGCTCAATCAGTATCGGGCGTCCGGCAAGTCGGAGATCAATGACCAGCTCAAGATGGTGGACTACACTGAGATTCCTCCCACCATGCAGCAGTTCCTCGACGACCCGTACTATCTCGGGAGCCTGATGACCAAGAGCCAGGACAGCGAAGGCATGTTCCCGGCCTGGAAAGAAATCCTTTGCCGCGATTTCAATTACGACAGTGCCATCCACAACTGCGTCATCACTGGATCACTGGGTATCGGCAAAACGTTCATCATGGTGACCATCCTCCTTTACCGGGTGCTGATCGCCACGCTGCTGCGCAACCCGCACAATTTCTTCGGCCTCACCAAAGGCACCAAGATCATTTTCAACCTTCTGTCTGTCACGAAGGCCGCCGTGACTGAAACAGCATTTGGTGATGCCATGAATTTCATGGCCAACTCGCCGTACTTTCTGGAACAGTGCAAGTACAACCCTGATTCGCAGTACAGCGGATTTCGCATCCCGCTGAAAGGGTCTATCATCTTGACCGCAGGTTCGCGGGGCCAGCACTTGCTCGGTCGTAACATCATCGGCGTCGGACTGGACGAAGGTAACTGGCGCTTGGAAGCGGAGCCGGACAACAAGGCATACGAGCGACCTTACGAAGTCCGCAATCGTATCAATAACCGCTTTCGTAAGGTCGCCGGTTACCTGCCCGCGATCTCGATCCTGGCATCGTCGGCGAAGGACGAGTCCTCCTTCACGGAAACCGTCATCACCGAAATCAACAAAGCGAACGATCCCTCTTGCCAGAAGGTCTATCGCAATTCTGTTTACAAAATTAAGCGGCACACCCTTCAGCTTGGTCCGAAATGGTTCAAGGTCAGCTACGGCCTCAAGAACATGATCCCGATGATCCTCAAGGGATACTACAACGAGGATGCCAAACAGATCGGTGAAGGCCCGTGGGAAGACCCGCCGCGTGGCGCGTCTGTTGAATTGGTGCCAGTCATGTACCTGGATGAGTTCAAGCGACGACCGCTAAACGCCTTGCGGGATGTGTGCGGAATCTCAACCGGAGGCACCAACCGCTGGTTTGCGTCCATGGTCGATTTTGAAATGTGCGTGGAGTTGGCCGAAAAGGACGGCGTCGTAAACCCAGTGGAAAAGGGCGAAAACGGAATGGAACTCCTACCGCTCTCGACCGAGGACACCAAGCAGCTCTGGCATTACCTGGAGCACCGCGCCTTCTGCCACCGCATCGCCTCCCAGACGATGCCCAAGCGCCACCCCGGCCAGCTTCGCTACGCACACATCGACTTGGCGACCACCAGCATGGCCGGTATCGCCATCTCTCATCTGGTAGGGACGCAGCTCATCGAGAACACCATCCGGCCCGGCGACGTGATGCCCTATTCCGAGTATCGACTGATCGTGGAATACGATTTCATCCTCACGGTCATCGCCGGTCAGGTAAAGCCCATATCGCTGGAAAAGGTCCAGAATTTCCTGATCTGGTTGCGCGACGAATGTGGCTACAACTTTGGCCTGATCACGTACGATCAATACCAGAGCGATCAACAGCTCCAGATGCTTGAAGCGCGTGGGTTCAAAGTGGACAAGCAGAGCGTGGACCGCAATAAAGACGCGTACATCGCCTGGAGAATGGCCATTGAAGAACACCGCCTGCGCCCCTACGCTCACCGGCACATGATGCAGGAAGCGGAAAAGCTGCTCGATGGCGACAAAAAGGTGGATCACCCGGACAAGGGCAGCAAAGACACGACCGACGCCTGCGCTGGTTCTTATTACAACGCCATCAATTCTGAGGAAAAGGCGACGATGATGGCGTCGAACAACCCTCGCGTGCATCTCAACCGCGAGTTCGAATCTATTATCCTGGAAAAACCGCCCGTCGAAATTAACCTGCCGCCCGGCTACGAACGCATCAAAACCTTCAAAGTCACATGAAACTCATTGGAAAAATTCCTCTGTCAGAAACAGTTGAAGCCAGCTTCCTTTCCATCGGAGAAGGAGCCTTCGAAAGCATCCACCTGGTCATCGCGGACACGAAAACTGAAAAAATCATCCACCTGGAGAACTTTTTCGGATTGAAAATGGTTCTATCCAATATGAATACTGAAACCGCCCGAACACCCATAACCCCGGAAGACATCAAAGCCGAAGTAAACGACGTTTTCGTTTTCAACGCCCCGATGTCCAGTCAAACCCTAGCATCATGCGAACGAATCCAAAACGCCTGCCGCGAACTGGCGCTCGCCATCGCGGAGGAAGTGCCGGAAGGCAAGGAACAGACCATCGCCATCAACAATCTCCTGGCCACGGCAATCTGGGCGCGCCAGGGAGTCACGCGGCGGCAGGTGGCAGTAATGGCGGCTATGCCCTTACCGGAAGACCAACCGGGCGAATTACCGCCACCGGTCGCATCAACCTCACCAGCCTCCCCAAGCTGAAGTAAACGGCTAAGCCGGAGTCTGTAGTTAGGGCATGGCAGACGCCGCATCAATCCGCGTCCAGTTGGTCCCGTACAGCATGTTTGCGGGAACACCGGCGTATCAGATTCAGGCCGAAGTAGATGGCAGCGAACAAAACGTTGCTGTCTTCGGCTTGAAACGTAACGTGGTCGTCCCCGACCCAAGCGACACTTTGTTTACAGTGCCGACAGGCGGCGAGGGACGCCTCGATCTCATTTCCCAGAAGCTTTACGGAACACCTGAATTGTGGTGGGCCATCGCAGACTGTAATCCCGGCATGGACCCGATGGTCGGACCGAATATCGCCGACGTGATCCAGGTGCCTACAAAACTTCGCCTTGCCAGCCTCGGCATCTTAAATGTCTGATGATTTTATGACCAAAGACATCGGCGACACGTACCCGGAATTCAAGATCGAACGCTTTGGTTCGGCCAACGGCAGCCATTTTTTCGTCGTCTCCGTGAACGGGGAATTTATCGGCACTTTGCTGAAGAAGATGGTTGCCTCTCCGGGATCAGAGTGGGCGGAGGAGAAGTGGTTTATCGCGTACGTCGCCGGGCGCAGTATGCACACCTACGTTCCCGTGGAAAGCCAGCAGCAGGGTGCAGAGATGCTGTGGCAGTCGCATGAGGGCCAAATCGAAATCCCTGAACTTCCCCACCAGTACGACCCGCTTGTTGCGCCTCCCGACGACCCGGATCACTACGAGAGCATCCGTCAGAAGGCCGCCGCGCTTGTCGATCTCGTGGTTGAGAACGACGACGTGGAAGTGGCTCAGACAGTTAATGAATTCGAAGAAGCTGTCAACGCGCTGACCAGCGCTGGATTCTGCGTGGAGAACCAGGCTGATTCCATGACCGTAAGCTGGCCTGCGGATAGCATGAATGTGTTGCACTCTGGCGTGACCAGGGTAAAACAAATCCTGGAATCAGCGCTGCCGTCGAAGTATGTCGGGCACGTCGCCCGGCAAAACCGGACCGCCAGCATGGTCGTCACCAAAATTTGATATGGCCTACCTAACCGAACGTAAATTATCGAACACGCTGGACATCCCGATCAACCTCCCGACGACCGAGATCAAAATGGGAGATTGGATTGTCGTGGCCACCGTGAAAATCGAAACACCGACGCGCTTGACTTACCGGATGCTCAACCTGGATTTCGTCAGCTCCACGATTGCTCTGAGCAACATCACACCCGACAACCGCATCGTGCCGAACTTCGGCATGTGCTACGTGGGCCTGTTTTTCAATTACACGTCCGGTGACCCGAGCGCACTCCCGGCTCTGGATGTGGTGCAGGCAACCAGCTTTGGCATCGTCGCACGCACCGCGACTCCCATCGTGACGGTAGCGCCGGGAACATATTCGTGGCTGGCCGTGAACAACATCCAGTTCAGCGACCAGAACGTGCTGCTGACTACCGGAGACAGTGCCGACTTCACGCTAAACTGTGTGGGCCAGGCGCGCCTGGAACTCGACCTTCAATGATCGAAGCAATCAACAAGATCGTGGCGTTTGTGACCGAGGAGGATGACTCCGATTGGAAGGATGTTGTTCACTCGAATCACTGGACGGAAGGCGATAGCTGGACGGAGCACACGCTTAAGCCTCTCGGTTTCAAATACCGGGAAATGGGCTGTCGTGGGTGGGAGAAGTCTGTCGGGAGCAGGATGGCATCCGTGGGCGCATCCACCACCCAGGGAAAAGGACTTTTGGTGCTTTACCGGCGTACCTCCACCGGTCGGTGGCAGCAGGAAACAAGCGTGACCGCTGAATACGGGGACGAAGTGCTGGCGCAGTTGAGAACGTGGGGAATCATCCGATGAGCGACGAAGTAAATCAACTGGTTGAAGCCGTTCTGGAAGCTGATGACTTCGATACCAAAGAAGTCTCCGGTGAACCTCTGGACGCGGCGCTCAGTGCTGCCGGTTTCGCGACCGAAGAAGGCGTTTGGATCAAACGAATGGCCAACGAAGCCGTAACCGTAGCCCGCATCCCGAACGATTTTTATTCCATCGGATTTCATAAAAGGGGTCAAACCGGGTGGATACCTGATCACCGGACTGAAGGAGGCGAAAACGCTGTCAGGCGTATGCTGAGAGACTACGCCGCTGTTCCTGTGCAGGAGTCCGAAGACTTTGACACCAAGGAAGTGGCAGGTGACATGACACTCGACTTCCTCAAAAGGTACGGCTTCAGACAGTCCACACTGGCCCCGTTCCCGTGGGAAAAGCGGATGGGAAAACTCGCCGTCAGCATCGAAGGTTTCGGGGAGCGTCAGTTCGCGGTTCGTTTTTGGGACCTGGTCGATAATGCTTGGAAATGCGTTTCGAAGCAGGACGTTGATGAAAATGGACTCATTGAGGTTCTGAACGAACTCGGTGAAAAACCGGTCAAGGAAGGCATGGAGGACGACTTCGATAGCAAAGAAGTTTATGCCGGTGACTATCTGGATGACATCGGGAATTACGTTGAGCGTGGTATTCTGAGTCTCTACGGAAACGTCAAGCGCACTGACCACCACTATGTTCACGAGCGCAGCACAACTTTTACTCTCCGAGATGAGTGGTATTGGACGGATGAAATTCCCCGCGATGAGCAGCAGGAAATTGAGCTGAGAATTGGAAAGTTGCTCGACCGGCTCGAAAAAGACATCGACGAGCGCATGGTTGATTGGAACAGAAAAATTTACAAAGAGCTGGAAGCTGCCTACGACTGGTCCGTCAGTGAGGAGGTCGTAGCCGAGACCATCGAGTCCAACGACTACCGGTTCAGTGAAGACGGCGAGTATGATGAAGGCAATCTGCTGTACAGCCAGCTCAACGACCGTGCGAAACAGAAAGCGCGTGAATGGTGGGTCCAGGGCGAAGACGCCATGGGCCAGAACTACTACGCGGAGCCGGTCGTGGCCGAATGGAAGTGGCTGCTGAAGAATAAGGGTTTTGACGACGCGGATATTAGCTGGAGCGGCTTCTCAAGCCAGGGCGATGGTGCTTCCTTCACCGCCGACTCATTTGATTTTACTCGCTTCAAGAAGTTCCCTGACCCGCTGGAATTTCCTGAAACGGATCGCGAGCAGATCGACGAAGCCGTGGAAGATTCTGATTTTAAGGATGTCCTGGGAGAACCGCCGCCCGCTGAAACTTTTAAGGTGATGTCATCACTCGGTGAGTTCGTGGTTCGCGTTGAAGACGGACAAGTGCTCAAGACAGAAATCTATCCTCCGGTGGACGCAGACGGCGAAAATCTCAAAAATATCGACCGATTTGACGTGAATGAGTGGCGATCGTACTGGAAAGAGGACATAAAACCAGGCACTGACCTGGACATACTGGATTTTGGGTGTTGGAACAAGAACGGCAGCTATGAGCCTCCGGTCGCTGAATTCAGGCGCGACTGCCTTTTCTACGGCGAGGAAAACAATCCAGTTCACGAGTCGGAGGAAGACGAGGCCCAGGACGCCAAGGACGTGTACGGCACCAACCGTCAATCCCTCAAGCACATTGATAATGCTCATGACTACGCTGAGTTCGAGGCCCGCTTTCAGGAATTCATGGAACGTGAAGGCATTAACAATCTCAGCACGGGCGATGAGCTTGGATTTAGCTGGACCCCGTGTGACTGCTGCCATCGTGCCCTGGGCGGAGAGCGCTACTACGCAGACGGATTCAATCCGACCACGCGTGAAGTACAAGACTATAAGATTTGTTCGGACTGCATGTACTACGCCAACTACGGGGCGCTCGACGACATGACCATGATGAAGATCGGGGACAGCAAAAAGGAGCTTGGGCTTGGTGAGTCTGAGGATGACGACTTCAAAGAAGTCCACGGCACCCCGCCACCCGATGCGGTCTTCACGATCACTTCCTCCTGGGGAGAGCTTACGGCGCGCACGGACGACGGGATGGTCCTGTCTGTTACGCTCAAAGACCCGCCGCCCGCGCCGCCAGAAGAAGACACGCTGCCACTGAGCCAGATTGCTAAATTCGATCTGGGTGAATGGCGGCGCTACTACCCCAATCGCGTCATCGAAGACGGAGATCGCGTTGACATCCTTGACCTCGGGTTCTGGGACAAAGATAACGATTATATCCCTCCCGACGAGGGCTATCGAGAGATTCGCCGGGAAATGGGTTGGGACGAAGATTAACGTATGTAAAGCATGAAGGGTTTCGTAACCAACGAGCGATTTCAGACGATTTACGATCTGCCGATCCAGCTCCCGCAGACGGAGTTGAGGCGCGGTCGTTATATCGTTTCTGGTGCGATCAGCATCGTCCTGGGGCAAATCCTCCGGGTCCGGTGCTTCAACCTTCACCTGATCAACATCATTACGCCGGAAAACACGCCCAACATTTTCAGCACGTCTCTCGGTCTGGTCAGCGCCGGAGTGTTCACCAGCCCCATGCTGTGCTCAGCAGGCGTGCTGATGAAGTGCTCATCACCTGGCGTAGTCGGATTCAACAACTTTCAGTACCGGGACTTCGCCGTGCCCGGCACCTACTATTTCGGAGTTAGCAACAATACACGGAATGTGGACGTGACGGTGGCCATGACTGGCGTCGCCAAAATTATCAACGGATGAGCGCTGAAAAAATCATCAAATTCGTTCTGAACGAGTCACCTGAAGATGATGATCTCGATCTGAAGGGGCTTACTTCTGCCGATTTCCCGGAACCATCCGTTGAGGACCCGTACGAGATATGGTGGGAAAAGTACAAGCCGATCCAAAACGATGTCACGAACGAAGGGGAAGACGCCCCGTTTAACGGCACCATGTTCGAGACCTACGGACCGGAGCTGCAACGCGTTCAGAACACGAATGAAAAATACGTCTGGACGTACGTGACCGGCGACGACAATCAAGATATTATCGTGGCTGGATTTCACTTTGTGAATCGGATGGGATATTTCATAACAGAGAACCCCTGGGAAACCGGTTCTGAAGCATTTGAGTTTGGTGAAGGCGATCCAAACAATTCCGCAAGCGCTGCCGCAGGCTTCATAGACAATGAGCTTGGACGGGAATGGATACCAGAGTGGGAAAACATGCCGCCACAAGAGCGTTTGGCTAAAATTGCGGCGTACGCAGAACAGTTCGGTCTCGAAGACCACGCTAATGAGATCGTGGCCGAAGTCGAAAAAGTAATCGCAAGAATAAAAGCCAGCAAGCGCGGAGAACAGATTTAACGTATGCCCGATTCCTTAGAATCAGCCCTGATTATTCAGTTGGCCGGAACGCTGAACTGGAGTGCCGCGCTGCCTCCAGTCAACGAATTCTCGGGCACGCTGACCGCCGTTGATCCAGGGAAACCTCTGGACATCACCACCTATGCCCGGCGAGACCGTGAGTTCCAGCACCGCGACATGGTGGCCGCCGCCGCTGTTGCCAAAGTGGCAATTCATTCTCGCACGGTCTGGAACGGAACCGTCGTGCAGCCAGTCTTGCAGGGCGTTACCGCCGTCACGGATCAATCGGGCACGAACATCTTCATGCCGCTCGACCCAAGCCAGGTCGGAGCCAGCCTGCCGAATAACAGCACCGCTGTTCAGTACGTGCTGAATTCAGATATTCCCTACGCCGCCGTCAAAGTGACGGATGTCAATCTCTACAACCGCGACCTGCTTTTGTACGAAACACTGGCGAGAGCGGCATCCATTTTCAGTGACAACGCGCCCATCAACCAACTCGATCCGGCAGGCAATTACATAGGTTCAACCTCGGTCTGGGCTACAGCGCAAGGAACGAATCGGCCTAAGCTGCCGAACGCCTCCGAGCCGTTGAGCCAAGCGACCCTAAAAGACCCTGACCTCTATCTCGCCGACCGCGACAACCAGGTGGCCGGTTACGTTTCGCGTGTGGTCCAGGCGTTGAAGAACCCGTTCGCATACGCCAGTCGCATTTATGTTCAAGTCGATTCGGACAGCAGTGGCAACACCCGTGAGAGCGACACCTACGTCCTGACGAACAATGTTTTTGTTCAAGGCGCGGTGTACGCCGCAGGCGACGAAGTTTTGTACCAGGGTGTGTGGTACACGGCCATCAACACGACTTCAGACATTCCGCCGTCCACGAATTGGAATTCCATCCCGGCTCCGACGAAACTTCAATTTCTGGCCGAGCCGTCGCTGGATTCCCGTAACCGGATCATCTACGACACTCAGGCAAAAACGCTTCAATGGTTTAAGGAAACGCTCGACACCATTCACGTGCCGCAGATCGTGGGCTTCCTGATTCCCGGCATCCTGCCCGGCCAGACCATCCAGACGGTGCCTGCGGTACCGGAGCAGAAGGACGCGCAATTTTTCCGCCAGAAAGCGGCGCGCCTCTGCATTTCCGAAGGCACGTATTCCAGCCAGCAGGTGTTCGCACCCACGGGTAACCGGGATAGCTCGTCCTTTACCACCTTTGTCAACGGAGGCATCAGCACCCTGGCTCCAAACGGTAAAGACGTGACGCTGATGATGCCAGACTCAATCACATTTAATCTGGAGCGCCTAATCTGTAATTCAGGCACGTACGCACTCAACTGCCTGATTCGCCCTTCCCCTTCGGTCGAGGTCGCAGGCGGAGATAATGACCAAGGCTCGCTAGACCCGGATAACGGTGGAACCGACTACAGTACGATCGGCGACGTGCGGAACTGGGAAATTCCACTGCCTGCGGGCGGCTGGAAAATGTTCATCGACTTCGCGAACATCTCAGCGACGCCGACAACCTCCTTCGGTATCAAAGCGAGCCAGGGGAGCGTTTCCATTCTCGCAAACACGCTGCCGCTCTATTACACCGACAGCAACGGCAACGCCCTTCCTGAAAACACAGTGATTGAAAGCCCTGGCATTGACATCCAGTCCACCGGCCAGGTGTACAATTTCAGCGTTCAATGGACGGCAGGCAACGGGCAGTTCCATGTGCGCAAGCTGCGCTTCGTTCAGGTCAACGGACCGGACACCAGCCACTACATCATGCAGGCAACATGGATTGGCGCAGCGGGAACCAATCTCGACGCTCATTCCAGCCTGGACGTGATCGGTCAGGCCAACCAGCCGGATGTAATGCCGTTCGTCTTCAATCTCGTGAAGCAGGACCTCGCGCCCGTGATCAACATCTCGTGGCTTCCGAAGGCGGCTTCAGCCTGGCAGGCAAAATCCTATAACCCTGGTGACCAGGTGATCTACAATTTGATCTACTGGCAGGCCAGCATTATCACTGCCGCGACCGACATCCCCGGTCAATCTTCAGCCTGGTTCCAGCTCGGCTCTGAGCCACAGATTCCTCTCGTCTTCGAACAGGTTCAGCTCATGAAACTGATTGCCACCGCGCCCACGCCGGACGCGGTCGGATTCCAAGGATTCCGGCAAGACATGCTGGAACGTGCTCTGCGCACTACTGAAGACGCCTACACTCTGGCGCTCTCTCGCAACGGCACTATCCTGCCGGAATTTCGCGACGCAAATGATTCATGGACGATGGCATCCACTGGGTCATGGATGTCGTTCATGGAGGTTTTTTCTCCGCGCCTACGGCAGACCGGCCAGGTCTTTAGCGGCGGTATCCTGCCCGGTCGTCAGTACAAGGTGGCAACACCGAACGGAGGCTATGTCATTTACAGCAACGGCACTTTTGCCAACGGCCAAACATTCTATGGCATCAGCGGCACTCAAAGCTTTTCCCAAAGCGGCAACCCGATTGTCACGCAGGTCGGAGCCTACCGTCTTTCGCAGCCAGGTGATGTCGGCAAAACCGGCTTAATCCCGGCTGGCATAGAATACATTCGCGTGGCGGGTACCGGCACGGTCCACGGATGGTACCCATCTTATGCGTCATATCCGACCCATCAAGCCATCCAGCCGTGGATGATCGAACAAGGATTTTACGCGGCTGCCAACGACTTTGACTCGCCAGACGGAAATTTCATCCCTCCTGGCGGCCTTGAGAATCCGGTCCCTGACCTGCCAAATACAGGTTTTGCCTTCGATGACTTTGAAACGTACGCGAATAACGCTTTCCTGGACGGCCTGAACGGCGGCAGCATCTGGAAAGCCGCCTATGCAGCGCGCAGCGGAAATACTGTGGCTACGGACAGTTTTGAATCTTACACCCCTGGATCGGCCTTGGACGGCTTAAGCGGAGGCAGCGGCTGGTCCAGCAACTACGTCAGCAGACCATAATACTATGTCAGCAATTATCTCAAGTGTCGGCGGAGAAAATCGGCTCATCCTCGATAGCAGTCGTTTTGCTCGGCAACCCTTTTTCATGGTCGGCCAAGCGTGGCAGAAATTGCGCATCGGGATGCGGCTTTGCATGTCTGACTCAGGAGGAAATATAAACCCGGCCAGTTTCAATGTTCTAGCGTGCAATGGCGATACGAGCATCTGGGGTGATCCTGGAGCCGCCCCGCACCACGCTGTGGGCATGAACTGGGTCGGGAACTTCGCAACGTTTATCCGAGCGACAAGTCCCGTCACTCAGTACGGGTGCTCCTTCTCATCAGGAAGCTGCTTTGTCAACGGCGTGAACGTTTCCAGCGTCGGCGTCGATATGGAGCCTTCGACCTGGTGCATCGGTGCGACTGATAATAATCGAACGGTGCTGTTCGTGGACATCCAGAAGGGACCCACGCAGTGGACGCTGAGCTATTTCAGAAACACTGACAACAACTGCGTCGATGTTAGCAAAGCTACTTTTGACGCCCAGGTGGTCAGTGGTAATCCCGTTATCGCGGGTCACGGCTTTCAGACGCCAGGAAACCTGCTGGTGAACGAAGCTGCCAATGGAATCATGGACCACATCAACGTCAGTTGGAACTTTGGCGTTCCGGTTTTCAAGATCAGCGATCTCGCGGTGGTTCAACTCGCCTAAGTCATGTCCGCCATCATTTCCAGCATTAGCGGCGAGAATCGGCTCATTCTTGATGCCAGTCGGTTCGCTCGCCAGCCGTTTTTCATGCTCAACAGCACGTGGCAAAAGCTGCGGATCGGAATGCGCTTGTGCATGGCTGACTCGGGCGCAGATGTAAGTTCGTGCAGTCTTCACGTAGGCATCTGCACCGGAGATACCAGCATCTTTGGTGATTCCGGCTTAGCTCCGACGCACTTTTTTGGAGCAAACATGGTGGGCAATTTCAACACGTTCGTTCGGGCCACCGGGCCGACACGCTACGGCTGTTCCTTTGGAGCGGCTGAAGAATGGGGGAACGGTGTTCTACTGGCCGGAACGGGCGGCGGCGGAGATTTGGAGCCGAGCACGTGGAACATCGGAGCAACAGATGCTAACCGCACACTGTTCTTCGTGGACATCATCAAAGGCAATCCTGACTGGCACATCCAGCTTTTCAGAAATACCGACACCGCCTGCACTGATGTTGATAAGGCCACTTTTGACGCCCAAGTGGTGAATGAAATAGCCTCGTTGGCAGGCCACAGCTTTACCCCATTAAATGACTGGGGAATTATGCGAGAAAGCACCTATGGCGTGCTCGATCACCTGAACATCAACTGGAACCATACGAATCCGGTTTTCAAGATCAGCGACATCGCCGTCGTGCAGTTCGCGTAGTTAAAATATGGCAACACGGCGTATCAACGAAATTTTGAGCAACGACTTCCCGGAGCCGCAGCAGCGCAGGCCCGTTGGACCAGGGGCGCAGCGCATGGGCTGGAACCCGGAGGAGCCGAACGCCGTTCCGATCAAGAAGAACAACACATCGCGTTTCTCCTTCGCCAAGACCGAGCAGCCGGACGTAGCGTACGCCACGCAGCAGGACCTCGACGCTTTGATTGCCCGCATTCGAGCGGAAGAAGAACAGCCACCCCACAAACAAAATCAAGCCCGGATCGCCTCACTGAAACGCGAGGCGATGGAGCTGATGGGCCAAATGGAATCGGTATGGGTGCAGCAGCGCGCTGACGAGCTGCTGCCGCTCTGCGAAGGTTAATCGACGGTCGGAGGCACCGGCTTCACGCCGGGGCGGCCATCGAAAATCTGTGCCCGGATATTTTCCGGGATGTCCTTGTTGCCTGCTTCCTGGTGCAACTGGTACTGGTTCATCCAGGTCAGAACGCCAAACGTTTCATTCAGGGACGCCTTCTCCTCATCGCTCAGGAGGGTATTGGTACGGAGGATATTTCCAATCGCATCCGCCTGCGCCTTGAACGATGTTTTCGTAAACTTTTGTGCTTTATTCAGTGCCATATCCTTAAAGAACGAACTTCGTCGTTGACGTAAGCAAAAAATTGTTTACATTTTTCACTCAATGAAGCTGGTGAAGATGGTCATCTTCTTGTCCCTGTTGTGCGGCTGTGCCTCGCAGCAGTTGACCGTGGTCAATAACACGACCGCTAATCTCGATGTCATTTCAGAGAATCAGCTCCTCTGCCTCAATTTACCTCCAGGTCAGACGCTGCCTGTCCCAAGCAACGCCTGGAAGACGCATATCGCCGTGGTGGTTATAGGCCGCGACGATCACGGTTCTTATGTAGGAGCCAATGACTGGACTTTCTATTGTGGACAGGACCAAGTCTGGCGAGTTGACCGATTAAACAAACCATGAGCGCACTAAATAAACTCAAAGCAATGAGGCAGTTGGAAGAAGTGATGGAGAAGGCCGGAAAAATAAATGACATCTTCCTGGAAACTGCCAAAGCAAAAGACCCGTCGCGAGACCCGCAAGATGTCCTGGATGAGGTCATGGCGCGGGAGACAAAAACTCTCTTGCTGCCCGACACCGACTACAAGACAAAACTCGATTTGATGGCCGCCGACCTCGGCGAACACTTCACGCCATTGCGTACCAGCGCCAACTTCCAGGAAGTCTTCGAGAAGTGGTGCAAGGATTACAGTGATCGCCAGTATCGCAAAATGCTGGTCAATCTGTCCGAATGGACAAACGGCAAAGCCACCGCCGAAGATGTGGACATGCTCATGAGAGGAGCTGCTGCCGCCCTGCAATTACAGGCCAGCGGCGCGTTTGAGTAAGAATTAACCACCTAACCACCTAACCAACCAATCAATGAAAACACGCAAAGAACGAGGATTCACCCACGTCCATCGGGGCGGACCGAACATGGCGTCCATGGCCGCCGCCGCTGTCGGAGATATACCAAACTCTATTCGTGCTGCCACGCCGGGCGGCATCGAAGCCCAGGAGCGGGAAGGCCAGCAGGCCCAGGCCAAGCTTGAGACACTGCCCATCGACATGCAGGGTTGCACCGTGAAGGACTTCGAAAAACTGGGCTTCACCTTCGGCGAAAAGACCGACCGTATTTTCTGGAAATGCAGTTTCCCAAAAGGCTGGACCAAACGTCCGAGCGGCCATTCCATGTGGAGTGATCTGCTGGACGACAAAGGTCGCAAACGCGGTAGCATTTTCTTCAAAGCCGCTTTTTACGATTACAACGCACACATCGGTCTCAATCCGCGCTACACTTTCAGAAGCACCTACCTCGACGAAAAGAAGGAGGAGATTTACGACCGCGCCACCGGCGAGCATAAAGCAGACAAAATGGGCGTCAGCTCAAAATTCGTGCGAGTGGATGTCATCGACACCGCTACTAAAGAAGTCCTGCACTCATCCGACCCATTGCCGGAAGCGAACTGGGACAAACGCGAAGAAGCTATGGCGCGATCCAAAGCCATTGATGAGGCCAAAGAAGCGGCCAATGTGTGGCTGACCCAGAAGTTCCCGAGCTGGAGAGACCCGCTGGTTTACTGGGGATAACGTGTCAGAAGCCACTCTCAACCGCATCTACGACATCCTGGTAAAGGTCTGCGGGGCCTCTGAAGGTGATCGCGACAGCTTTGTGTACAATCAGAGCAAGAGGAATCACCCGACCGAGTGGCGCTTCATCGGCACGCTTGGTTTCGGTGGAAAATTCTGGCGCGTTTACGACCGCATCTACGTGAACTGCTACCCGGAGCATGAGACCCCCGCGACTCGAAAAACTATTGAAGAAGCCAACCGACAACTCGCTCAAGTTTATGCCGATTCCAAAATGGAAAAAGACGCCGGTACCGGTACCCATTGAAACACTGCGCGCCCTCGCCGCAAAGCACGGTCAGGACGTAACCGTGCTGGTGACCTGGCACCGCGATGGCGTTTTTAACTTCACCACTGTTGGATCAGACTTCGTCTATGCCGATGCCGCCGTTCGAATGCGCGACATCCTGGCGAAGAATCTGGGAATTGAGAGCTTGGGTATTGACCGCGATCTTCGCCACGAGCACCCCAACGTAAGTTTAACCAAGGAACAGATTGATTTTGTCCTCTGGATACTGGGCTACATGCGTGGGCGCGCCGAAAAATTGGATCAAAAGCATCGTGATTACGTTCTAAAATATCATGACGAGCTTCTGCCCATAATCGCAGCAGCTACGGGCAAACGTAAAAATGAAGAAAAAAGTCTTTCTGCCGCTTCTGGCGGCCCTAATCCTGGTGGTCGGAGGAACCGCGCTCCTCGCCGTCCACGTCCACCCCGCAAATCCTGAAGTCGTCCACACCCACGAATGGGGTCAATGGGGCGATCCTGACCCGGACGAGAACAACGGCAAAAACGCTCAATTCATCCAGTTCCGGCGCTGCACCAACTGTGGTCTGGCCCAATTTCGCGTCGTCCTGGAAGTAAAGTAAACGATTCCGTTCTTTGAGGCATGAGCCTCAAAATCTCAAAGGAACTGACGCTGCCGTTGGATTTCGTCACCCAGACGTGTTCCATCATGGCCATGCGCCGGGTCGGTAAGACCTACACAGGATCGGTGATCGCCGAGGAGCTGGTGGCGGCGTCACAGCCGTTTGCCGTGCTCGATCCGACCGGTGCCTGGTGGGGCCTGCGTTCATCAGCAAACGGTCTGCGCGAAGGTTTGCCAGTGGTGATCATCGGCGGTGAGCACGCGGACGTTCCACTGGAATATACGGCAGGCCGGGTCATCGCCGACATGGTGGTTGACCATCCTGGCTACTACGTCATCGACCTCTCCTCGACCGAAAGCAACGCACAGCAGGATCGCTTCGCCACTGACTTTGCCGAACGCCTCTACCGGCGTAAAAATCAAAACCGCAATCCGCTGCACCTGTTCGTGGACGAAGCCGACTCTTTCGCTCCCCAGAAACCCCAGGACGGCCAGCAGCGAATGCTCGGAGCCTTCGAAGCCCTGGTGCGCCGGGGAGGCATCCGTGGGATTGGCACGACGCTGATCACGCAGCGCCCGGCTGTGCTCAATAAGAATGTCTTCACTCAGACCGAACTGTTGATCGTACTTCAGCTCAACTCGCCCCAGGACCAGGACGCCATCGACGATTGGGTGAAGCGCAACGGCACGAAGGAACAGCGCGACATCATGATGCAGTCCCTGGCATCGCTTCACACCGGCGAGGGCTGGATATGGTCGCCCGGCTGGCTGCGCATCTTTCAACGGATCACCATCCGGCAGCGCCGGACCTTCAACTCATCAGCCACGCCCAAGGCAGGTGAAAAAGTCATCATCCCGCAAAAGCTGGCCAAGGTCGATCTCGTGCGCCTGGGAAATGAGATTCGTGAAACGATTGAGCGCGCCAACGAGAATGATCCGGCCCATTTGAAACAACAAGTGGCTGTTTTGAAACAAAAGCTGGTAAAAGCGGAACAGGCCGCTGTCGCGCCCAGGCCGGTGACGGTCGTGGACACGCGAATCGAAAAGGTCGAAGTTCCCGTGCTAACGCCCGAGCAGGAAAAAACTCTGAAGCGAATCGAGGAAGCCTGCACTACTTTCAGCAAGACGGTGGTGAACTTCTCTGAGCTGGCCAATCAGGCGGTAGCGCTACGCACCGATATTGTAAACAAATTGATCGTGATCCAGAAGACGAGTATGGCGGTTGCGACACCGGTAGCACCCAAGGCGATCCCGGCTCCAGTTGTCGCCACTCGGCACGATTTTTCATCGCCGGTGCATGATCCATCCTCGGGTGGACTTTCCAAGTGTGCGTCAGCGATTCTGACCGTGCTGCTCAGTTATCCCGAAGGGCGGACCCGCAGCCAGGCCGCGCTTCTATCCGGCTACAGCGTGACTTCAAGCACGTTCGGCAACGGGCTGACCGAGCTTTCCAAAAACAACGCGATCATCCGCAGCGGCGACACGCTGACTGCAATACCCGAGGCTCGCGCCCTGTTGAAAAACTTTGAACCGTTGCCAAAAGGTGAAGCTCTGAGAAATCTCTGGGTGAATAAGCTGAGCGGCGCAGCGGGAAAGATTTTCAGTTACCTGCTGACGCGCTTCCCGGAGTTTGCCACGCGCCAGGAGATTTCAGACGCGACGGGATACAGCGTGAACTCCAGCACGTTTGGAAACGCGCTAACAGCCCTGCGCGCTCCCGACCTGATGGAACAGGATCGCGAGCTGAGAATCCGAGCCAGCGCAACGCTATTTGAAACTTGAACCCTGCACGCTGCGAACAACCTCGAAAGTATAGCCATCCAGGCTGACGTTTCCCGAGAGTTTTCCGCGCAGGGCCAGGTCTTCAACAGCTATTTCGAGGAATTGCGCGACTTCGAACAGAGAGAAAATCCTGTTTAGGTCCCCTCGCTCAACCGGTGCTGCTATTAAGCGAAATTTCATACGCACTCCAACAAACCCGGCCCTCCAACCCTAAGAGGGCCGGGCACCCACCCGATCCACTATTACCACGCATTAACTACGGTCGTTAGGCCACTTACAACGAGGTATTAAATTTCTCACTATTTACACTTTGGGTATTGACAACAATTCTATTTCGTTTACATTTCTGGCATGACAAACGAATCTATTAAAGGACTGCCGGTGAACGAACTCCGGCTCGTTGCTGTCTGCGTGGTCCTCGGCTTCAACCCGGACGCAGGAGAAAATGGATCAGTCGAGGCTGAGATGGATGTCATCGACGAACCGCTCTGGCAGACTTTCAAAGCTCAAAACCAACCCAATCGCTGCGGCTGTTGCGGCCACACTCTCAAGTACGCCTGCGCCATTGTCCACGCGCCCACGGGCACCGGCTACTGGGTTGGCCGTGACTGTGCCGCCAAGGTGGAAAATCTGCGCCGGTTCGACAGAATGATCGCACAGCACACTGTGGCCCTCGCCGAGCGCCTGGCTTGCAATAAGCGCGAAGCTGATTTCTTGACCGCGCACCCCGAGGCGATGAGCATCATCGGCTGGTGCCGCCTGGCCCGTGCTCCCAAGATCGCCAAGGACATGCTGGAAAAGATGCGCCGTTTCGGTGAGCTGTCCGAGAAGCAGATCACCACCCTCGAAAGCATCCGCGAAAAAGACGAAGCGCGCCGTGCCTCCGCGACCGGCAAAGCTCTCAGTGGCCGCCACACAGTCAAAGGCACTGTCCTGTCCACCAAAACTATTCCTGGCTTCGATCCTCGGAAAATGGTCACCAAGCTCACCATCGACTTCGGCAACGGTGTGCGCGCCTTCGGCAATGCTCCTGAATACAACGCCGCTGGCCAGGTGATGTTCCCGCGCAAGGGTGATGAAGTGGAATTTACCGCCACGTTCGAGCCAAGCAAAAACGACGAGCTATTCGGCTTCTGGAAACGCCCGGCCAAATTCACCATTACGAAGCACAACCCCGAAGACGTTGCCAGATGGGAAGCGATCTTCGCAGCCAATCCAGGTCTCCGCGAACGCCGCGACATCAGCGCAGAAGACCAACGCAGCTCGGCTCTCTGGAAAGCAGCTACCGCAGCCGGACTATCTGTGGACGACACTGAACGATTTGTTTACGAAAACTTCAACCCGCCAGCATAATGAACACTATCACCCAAACCATCACCGACAAACGCCCCTGCAACTATCTCGTCTTCTCCTGGATCGGACGATTCAATCACTGGGTCGCCCGCGACCGGCACTTTGATATAAAATCAGCGTGCGAATACACGGCTAAATTCAAAGGCGTCGTGATTGATCTGCTCTCCGGTAAAATGGTCGCCAAGGATGGAAAGTATTGCAGTCGGAAGCGCCCGCAGGGAATCAAGTCGCTCCCGACCTCACAGTCCTGGAGCACAATTCCAGCGCCTACCGATTTCCCGACGATCACAGCGGAGGAAGCCGAACGCCGCGACCTGCTTCATATCGGGTCCGGTGCGTTTGACTATCATGTCACGCTGTGGGGCGACTCCGCTCCCAAAGTCAGCATTGGAGTGTATGCCAACGACCCCGCGAAAGCGCAGCTCCTAGCCATCAACTGGGGGCGTGAAAGCTGGTGGAGAGATCAACGCAAAATCGGCGTCGAGAAAGTGGAGCTGGTTCTAGCGAAAGAAGCGATATGAAAGCCGTAGTCTTCCTCCAGAACGCCTGGTCGCCGGTCTATGCCGGACGCCGCTGGCCGCGTGAGTCCTGGCTGCGCGCTCTGGCCCGATCTCGCTCCGGTCAGCGCCTGATTTACCTGGTGGATGACCTGTCCATCTGCGAGAACACCACCCCCATAGTGGGCGAGGCTCCCAACAGCGTCGTAGCGCCGGACAACGGGCACATCCTCAACGTCCTGGCCGAGCGCGCCCCCGAGATCGTGATCACCTGCGGCAAGCAGGCCGAGAACGCCCTGGCCTGGATATGGAGCGGACCCATGCTGTCAGTGCCGCACCCGGCTGCACGCGGTGTCAGCAACAACCTCTACATGGAATTCAAAAAGCTCCTGGTGCCCGGATACCAGGACCGAAAAACAATCGTATGGAAACCGATACAAAAAAGCAGATTCGAAGTGGCAGCGCTGTAACCGACATCGAGGCGCGCCTTCGAGCCGACCTGGAAGAAGCGGAGAAGAAAGCCTGGGACGCCCTGGCCCGCTACAAGTTCCAGATGTTCGGCTACTGGGCCGCGATCTGGGTCCACTTGAACCGGGTGGGCGGATTCAAGCTGCCCAACCCATTTAAGACCGCCGTGGCGCTGGCCAGGAACAGGAAAACGACAGAGGAATTACCGCCTCTACGCTCCGGTGATACGCCCTTCAGCTTGAAACTAAAGCGCCTAGTCAAATCGCACGATGACGCATTAAAGCCTATTAAATAAAGGGTAAAATAAATACACTTTGTGTATTGACATTGGACTGTAATTGTTTACAATCCTGAGTATGAAAACTTCATCATGGTTTGAAATAGACAAAGACGGGCTGGCGAAAATCCTCCAGCGCAAGGGCAAGGAGTTCATTATCTTTGAACTGATCCAGAATGCCTGGGACGAAGAAGGCGTCACTCAGGTCGATGTCACGCTTGAGTCGGTGCCGGGGTATCCTGGCCAGGCGATGCTGCGTGTGACGGACGATGCGCCGGATGGATTCTCTGACCTCACGCACGCCTACACCTTGTTCGCTGAGTCCAAGAAAAAGGCCAACCCGGAAAAGCGCGGTCGGTTCAACCTCGGCGAGAAGCTGGTGCTGGCCCTCGCTTCAGAAGCCTGCGTCTCCACAACCACCGGCACCGTCAATTTTACCAAACACGGCAGGCAACGGTCGCCAGGATTGAAGCGGGAAAAGGGTTCGGTGATCTCAATGATGATTCGCGTGAAAAAGGACGAGATCGACCAGATTGTAAATGCCTGCGCTCGGCTGATTCCTCCGGTTGGCGAAAAGACCATCATCACGACTATCAACGGCAAAGCCCTCGTCAGTGCGCCGGGCATGACGCGATTCAAAGCTGCCCTGGCCACTGAGGTCGCTGACGGTGAAGGCAACATGGTCAAAACCACCCGGCTGACGAATGTGGAAGTTTACCGCGCTGTTCCCGGCGAAGGCTGCCCGGCTGCCATCTACGAGATGGGGATACCCGTGTGCGAGATCGACGGCAAATACATCTTCAACGTGGGTCAGAAAGTTCCGCTCACGATGGACCGTGAAGAAGTCCTGCCTTCCTTCCGAAAACAGCTCGCAGTAGCCGCTGTGAATAACATGTCAACAATCATCGACAGCGAGGATGCCAACACGTCCTGGGCCGCTGAAGCTTTGACTTCACCGGACATCGCACCCGCAGCGGTCGAGGCGTGCATGACTCAGCGCTTCGGTGAGAAACGCGTCATCTACGATCCGTCCGACATCGAATCCAACAGCCGTGCCGCTGCCGCTGGCTTCACGGTGGTCACCGGCAATCAGCTCAGCAAGGCCGCCTGGAGTAACGTCAAGAGCGTGGGCGCGATGCTGCCTGCCGGTCAGGTCACGCCTTCACCCAAGCCCTACAGCCCGGACGGCGCGCCATTGAAGCTGGTCAAGGAAGTAACGGTCGGGATGCAGCACGTGGAAACTTACGCCAAAGCGTTCGCCCGGATCGTGCTCGGCAAAAGTATCAGCGTGGTCTTTGCGGCGGAAGCAACCTGGCCCTACGGTGCCACTTACGGCCCGAGCGGGACCCTGGTGTTCAACGTCGGTCGGCTCGGCTACGACTGGTTCAATCGTGAGACGAACCAGCAGGAAATTGATGACCTGATCATCCACGAGTTCGGCCACGAGTACAGCGAGAATCACCTGAGCGAGGAGTACTACAAGGCACTGACCATGATTGGTTCCAAACTGGCCCAGGCGATCCGCGACCGAAAGCTGTGATATGGCAAACCTGAATCCCAACTGCGACGGGTCTCATTGCCAAAGCGCGACCGGCGAAGTGCGAGTTCTGCCCCTCGGCAAGAATCCGCACCACGGCAATCTGATTATTTGTCACGCGTGCTACTACCATGAAATCGCGTGGCGGAAAGAAGAAAACAAACGTCTCAGCGCGGACGCGCAGTATAACCTGCCGACCTGGGACTCCCTCACCCAATACCCATAATGAAAAAAGAACTACCCAAACCCACGAATCCACCGGCCAGCTTTTACGAAGCCATTGACGCCTGGTGCTCTGGCCGGTTGCTGGCGCGCTCTGGCTATTACGCCGGGCGGGGACCCAAGCGCGGCGACCTCGGTCCAACCCACCTGGAGATGATCCATGACGGCATCAAAAAGGATTACAGCCCGGAGCACGCAGCCTGCTTCCTGGAATTTGTCGAGAACCTGACTGATCTCAGCGCGACATCGTTCCTCGTGGCTTTCGAATACTTCTTCAGCTCCGGTTGCTCTGATCCCAAGTGCTACGCGCAGAAACCTTCTGATAAATTTCAGGTGGATGGCCGGGACGAAGTGCGAGACATGCAGGCGCAGTGCGCCGTGTTCGAAGCACTCGGCAGCCGATCCACGCCAGAGATGGACAGGGCAGAGTCAGACAGCATCAAGTTCGAATTCCTCAGTCGTTTCGGGCGCACCCCGAAAGGCGGCAGGAGAATTTCTAATATCGGATATTTTCATTGATTGAGTCTGACAGAATTTGTAAACATTTTCGATTATGGGCACTCGTCGCAAACCAAAAGCTCCTGAAAACTCCTTCTGGGTTGCCCAGGCGCACTTCCGTCCCAGGTTTATCTCTGGCGACGGCACGCTTTACCCGAAAGCGACGGCGGCCTACTACCGCATCATCGAGCTGATGTTCCCCCAGGTGGATAAGCGCACGCTTTCAGCCAACGCTGAACGTGACGTGAGTCCCATCGTCCCGGATTACGGGACCTTTTACCCACGCGGCTTGGACGCGGCCATCCGCATTGCCACGCCGGAACAACGCCAGGCGCTCAACGATCTCTTTAAGGCCATCCAGGAGGCGATCCAACTGTCGCACGAAGCAGGCATTGAGCGCGGCAAGTCGCTCCTGGTGCAGCTTGCCAAAGGTGCGCTGACGACGAACGAATTCAATGACTCGGTGATCAAGGGAGAAAAGGAATGAAGGCTTTTCTGTACGTCATCGGAGTCAATCCGTACGAAAATTCCCACAAAGAGCGCGACGGCAACGGCGACTGGCACGCTACCGCCCAGAATGTTGAGGACGCCCTCAAGATCATTTTCGGTGCGATGGCCTTTCCGGCTGAGCCGGTCGGCAGAAAGTTCTTCCTGGACACCGTCAGTCTCCCTGGTGTCTCAGCTTACGAAGTCATCCAGGTCTGGAGCGACGAGCCAGAAGTCGTTGCGCGCACACGCAAACTCCTGAATCGCCACTACGCGGAGGGCGGCCTGCACAATGGAAACGGTCGGGACTTTGGGCTGCACCTGGAGATCAAAGTCACTGACATCAACAAGTACCTTCATCCCGAGCACAAGCAGATCGCAGCCCCGGCCAATACGAACGAGACGACCGACGTGGTGCTCAGCCCGATGGGCGCGAGCCTGGTGGATTTCCAGGCGCGCAGGCATGACATGCAGATGGAAATCCAGGCCGAACAGATGGGCCTGATGCGCCGGAAGTGGGAGATGTCGCGCCTGAGCGGGGACCTCAGCGCAAAAGTCCGGGACATGAAGCAGAAGCTCAGCATCCTGGACGCTTACCTTCACGGCACGCGTCATCGCACACAGATTTGTTCGGGCAACAAAGGCACCGGCAAGTACGCAGTCTTTCAAAACAGGGTTTACCTGTCCGAGGAGATCGCGCTCCTGGCCAACTTCAAGGACTTCGATTTCAAAAACATGGAGGCCCTGGAGAAGTGGCTCGTGAAGTCAGGCCGGATTTGGAAATTCCTGCCTTTCGAACGCTGCATCCTGGCGACGCGCATTCGCAAAGAGGACAAGGACTACGGGCGCGACGCCTTCGTGAATCTGTACAACAACATGTTGAACATGCAGAACATGATCTGGGTGCGCGACGGCGAGAACGTATTCCACGTGGACGTGGAATTTACCTTCCAAAACGCGGTGTTCCCGGATCGGGAACAGTTCGATCGTACCGTGCGCGTGGTCCAGAATCACGTCTGGGAAAGCTCCTTTGCCATCAAGGAAAAACGGGAGAAGACCATCGGCGACAAAGCCGAGGACGACGTGATGGGTGAACTGAAGCATGGCCCACTGAAAGAGGAGGAGCCTTACTTCACGCGCCAGATCGTGCATGAGCGCTTCGCCACTATTGAAAAGTGGCTCGACAGTTCCTCCTACCCGGAATTGCTGGACAAACAGCTCAGGCAGGCCGTGCAAGATTATCTGACCAAAGTGAATAAGAAGCAGATGATTTTCGCTGTGCTGCTCCAGGGCATCGTCGATAACACCGAGCTGCTGAACATTCCCAGGGGCACCGATCTGTTCAACTGGGAGAACGTGGATAAGTATTTCAACCTCATCTACGACTACCGCCAGGCGCTGCCGTGGCACGGCGTTTCGAAGAAGATCGAACCTTACATGGATGGCAAAGCGCACCGGGGAGACTGGATCGTGGCCTACGTGGACGAATGGGTCGCCGGTCCTACGTCCTTCAGCAACGGTACGACCTACAAGGATTCAAAGCCCATCATCTTCGAAGTGCTCAGCATCGAGGACGGCAAGCCGGTCGTGAATTATTACCCCTGGATGAAGCGCCGCGCCGCAGGAGCAGATTGGGGAAGCCGCCAGCGCCGAAAGGAGCCGATCAAGCTCGTGTTGAAAAACTCAGACTTCATGCGAATGCCGCTCCCGCCGTCGCTGTCGGAGGAGATTCTGGACGACCGGGATTGGAAGTCGAAGTACCAGTGGGCGGTCCCGCTCATGGTCAACTATAAAGCCGTGCTGAAGGCTTTCATGGAGAAGAAAAATTTCACGTTCGTCGAATGGAAAGGTGTCGAAGATGACTACTGATATTCAACTGCTGGATGAGAATAAGATCAGGGCCGACATCTTTTTTGACCGCGAACCCATCGCCACCGACTGGGATAAAATCCGCAGCGACGTGACTTCGGGCGTCATTACGAAGGCGAGTGCCTTGGAAAAGCTGAAGGCTTACGAGCCGCTAGTGGAAGCTGACATTCGTGAGCACGAGCACTGGGTGGATCAGCAGTGCCTGCGCCTGGCCCTCTTTCACGCGGCCAAAAAGCCCCTGGAACTGGATGCCATCTGCATGTGCTGCGGCATCAGGAAAATGGATGCCTATTTCGGCTCTCGCAGCTATCACCAGACCTGCCTCGCCTGCCAGGAGTATGCGCGCCAGGAGCCGGATTATGGCAGCCGGGGAAGCTGTGAGTTCGTCGAACCGGCGTACAATCCACGGTCGCACGCGTGGGGAATTCTCTACTACTGGGACATGGAGCAAGGTTCAGATGGCATCCTTTTCTGGCTGGCAGACTTTTTCAAATCGCGGCGTGAAGCTGAGCAAGCACTCTGGCCGATCCGTCATTATGACAAGTGGCTCGACCGAAAATACAGCAATCTGATGTCGTATCACCGGGAGATCACCCGGCTGCTACCGATCAGCGTGGTGATGCAGCTCAAACTCCCGATGAACCCGCTGGAGTTTCGCGAGCACCTGCGCAACACCATCCAGGCGGACATGGACAAAGAGCACGAGATGATGGGCTACGTGGTGGATCGGGCGATGGATGATCACGAAAGAGCTGAACGTGATTGATAGGCATTGACACCAACAATAAATTGTTTACATTTTTCACATGATCGAAAGATTCGTCAAATGGCTCAAAGCCCGCCAGCTCAGGAAGGCCCGCGAGGACTACGCCTACTGGAAAGCCAAACGTGAATCCCTGGAAGGAGAGGGTTCGGATAAATCAGCGATGACCCAGATTTTCGGCATGGATTTTTTCACCCGGCGTGATCACATGGAAGCTGCCGCCAACGAAGCCAAATTCATGGAACGCGTAGAAACTTTGATGCGAGAGCAATAAAAATGGCGGCCCCACTCAGGGCCGCCGAACCTAACTAACCACCATTACAAGGAACCCATCCACATTACAATGAACGCACTTCTTGTCAATCCTGTTGTCGCGATGATCTTCAACGCGAAGCTGAAACGCTGGCATCCAGTCATTTATTACGAGTCGCCGCTGCCAGGCCCGGAATCGGACAGCAAGCCGGTGCGCCATAAATCGAAAGGCCACCACACCACGGGATTCGAGAAGCGCGAAGACGCCGTGGCCGAGGCTGAGAAGATCGCCAAGCAGATCGTCGAACAGGGCATGTGGACGGAGTGCAAGCTCTCACTCAAACCCGAATACGACCTGCCCTGGGACGGTGAGGACATCCCGGCTGACGTGGCCTTCTTCGTCCAGGATGGCGAGGATAAACTGAAAGTGAAACGAGCATTTTAATGAGCAAGCTGCGCGTCACATCAACGGGCTGGTGGGGAATGCCGGGGCAGAACAACCCCACGGCTAAGGTTCACGCGGTCTGCGATCAAAAGCCGATTTGCGGAGCCAAGTTCCATCCGAAGGCGGAATATCAATTCTGTTGCAGCGGACTGAATTACAGCTACGTGGAGTGCAGCAAGTGCCGGGAGATTATCCGCAAGGACGCCCTGGCCGTTCAGAAGGCAACCCCGCTTGCAGGTAGAAAACAGTCCACGATGACCGAAGCCCAGGCCGTGGAAGAAATTTCTCGCGTGTCTGATAATTTGGAACGGCTCGAACTGACAGTCAAAAGGCTGAAAGAACGATTGCACACCGCCTGGGCGGTTCTGGTAGGATGAATGAACCTCTCCCTCTCCATCCTGGCGCTCGGATGTGCATCAACTCCGGTTATTGCTGCCGACAGGCTCCGTGCCCGTTCGGCGAAGTCACGTCGCCAACCAATCGAGCCTGCAAATATCTGACTCATGAAAACAAATGCGGAATCTACAACGACATCCTCGCTCGTCCCGTCCCCGAGTGGTGGGCAGCTCCAGCCTTCGGAGCGGGGTGTTGCTCGCCCGGAAATCCCGACCGAGCTGAACTGCTCAAGAGAAAACGTAACGGTGATGTCGGCCATGCTGTTCAGTCTGTTCTACCACACGCTGTCACCGGACGTGATGGAGCTGTCGATGATGCAGGCGAAGGACCTAGCGCTTAGAGACGGCGTAACTGAGGAACAATTCGATAAGGTGATGGCTCACATAAAGAGCACGTGGAAGCAGCAACGGGCGCGCAACCCAATAGTCTCAATGTTTTAATGAAACTCACGGACAAAAACACACTGCGCCAGCTCCAGGGGGACATGGTTCTCGTTGTCATCGACGGCGAGGAATTCCTTTACACGATCGTACATTTTATCAACGGTGAAAATCACTCCCTGGAACTATCCGACCGCACCAAAAAGCCGAAGGATCGCGGGGAGAACGTGCCGATCACCCAGGCGATTCTCGACAACCTGGTGCCGGTCAAACACGAAAAGGCCAAATGGAAGCTGGTGCTGTAAAATTTGAAAAAGGCAAGTGGGTCGCAGAAAAGGACACTCGGCGTCCGCTCCTCGGCATTATCAAAGATGTCTGGTCCGATGAGCACGGAGTCTCCCTCGACATCATCGTCCACACCTGGAATGGCGAGCGAGTGGGGCGCGTGTCTCCCCCAGAGGGCGGCCCGACCACGTTCGAACCTTGCTGTCACGCGAATCACTACGCCCTGATTGAGAAGCCGCAGTTTCCATTGAAGGTTGATCGCGGCGGGGCCTACGCGCACGAGCTGAAATTTATATGAGCTTTCTCGACTGGGAAGCAGTAAATTGTTTACATTTTCCGGCTGGCCTGCTACCACAGTCCGAGCGGTAACATTAAACCCAAACATGATCTCACATGAAAACCACTATCATTACACTGCTCCTGCTGTTCGCGGCCTTCCACCTGAAAGCCCAGATCGTCACGCCCCCGGTTGTGCCCAATAGCACCAACACCGACTACACGACCAATTCCAGCACGCTGCAAATCAACAGCCTGGCGAGTTCCATCGGTGCGCTGCGCGCCAGCCTGAACGACGAGCGTGCTCGAACCGATGTACTTCAGCAGAAGATGACTCGCCTCGAAACTGGCTTCCTGGTGATGGCAATCGTTTTCGTCATTACCGTGGTCGCCATGTGCTTTCTCAACGCGAAGAATCGGCCTGCGATGACCCGCTACCTGACGGAGCAGAGACCGAACATTCCGGGCCGGTAGAAAATCGTTCTCAGATTGTAACTGACGACAGCGCTGTCCGCGCTAAAGTCCTTTTGTTTACATTAACCAAACTGACACTGCACCATTATGGCCAAAGAACCCTCTAAAAACGGCGCTCCCAAGGAAACCGATCCAAAATTCAAACGCCACATTAAAATCCTGGCGATCATTGGCGTGATCTGGGTGGCGTTGTTTCTCGTAATGGTGATCGAAAGAGAAGCTGAAGTGCGGGTGGCGCTTCCCTTCGTGACCTTTATTTTCATCGGCTACCTCATTTACGCCACGCTTTCCGTTCTCTGGAAACGGCTATGACAGCACGACGAAGGACCACCAAACCAAAAACAGAAGAATCCAATATGAATCCACGAAAACTAATCGGCGGCGCTATCGCCGTCATCATCGTAATGTTCCTGCTTTTGCAGTGCGTGAACTACAAGATGATCAAAGGCAATGAACTCGGCATCAAGGAAACCTGGCACGACGGCGTCGAAGACAAAGTCTATCAGCCCGGCCTGCAAGTTCTGATCCCTGCCTGGAGCCAGAAGATCATCACGTACGACGCCTCCTCGCGCATCTTCGTGATGAATAACAACACCACGCCTGAAGAAAAGGGCGAAGGCCGCGCCACTGACGCCTACCTGGTGCAGTCCCAGGAGGGCCAAGACATGACGATCTCGATGAACATCCGCTGGCGGCTGAATCCGACCAACCTGGTCAGCATCCACAAAACCGTCCGCACGGACATTGAGGAAAAGCTGATTCGCCCGGTCGTGATGCGCGTCGTCAAAGACGAAGCCACCAAGATGAAAGCTCTTGACGCCTACTCCGGCTCCGGCCTCGTGACGCTCCAGCAGAACATCCAGAACGCGCTGCAAGGCAAAGGCCAGGACCAGGCCAGCGCGGAGCTGCCTCAGCGCGGCATCATCGTGGAAAATTTCGTGGTCGAGCACATTGCCCTGGACCCGAAATACATCGAGGAAATCAAAGGCAAACAGGTCGCGGTGCAGCGCCAGTTGCGCGCCGTGGAGGAGCAGAAGGCCGCTGAAGCAGAAGCGCTGGTGGCCAAAGCCAAAGCCCAGGCCGACGCCAACACCCAGATCGTGGGGGCTGACCGGGACAAGCAGGTCACCATCTTGAAAGCGGAAGCCGACAACGAAAAGGCAATCATCGCCGCCAAAGCCGAGCAGCAGAAACGCGTGCTGGAAGCCGAAGGCAAACGTGATGCCGACATCGCCGAATCCAAGGGTATTCTCGCCCGTGGTGAAGCCGAAGCCCAAGCCAACAAGCTGAAGCTCGAATCCTACGCCGTGGCCGGTGCCGACGTGTTCGCCCGCATCGAGATCGCCAAGCAGGTCGCACCCGCGTTCTCGGGCGTGAAGGGCTGGCTGCCGCAGGACATGAAAGTGAACCTGCTCACGTCCAGCTTCATGGACTCCGTCGAACAGATGATGGTCGGCGTCAAGACCACGCCTGCGGTTACTCCGGCAACCACTCCGGCACCCGTCCTCAAATAAATCGGATGGCCTCCAGGAAGAAGCCAGAAAGACCGATCGTACTTAGCGGCAGGCACCTAACGCCTGCCGCTAAAGCTGTTGTCCTGGGTCATGCCATGGAAACAGCAGCGAAGTCTTTGCATGAACTGGCACAGCTCTCTCATTCCTTGGGCCAGGAAGCTCTCGGGCGCGAAGCCACGGTGATCCGCGACGCTCTCTTAAACCGGTTTCTCGCGCTAGAGAAAATCCTCAAACAAGCAGGCTAAGACTTGCTTTTGGAAAAACTGAAGTCATAGTTAAGTCCAACCGTATGAGCAAGAAATCAGCTAACAAGGCGTTCATTGATAAAATCAAAACGCTCACCATTGGAACCGGTGCCAAAAACGAAAAATGCGGAGCCTGCGGCAAGCCCATGAGCGAGCATCAGATGAAGCTCCTGGGAATGGTCGCGATTCCGCTTTCCGCGCTTGGTCAACCCCCGAAATCCGAAAAGACAAAAGAGCCGAAGCACGAAGAACAGTCCTTCGCCGCGTAAACAAATTCCCTTTCTGCGGGTTTCGTTCTTTGGTGGATGACTAAATTACGAAACCTATTTGCCGGGGCGGTCGCTACCCTGATCGCCGTAACTTCTATCAACGCATCTGCTCAGCCGGTACCGTGCCCGGACTGTCCACCATGCACGAATTGTCCGCCTTACACCAATCCACCGCCAGTCATTCAGGAGTATCCGCTGGATGCCGTGCTGGTGCGCGTGGCCAGCGTTCTGACACCGGGCTTCGTTCAGGTGTACACCAACTACGGCTGGATGGTGGACAGCAACAACCTACTGGTGAGCGCGGGCGCGAGTCCCTTTGATGCTGCTACGGCTGCCCCGTACGGAAATCTCTACTACAACATCGCGGTAACCAACACAGACCCCACGAGAGCCTACACCGTTCAGTGGACAACCGATCTCGGTTCAACCAACTGGAATGATCTCGGCGGCATCTTCATCGGCACGACTAACGACAGCGAGTACACCGTGCAGATGGTCGGTGGCCCCAACATCCCCGGCGTAAACTTATTCTGGCGGGCAGTCCAGCAGCCGGGATTTGTTGCGTGGGTACACGCGGCCACGAACGGTTTCATTGGTGGCACTTCTGGCGGTTGTCCCGGCACGTACCACGGTTACGTCAACTGGGCCTGGCCGCTGCCAACCTGGGGCCTGACACCAAACACCAACACGACCGACCATCTCGCGACAGACCTGTTGGAGCCGACCAATCATTTGGAATTGTTCACCGACTACGGTTATGTCGTCTGCAATACAAATACGGTGAACTGGACGAATGATCCGTCGCTCAATCCGCCGCTGTACGGTACGCGAGCGCGCTTCTCGGTCTTCTTCAAGACCTACCCGACCAATCAACCGTATCCGCTGTACTTCCGCAATTACCTCCAACCTACCAACGACATTAGCCCGCACATTGCTGGCCAGCTCGTAAACAAGAAAGCCTTCACCGTCCAGCCGTGGGTGGAAATGGATGCAGACCAGATGAAAGCGTTCGGCATGACCACCAATGATCTGATGACGGGCCATCCGGCTCCTTAAAATCACTCGATTAAACCAAGCGGCCTGGGAGCAATTCCAGGCCGCTTTTTTCGTAATAAAAAATGTTTACAATTTTACGTCAATAGTGTAAGTGTATTGTGCATGGCAAAAAAGAAGCATCAATTCGTGACGGGCGACCTCGTCACCCACGCCAACCGTGGCAACGGTGTTTTCGTCAGTTACCGCATGGGACGCACCAACTGCTTCGTCAGATTTGTAGAGAATGGCGACTACGGCGATGCTGAGGAAGTCACTACCGCGCTCGTTCAGCCTCGTGTCCTGGCCCCGAAGCCAGTGAAGTGCAAACACTGCAAAAAGGTAAAGGGCGAACACCATGCCCGGACGCTCGGCTGTCCGGTCGGCAGGCCAGGGCGCATCGGCCATTGCCACTTTTCCCAGACTCAGTTCTTCACCCCTAAAAGCTAATTTATGCCACGCGAACTAGGATCGTCTCGTCACAACCCGTACAAGCTCATCGACACCTGGGTTTACAAAGTCAAGGATGTTGAGATCGAGCGCCTGGACTACGTCTCACCCGAGGACGAGGACAAAGATGAGCGCGGACGCGACCAGCGCAAACACATCGACCGGCATGAGCGCCGGAAAGAACGCATCAAAAATAAAATCGTCAAGATCGAGCTGCGCATGGAAAAACAGACTGAACAGTCTGAAGAACCACCGCATCCGACCAGGAACGTGAGCTTTGAGCTGGTCTGCCAGGAACTGGACATCAAGATGGAGGGGACTGACATCGAAGTCCTGCGCCAGGCAATGTGGGGCGCGCTCGATAAAAAATTCGAAGTGAAGTGGGAACACTTCTTCCTGGTAGAAATTGATCAGCAGCGCCCCTGGGGCGGCGGAGACGGCACCGGCCTCATCTTCAGCTACAAGGGCGTTTATCGCGGCACCACCTGGGACGGAAAATTCCTCATGAAGGAATGGTCCGGCCACGAGATGAAAATCAAGGTCTGGCCGGGCGCGTTTACGGATAGCGGCGGCAAAATCATCGCGTGCATCGAAGATAATGAGATGAATCGTGCTGCCCTGGATGAATTTTCCAAGCGCATCGACGAGCTGCGCAAGCGCCTGGCGGAGTTCCTGACGCCAGAGAGAATCATGCAGACGCTTACTAATCTGGCTGGAGTCGCCCTGCTGCCACCCGTACCGAAAAATGATAAAAAGCAAATCGAACAAGCGGAAGTCGTTGAGTGACCACCTGGTGTGGTTCTGGACTTACACGGTGCTGCGCGTCCGCCTCTGGTGGGCGATGCACAACGTGAAGCGCGCCGTGGCTTGGATCAAGACTCAGCCCCTGGAAGATGTGGCTCACGTCATAACCAAATGGAAATGGGATGCCAGTCGATGTGATGACACGATGATCCGTGAAGCCATGCTGGACGGGATCGCAAACTTGGAAAAATACCTGAAATGGAAAGATGAAAACCGCCGCGCCAAAAACTGAAATCATCACCCTGTACGAGTTTGTCGTCGCGGTCGATCCGACTGGCATCGCAGCCAGCATCCGCAAGTACGCGGTCAAGTTCACAGGTAAAAACTACCTTCCGCAGATGGTCACGCACGAGCTGCGTCAGCAGGGATTTTCTGTCGGCCTGCACGAACGCGTGAAAGCGGACGAGATCATGCAGGTGCGCCGAGTCCGCATGTACGATCGCCCAGATGAAGTCGGACGGAACGTTTATTTCCTTGAAGGCGACCGCGCTAAAGCACAGAAGGCCGCCATGGACTCGCTCAATGAGACCGTGGAAAGAATGAAAAAGGACGTTGACGGGATGCACGCCGCGTGGACCGAAAAGAAAATGAGGCCACCCCGTCAATGAGCGCTTGACCAACCGAAAGACAAAACGTAAACATTTTCACCTATGTCAAATTCTACTAATAAAACTGTCGAACAGCGCCTTAAAGAAGTCATCGTCGAGCAGCTTAGCGTCGATGAATCGCAGCTCAAACCCGAAACCAACTTCATTGACGATCTCGGAGCGGACTCCCTCGACGCCGTTGAAGTCCTCATGGCCATTGAGGAAGAATTTGGTTTCGAAATCTCGGACGAGGACGCGGAAAAGCTCCAGACGTTCGGGAAGCTCCAAAAGTATGTCGAAGACCGCGCCAAGCAGTAAACCCCTGGACTGGCGCTACAGCCGGAACCAGCACCGCCACTGGGTGGAGGACGGCCAGTATTACGGCAAGCGGTTCGCCCGCTTGTACGTGATCATGGATTGCCGACCGTTTCGCGGCATCCATAAGCCGGAGCACGGATATGATCTTTTCTGGAAGGGCCGGTTCAAGGCCCACGCCAAAACAGTGAAGGAACTAAAACAGAAAGCCCAGGAACACCATGACAAAGATAGAACTGCTTGAGATGCTGACGAAGAACGCCCGTCAATTCCGCAAGGACGCAGACCACTACCAGCGCAATTCCCACATGCACGACCTGAAAGAAGCGCCTTCCCAGGAAATCGTGGACGCCGTGCTGACTGGGTTCATCAACCACGTCGGTCTGCAACAAGGTGTCGATTACGCGATCTACGCCCGCGATCTCAAGCACGAAGAAAAAGAAACGCCAACCGACGTTTCCATGAAAACTGAAGAAACTGAAGAAACCTAACTATGAACTCATCCACCCCAAACCTCGATACCATACGTGAGCACGTAAACCGGCTCAAATCACTGCTTGATGACGCTCAGCCGGGTCTTTCTACTTGGGCCGACATGTACTCCAAGGAGATGCAATGGCTCAGTGATTTCTGGAACCAGGAAGAAGAATCGCCCGCAGGCGATGCGAAAACCATCTGGAAATTTCCTCTTGAAATAACAGGCATCCAAAACGTGATGATGCCGGAGGGGGCAAAAATCCTGACCGTTCAAGTACAGGGCGAAACCCCGGCCATCTGGGCAATGGTTAATCCCAAAGCGCCGAAACAGCGCCGGGAGATTGAGATCATCGGCACAGGCAATCCTACGGAAGAAGCCAATCGTCGCTACATCGGAACATTTCAACAGCTCGGCGGTCGGCTCGTCTGGCACGCATTTGAGCGCGCATGATCGACAACAGCGATAAGGTCGGGCACTGGTCCGTTGTGGTAACGGGCGAGCGCAACCAGGTGCGCGCTTTTCAATGTCCCACAATGACCGACGTGCGTAATGAAGTGAAATGGATCGCTCTCGATCGTACGTCGAAGGGCCTGGTAACAAAAGCATTCGCACGCCAGATCACCGGGCGCTCCAAGGGCAGGCTGACCTTCGCTCAAAGCGTAAACATCTTATGACTGAATCCACCCCGCCAGACCCGATGCTCGAATGCGCAAAAGCGTGCGAGCACATCCTCAACCTGGCCCCACCGTGGCGCTTCCCCGATCTGTTCGTGGACCTGAAGATGTGGTTCTCGAAGAAGTATTCACGCGGACTGACCACGTCCACCACGCACGGTATCGACTTTTTCAGGAACGTCGTCGGCCTGGCCGAAGGCACCATGAAATGGGAGGAGGAAGGCGAGTACGGTGACAATTTTCGCAAGATGGTGCTGAAGCGACCAAAACCGGATTTTCGAGAATACGCTGTTTCAAAAACTCTGATTGTTGACTAATGCCACTGTTCGTTTGCGACAAATGCCACGGTATCGACAACACCGCGCTCCACGGCAACTACTGGACGCGCCTGGTTGACTCCGGTAAGAAGAAAAGCAGCGGCATGATCCTGTGTTCGGAGTGCCACACCGGCACCTGGCACGGCAGATTCACGAAGCAGAAGTTTGATCCAGTCACCGATGATCCGAATCAGTTTTGCTACGTGCCGATCACGCTCAGGCAGGCGGCACGCAAAAACAAAAAAGAAATGCGTCTGATCACGCTGCCGGATGGTTCGCCCTTGAAATGCGTGCCGACCGGACGCGTTTGTGCCGTCCGTGATATTCCTGATGGCGGACTGTTCGAAAAGGACGGTAATATCTGGGAGAAGCTGCCAGGTAGCAACGGCAACTTAAGCGATTTCAATGACGACTCGGAAGTCCTTGCCTTTGTTAAGGTAAAAGAATATCGCGAAGTTAAATAAAAATTGTTTACAATTTCGTCACGTCAGGTAAATATCTCTGACATGCCAGTTTTGACCTTAGATTTTAGCAAGCCTGTGGAAGACAGCCCTAATCGAAAAATGGACAAAGTGATTGCTGAAAAGGTCATGGGCTGGACCTTGTGGAATGACGACTGGTACAGCCGCGTTGACAGCGGCTGGAAATTTCAACACGTAAAACTTTTTTATCCGACTGCCAACCCGATTGCCTCCCAGATGGTGTGGCTCCGGTGCATGGAAAAAGCTCGCGAGATGGGATACGAACTCGCGATGGAGTTGGACGACCAAAACAGAGTTCACATAAACGGGCATCACCCGGTGGCCAAGCGCCTCCTCGTGATCGACCGGAATATCAATTACGCCATAAGCAGATTTGCCGTTACACTATTTGATCTCGAAGTAGCGTGAAGGCTGAACCGTTGCCCTGGGCTGTGTACGCGACCCTGGTCACCAAACCCTCGGATGTTACCGAGACGGTTTGGAGACGAGTGGCCGAGTGCGAAGACCGTCGCGAAGCAGAAGCGCGTGCGGTGATGCACGAAGTCAAGAATCCGCCACAGTGGGCATTTGCCGGGCTGAACGTTGGGCCTGAAATAAGATGCAAGCCATAAAGAAGTTCACGGACGAGCAGCTAAAAGAGATCGACAAGTTAGTGGCCATTCACCTGTTTGGCTACGCTTGGTTTTACTTCCCCGGCCAGGAGGAAACGAAAGGCATTCCCAAGGGCGACAAGAACTGGCGGCCAGCCGTGAAGCCATTCTGTTCCCTCCAGGTGCCCGCAGAGCACCAGAAGCGTCACGGCATGATCCGCGTGGACCACCCGCACCCGGACGACGAAATCGACGCTGACATCCCGGCCTACCACAAGGATGACGATTACGTGGTTGAGATCATGGAGATGTCGCTTACGGTCGATGACCAGCACCCGCTTCAGCTCTGGAAGTTCGAAGACGGCTACTGCTACGGCGATCCTCAGAAGGACCACTACGAAACCATCCCGCTGGCCCTGGTGATGTTCACGCTCGCGAATTTCAAAGTCCCTATCCCTTTCTAATTATGGAAATTTACGCCAAAGCGCCCCGCAAGGGCTGCATGAGTGACGGCTGCCGCCTGCTCGAAATCAAAACCGATGACCCGGAGCAACAGAAGTTTCTGACCGCGCTGCATGACTTTTTCGTGCGTGGCGGCTCAGCCAGCGTGAAACCAAAAGGCGCACCCATGGCCACGCTTCGCGCCAAGGGCTTCGGCTATTTTACCAAACCTAAAACCACCAAACATGAACCAAATCGTAAGACCCCTCGCTCACAATCTCGGGTTCGATGACTACGGACAATTAAACGTGTGTTGGGACGAACACGGGAGAACTGTCTCCACGATCATCTCCGACATGCGTGGTCAAACATGCCCCATCTGTAAAAAGGGATGGGACGTAACCGCCGAATCTTTCCGCAACCAGTACATGGTGCGAATGCTCGACGAGTGGGTCCATAAGACCTGTTACGAAGGTCATCTCTCCATGAAGGAAACCGGCATGTGGTACCTGCTAATGACCGAGCCGGAAGACATGATTCCCTTCGACTGGAAAAAGATTCCCAACGAGTACGGCGGGGCCTGGGGCACTGACTGGTACTTCATCAACTACCTGGGTTACGTTCCAAAGCTTAAAGTCGGCAGTCGCAAGCGAGTTTATCACATGAGCCTGCACGATCTCCGACGTGAGCAGATCGACACGTTCTTAGAAAAAGTAAAAGATGAGAATGTCACCAAAGGCGAACAGGACAGCAATAGCGTTTACATCCACGCTTGGACCGAAGCTGATGCCAAACGCTACCTCACCCACTTCTGGGCCGTCATCCGCATGGACAAACCCAAGCCAGAGTCCATCTGCGCTCAGCACGAGGAAAAGCGCCTGGCACGGCTCCAAAAAGCTGCTTGATTTCAACGCGGTCGCCGGACGGGAAGCGACCGCGCACGGGAAAGGGAAAATGAAAAAGCCACCAACTAAACAAAAGCAAAAACCAAACCTTACATTGGAAACCATGGTTCGCGCCGCCCATGAAGCCGGTGCGAGCATCAGCTTCGGCCTGGAAGCAAACAATAGCTTCTACGGCAAGATGGAAGAAGGAGTACGAGAATGGGTCCGTATGCTCCGCAACGCCGGGATCAATACTGTGGCCTCCAGTCACCAGGAGGGCTACATCCAGGCGATCAGCACGGACCCGACCGAAGAATTGACTACGATCTTCAATGTCCTCCATGGCCGTGTTCCTGGATATGAAGTCTCGGTCTTCTACGGCAATTACAGCAGCCACCAGATTCAGAATCTGTGCATTCGCTCACCGGCGTTCAAATTGACAGCGCCTGATCCAAAAACTCCGGTGAAGAAGTCCAAATAAAAATTGTTGACAATCAAATCTATAAAGCCAATAACAGCATCTCAAAATTGTAAACATTATGCCTCCAAAACCATCAACCACCAAAACTCCTAAAACTCCTGAAACTCCAGTCACAGTCACTCCTGCCACGATGTTCAAACTCGGCGGCATGGTCACCGATACCGCCAGCGACATGAAAGGCATGATCACGCTGATGGAAATCGGAATGGACTTCACCCACAGCTATTGCTTCCAGCCGAAGGGCCTGGACAGAGAAACACGCGAACCGATCAAGATGCACTGGATCGTGCCCACGCGCATCAAGGGCGGTGAAGTTATTCCACTTCCCAGTGACCTCCCTCTGCACATTCTCGGCACGCAGGTCGAAGACACCGCGACCGGATTTAAGGGCACCGCGATTGGCCTCGTCCTTTTCATGAGCGGATGCCTACACGTCAACGTTCAACCCCAGGGCGAGCGCGATAAAAGCGGCGGCATGGTCCGCTGCCATGATTTTGACATCCGCCGTCTCACCGGACCGGCCATCAAAAAGATGACCGAAGCGCAGAAGAAAAAGGACATGGAGGACAAGCCCAGTCCAATGTCCTTCGAACGCCATGAACGCTCCATCCCCGGACGCGCATGATCAAACCCAAGTGCGATCACTGCGGGCGTGAACTGATGACCTACGGCGGGCTGGCGTTCTCGCCGCCCGCTGAGCTGCCGGACGGCTCCGCTGACCCCAACGTCAAGAAGAAGCACATCTGCGCGGAGTGCTGGAAGCAGTTCGAAGAATGGCTCATGTGCCCGGCCAACAGCATCGACGCAATGATGAAAATCTGCGCGCAGATCGTCGCCCTTCACCGGAGCAAGGCCCCGCAGGAATTCACCATCCTCGACTGGGAGCCTCTGGCCGAACAGGCCAAGCTGGCGATTACCTATCGAGGCGGCGGCACCTTCAAGCCATGACTGATCCTGTTACAGGCGCTCAGACCACGGTGCTTTGCATCAACTGCCCGCATCATCGCATTATCAACGATCCAGACCCGGATGACTGGTTCTGCGATGATGACAAAGCGGTGGTGTGCTCGATTACCCAAAACCCCAAGCCCGACCCAGAAGCGAAGTACCTGGCCGACCGCAGCCCGTACCGCCGCATCGCAGGCTCGGTACGTCCTTACCAAACTAAGGACGTACCGCAGCCGGATTGGTGCCCGCTCCTAACCGCCAAGAAAAATTAACATGATTGATTTATCCAAATTCAAAACAGCCCACCAGATTGCGAAGGAACTCCTGGCCTGCCCCGATCACATTGTCATTATTCCGACCGCCGTGTTCGACATGCCCGGCGCGTTCACGGCCTACCCTGCTAAAGTCGAAGTCAGCCGAGTGCAGAACGTGGACGTGGTGACGATCACGGCGACCGACCCATTAGCGCAGGTGCCCGCTGCTGATACGTCGATTACGAGGGACCACTAATGCCAATCGCTGAAAGAAACGGGCCGCCGACTTTTTACGCCAACGCCAACCGCGCCTCCCTGGCGTGGCCGGAGACCATCATCCATTACCGGATGCGCGGAATCATCTGGCCGAAGAAGGAGGGCGGCACCGTGCGGCTTGCGTTCGCTCCCTCTGCCACGCTGATCCTATTTCTGAAGGCGAACCAACCTGTCGCGATTGCGACCATCGACCCAAAGGTCAAGGTGATCGAGCGCGATCACATTTACGAAATCACCTACAAGGACATAAAATGGCTCACTACAAAAGAACCCAAGGGCTGACGCTGGTTGAGGTCCTGGTCCTGATCGCTATCATAGCCATCCTGGCCGCGATGGCCGCTGGTTTCCTAAAGAAAACTCACCAGGGCGTGCCGGTCAAAGTGACCCCGCCCGTCGCCACCCAGGTCTCGATGCCTGCGAGCAACTATGACGTGCAGTTCTTGTTCACCATCAGTGGAATGAAGGTTTACCGGTTCTCTGACAACGGGCACTACGTTTACATTGTGGACGGGCGGAATAGCAAAGCTTCCTACACCGATACGATTTCCACCGGTAAGTCATCAGTATCCGTGCCGGTCGAAGCTCAAACCCCATGAGCGCAACCGCTGAAGGACTGAGATTCTTTATGGCCTTTGAAACCATCACCAAAGTCAAACTAAAGAAGCTCAGCATCTGCCCCTGCGGCTTTTCCGTTCTTGATGACAGTATCCCGATAGGGACCGAATACACGGTCCACACGGACGTAACCGATACCTTCACATTCATCTGTGGAGGTTGTGGAAAGAAACATCGCATCATCGGCATCCTGGTGGAACCACGCGGTCTCGGTAAGGCGGGATTTTTACCGAAAGATATTTTCGAATGCCCTTAAATGACATGGAGTTGTGCGCGTGCGGAAAACCGCTCCATTATTCCGATCCGCAAAAACGTTTCTACGTCGAAGAACAAATCTCCCGCCTGGGGCCGACCACGGTCGTCCGTGTGGGTGATCGTCAGTTTATCGTTCCTCGTCACTTCATCGCTCTCCACGGCCTGATCACCGATGAGCTGCCAGAGCTGGCAAAGAAGTACAAGTTTGACGAGATCAAGCCTGACGAAGACAAGACTGAGACTAAGTAAACAAGATTGTTTACAAAAGTCGGTCATCGGGACAAGCTTACTGGGATGAAGACGATTTATCATCTACGGCCCTGTTACGGTCGCAATCCGCGCACCGGCAAACAGGTGGGAAGTCGCCATCGGTGGCAAGGCAGCACCTGCCAATGGTGTGGTCGATTTCGTGATGATCTGCGCGTTAAATTCGAACCCAAGGCCGCCAAATGAGCGACGCTCCCCAGGACCAGAATCTTCACCAGCCCACCGAAGACACCTGCCGCGACGGCAAGGAGCACGACTGGCGAAAGGTGTCGGTCGGCGACAGCTACTCTTACTATTTTTGCCAGATGTGCGGTCGCGAGAAGGGAAGACCGCAAAACCCACCAACCCAATGTCCTCCGTGAATGCTGAATCCGCCGTCGAAGAAAGGCCGGTCCACGGCTCCTGCCTGGAGGCCCTGTTCGCGACCGTTCCGAAACGAACTGCGAAAATGTTTCTCGACGCGACATTGATCATGGTGGAAGCAGCCACAAAGAAGGGTTCAAAAGTGACTTCAGGTAGCGTATCGTTGAACGGAAACTCGATAGAGATGAAGTTAAAAATGAGAAAGGTAAAAATCAAAAAGGGCAACACTGTCCTCACTGCGAAAGGGTAATCTATGTGGCCATTCAGTTTGTTCCGTAAGAAAAAGAAGTATCGTCCCACACGTCCATTCATTCGCGCAGAGCTGCCGCCGTTTCGTGAAAAAGAGCGCGCCCGCGATCTGCTCGGTCTCGAAGACCCGATTAGCCCGCTGAATCCGGCCAGCCCGCTGAGTCCACTGCACCAGGCTCAGACTACGGAGCCGCCTCCGCACCATTCGCACAATCCCATTCCTGATCCACCGCCTCCCATCGAGCACCAGTCGCATCACACGCCGATGCCCGACATGCCGCACCACGATCACGGCACCAACAGCTTCGATTTCGGCGGCCACCATCACTAATTTTGGGGTTGCGCGGTCCACGAAGAAAATGTAAACTTTTTCGAGTATGGATACAACGCAGTCACTTTTGAAGGCAACTTCGGAACCCCACGAACCCCTGGTCAAGTGTGATGTCAGCGAGCTTAATCCGCCGCCCTTTCCGACAACTTCGTTTATCATTCTCGTCGGTGCCAGCGAAGCTCAAATAAGTTTCGCCTCGAAAACGCGCACCACTAAATTCACGGAGTGGAGGCGCGATCTCCCTGGCCACATCACCGCGTCCCTGCGTGGGATCAGTGACGCCACCTGGTGGCTGGCCAATAAAGACAATGATTCTGCAAATATCGGCTGGCCCACTTCATGGACGAACGGGTTGAGGAACCGAGCGTCGTCCACGGACAGCCAGCCGACTCTTAATTTAGCCGAAAGCCGTGAGAAGGTTGCCAATGGGTTCGAGCAAGCGCACGGCCCAACGCCCACTCCCAAACGCGCCGACGCCCTGAATCAATTCGAAGCTTTTGCCCGCAAGGTCTGCAACTCACCTGAACTGTCGTATTTAGCTATGATGGCGCTGATGTATCGCCGGAGCAAAGACCAGGTCATCCTGGAAAAGTTCCGCGAGGCGCGCAGCAAGATTCAAGGCCATCTCGACGCTATCGACGAAATCCTGGGCGAATGACAGCACAAGAAAATCCGAAAAAGGGAATCGGCCTGCGGCTTTTCGGATGTGCAGCTTGGGTGCTCTCCTGGCGCTACTACTTCGGCAATCCCGCCCATCTCGACTACGGCCAGATGATCGGCGATCTTGGCGCGGCGAAGTCTCCTCACATCTGCGGCATGGGTCCGATCCTCACGGCCTGGCAGTGTCTGAAGATTCAAGCCAAAGCGAAGGCATCCAGGCGGCGCGGGGGTCCACCCGATAAAAACATTCCTGAAGGCAGCCTGATGAACTTGAACAAGAAGCTGTTCAAGTAATTAGACTACGGACATGCCCTGCATCGGGCAGTTGTCCTCCGTATGCGCGAACGAGCCACAGGCCCGGCAGTGAGGGCGAGATTTCGATTTCGGGACATCACGACCCACAGCCCGCTCTTGAGGCCGGGCGGCCTGCACAGGCGGTTCATCTTCCGAGAGAATGGTATTGACGATCTCGGCGGCCTCGGCGGCGTAGCTGGCCACTCCTTCCGGTTCCAGGCTCGGGATTTCCCAACCCTCCTCGGCGAGGATGCCTAATGGCGCTTCGATCTGGTAACTGGGCACATGGATGATGGGGTCGCCGTCATTCCAATCACCCAACTGGCCGGGCACCACGCGCCCGGTCGGAGCCACTAATCTTAAGCTTGCGCCGTAACGATATTGCATACGCGATCTAACTACGATTTCGGTTCTATGGAACCATGACGACCGAATCCACATCCGAGCAACCAACCAAAAAGGCTTTGATCACAGGCATTACCGGCCAGGACGGCTCCTACCTGGCAGAGCTTTTATTGAGGAAGGGTTACGAGGTCCACGGTATTATGCGGCGCAGTTCGACCTTCAACACCAGCCGGATCGACCACATCTTCGACAAGCTGCACCTGCACCACGGCGACATGATGGATTCCGTTTCGCTGCACCACATTCTGGCGAAGGTCCAGCCGGACGAGATTTACAACCTGGCCGCACAATCCCACGTAAAAGTCAGCTTCGAGCAGCCCGTTTACACGGCTCAGGTGACTGGGATCGGCACGCTGAATCTGCTGGAGTCCTTCCGCCTCGTCTGCCCGAAGGCGCGCTTCTACCAGGCGTCCTCCTCGGAAATGTACGGGACCTCGATGTCAACTGTTGACGGGAAACTGGTTCAGAATGAAACCACCCGATTCCACCCGCGCTCACCCTACGCGGCAGCCAAAGTTTTTGCGCACAACATGTGCGTCAATGCCCGAGAGGCACATGGACTGCATATTAGCTGCGGCATCCTGTTCAACCACGAAAGCCCGCGCCGGGGAGAAACCTTCGTCACGCGCAAGATCACCCGTGCCGTGGCCAGGATCAAAGCCGGACTGCAAGAGAAAGTGGCGCTCGGGAACCTGGATGCGAAGCGCGACTGGGGCGACGCCGAGGACTACGTGCGCGCCATGTGGATGATGCTGCAAATGGACAAACCGAACGATTACGTCATCGCGACCGGGGAGGCCCACAGCGTGAAGAACTTCGCCTTCAACGCGTTTAAGTTTGCCGGACTGGATCATCACATGTTTATTGAGACGGACGAGAAATACATGCGTCCGTCCGAGGTCCCCTACCTGTGCGGTGACGCCCGGAAAGCAGCACAGGAATTGGGCTGGAAGCCCGAAGTCGATTTCAAATCCCTGGTCTGCAAAATGGTGCAGGCCGACATCGAAGACGTACGCAAAAACCCAAAATGAACAAGAACTCCAAAATCCTCGTGTGCGGTCACAAGGGCCTCGTCGGCTCTGCGTTGATGCGCCAGCTCACTGCCCAAGGTTTCACTAATCTTCTCTCCGCACCCCGGAGCGAACTCGATTTGACCGACATCGGTCAGACGGTGAAATTCTTTCTGAAGCATGAACCGGAATACGTCTTCCTGGCGGCAGCTAAAGTCGCCGGGATCGAAGGCAACATGAAGCAACCGGTGTCGATGCTGGTCACCAATCTGGAAATCCAGCTCAACGTCATCGAAACAGCGCACGTCACGGGCGTTAAAAAGCTCATGTTCTTCGGCAGCTCGTGCATCTACCCGAAGCTCTGTCCGCAGCCGATCAAGGAAGAATACCTGATGACCGGACCGCTGGAACCGAGCAATGAATTTTACGCCTTGGCCAAGATCACCGGCCTGAAACTGTGCCAGGCGTACCGTAAACAGTCTGGTGACAACTTCATCAGCGTCATGCCGACGAACCTGTACGGTATCAATGACACCTACAAGCCCGGCTGCCACGTCATCCCGGACCTGATCCGCAAGTTCTACCAGGCAAAGGTCAGCGGCCAGGAGCACGTCCACGTCTGGGGCGACGGCACGGCGCGCCGGGAGTTCCTGTACTCCGACGACCTGGCTGCCGCCTGCGTCACGGTGATGGAAAATTACAACGACGAAGCCCCGATCAATATCGGCTACGGCACGGACATTTCGATCCGAGAACTGGCGGAGCTGGTAGCTGACACCGTGGGCCTCGGGCGCGACCAACTGGTGTTCGACCCGAAGGGCGTCGTCGGCACCCCGATCAAATTTGTGGACAGCTCCAAGGTCATGGCGCTAGGATGGAAGCCGTCCGTAACCCTGGAAGCGGGCCTGAAGATTGCCTATGCCGACTTCCTGAAAAACCACGCAACCACCAAATGAAAATCAACCGCCGATCCCTTCTTAAGCTGCTGGCTTGGACTCCGTTCGCTGCCCCACTCATCGTCAAGGCGCTGAGTGAACCAAAGCCAGTCGTCGCTGTCGCCGAAGACTTTCGTCTGGACCAGTTCTGGACCGAGCCGCAGGTAAAGCCAACACTCACCGTCTTGATCGGAAAACCCAAGACCGGAAAAACCCTGCTGGCCAAAAGGCTTTTCAACGCCAAGACGACAATTTCTGTTGATTTCGAAGGCGAACACGGTGACTGGTCAGCGCGCTCTCGCCCTCACCAGACCATGATTATCGACCACTGCGAAACCTTAACCAACCCCGCAGCCGATTGCGCAAGCCTGCTCAAAGTTGGTGCCAGTGTCGTGGCCATTTACCAGGAGACCAAGGACATCAAGAACGTCATGTTGGCTCACCTTTACGGCGGCAGCCCGACGATCTTCATGCGTGCTGATCGGATTATTCGCATCCAGTCCGTGCGCTGGCTCACCGATAGCGCTGGAAAACCGGCTGCGCAGTGGGAATGCGTCACCTTGAAAAATCGTTGGGAGCCAAACATAGAACACTCCTCGGCTCCTTGGGGATTTTACTGTAACGCGTAAACTTTTGCGGGAATCGTATTTATTAGTAGTCGGGCAGCCGACTGCTGATGAAGCGGAAAGCACGTCAACTAACGCCGGAACAGGAGCGGGAATTGAAGTTTTTCTACCTATCCCTCCGAAAGGCGGGTTACCCGGAAGACATCGCCAAACGCAAGGTTTGGTGTGTAAAACAGGTCTTCCTTCAGCACAGTAGTTAGGGCGTGACGAGCGCGCAGCAAATTATCAAGTATGTCCTTGAAACTGAGCAAGGACAGACCATCACCTTGGGTGATTTATTTGCTGATCACAGTCCAGAACAGTGGGTCTGGGACATGTTCGGCCACCACGAGCTGGACGTGCCGCTGCCGATCAAAGAAGTCGATCCAGATAAGCTTCTTGCCAACGGTAACCCACTCAGAGAGTTGACCCACGTGGCGGAGATGCCGGTCCACAAGTCGCTCGTCAAAGCCTACCGTAAGAATCCAGAAGGCCCGATTCTCATCGACGGTCCCAATATCCTGGATGGCCATCACCGGGCCATGGCGGCTTTCCTCTCGAAGCGCAAAGTGCGTGCCGTGGACATCAAAGACTGGCCGGTGCAGGAAGCTTTAGCGGACGAAGACTGGAAGGATGTCACCGCGCTGCCGCTGGAAGATCGCCTGGAGAAGTTACGTTTTCGCCGGGAAACCGAAGCGATCTGGATGAGAAACGGATTACCCGGAATCAGCTCTCTCGTGATCTGGCACCGCTACGATGACACCTGGGACATCCTCGGTTGGCTCACCAATCGGCAAGGTCAGCAGATCAAAGAAATAGGACTCAAAACCGATGAAGTCATTTCTCGCCTAAAGTCCATCTACGCCAAATACAAAATCAACTGGGTAGAGGAAGCTTTTGCCGATGACGACGACTGGAAAGACATCACGCCTGATTTACAGGGACTTCTTTCCAACGCTGGATTTACGCAGCACGGTCAATTCACGTGGACGTATCAGATTAACGATTGGATGAAGACCTACGTCACCAAAGAAAGTGATAACCTTTGGGCGGCTAAAGTGTACTTCGACACCATGACTCTGGACGAGTTCAAAGGCAGCGAAGTTGAGATGGCGCGCTGGTTGGAGGCCAAAGGAAATTGGCCGAAGAATCATTTCTCCACCTGGAATCGGTTCCACGCGGCAGCACGCGGAAAAGGAATCCGCGAGGACGAAGACGATTGGAAAGAAATAACCCGCCCGCCTGAACGATCCAAATTTCTCAACGCTTACATCGAGGCGGCGTATTTCACCGATGAGGAGCAGTTGAAGGAAGACCTGGAGAAGCTGCACGCCGAAGGCAAAGCCCTGGACGTGGAGGAACCAGAGCTTGATGAAGGCACCGTGCTTGAGATGGAGGAAGACTGCCAGAATTTCGAAGCGCAGAACGCAGAAGATTTATCGGTTGGCGGTACAGAGCAGGGCGGTCACGACTTCTGGCTCACACGCAACGGCCATGGCGCTGGATTCTGGGACGGTGACTGGCCCAAACCGCAGGCCGACCGGCTGACGCGCTCCTCAAAAGCTTTCGGCGAATTCCACCTTTACCTGGGTGATGACGGAAAGATTTACCACTGACCAAACAAATGAGTGCAAGCCCAATCATTGAAGCGATCATCGGAGAGGACAAATCCCAGAAGGAAACGCGCACGTACACCATTAGTGCCCGGCCCGAGCACCTGGACAAAATCGAGGAACTGTTCTCCTGGATCAACAGCACGCGCTCCGGCCACAGTGGCCAGGCTGGAATTTTCGTGGATGGCGATGGCGCGGCCCGTGTGACCATCGAGAAAAAGGACGGTGAGTTGAAACCGCACACAGAACAGGACATTGAACGCCGCAACTACAGCGTCGAGTTCACTGTCGGACTGGAATAATGCGCCTTGTTGATCTCGATCCTGGCTTTGTCCATCATGACGAAAAAGGCATGATGCTGATCCTGCGCTGCCCGACCTGCGGAAAGCACCACGTCGGCGCGCCAGTCACCGTCACTTACGGACAGGCTCCTCCCGGTCGGTGGAAGATCACTTCCGAGGACTTCAACACGCTCACGATGGAGCCGAGCGTCCTTCACTGCTGGAACGATAAAACGCCGGTACCGGATCGGTGCCCCTACCACTTTAGAATCCTCAACGGAGAAATCATTCAATGCTGACCGTCATTCCAAAGTACGACTCCGAAAAGGATCAAATCCCGTGCTGGATGCCCATCGTTGACTCCAAGGATCAGCGCCCGCTCCGACCATTGATCCGCTGCGTCTGCGGCAGGTACTGCGACATCTCGAACCACTACATTCACCCGGATGGCTTGGTGACTGAGTCCTTTCTGGACGCCAGCCCGGCAGACGCTAAGATCGGGTGCGGCTGGCACGTCTGGCTGAAGCTGGAAAACTGGGACGGCAGAGAACTGCGCCCTGGAGCAAGTAGTTAAAACATGAGTCCGACAGTCATCGTAAAAGACGGCGGCATCCACATCATCACCGGCCCTGGTGAGATTTGTGAGTGCGGCATCGACAAGAATGGTAATGCCCGCTTTTGCCAGGACATCGTGCAGGACATGGCACGCCGCCACATTCAGGATTACGCGAACGGTGCGATACCGCCAGGGTCAGCAGTCACGGTTGACCTGGGAGAGGACGAAGTAGCTTCGCCGTCCGATGGCGAGACTCCTCCTCAATCGCCGTCGTGATGACGAACTGTTCGAGTTCCTGAATCCGAGCCAGTTGGAAAGTGACGCGGGTATAAACGGCAGGATCGGATCGGTTGAGTTTCCCAAGCTGGCGCAGAATCTCCCGCTCAACTACAAGGTCCCTTTTTGCCTCCTCGGTGGTCATCGTGGTCTTCATTCTTTTGGGCGCGCCAGTCGGCTACGGTCATGCCGAAATGCACCTGGGCGCAGTTGTAACAATACCATTCACCGCAATAGAGGCAGCGGTAGGCCAGCTCCAGGGCGCGCAACTGACCGCAGCAGCAAGTGATCACGTGATCGTGAACCGCCTGATACCACTGGGCCTTCAGCCGGGCTTTCTTTTCCGGCGTCTTGGCCGCTGTGATGTATTCACCCATTGAGGCCATAGCGCTTTACTTTTTCAAGTCCTGTAATCGTTCAAGAATGCTATCTAACAACTGATCCTGCTGGTGAGTGGGCGGATCAGCCAGAGCATCCTTGGCAGCGAATATGGCGGCGTCGATGGCGCGATCGTACGTTTCCTTCTGCTGCTTGACCAGTTTTGCGGCAAACATCAGCACAGACGCGACATTCATCGGGGTAGGCATCTCCTCACCATCTTTCGCAGTCAGTGCCTTTGCCATTTTCTCCATCGCTTCAGGAATGTCCAATGGTCGGCCTTCTGGCTTATCGTTTCGGTCGCCCGGCAGCACGCCGTACTGCCATCGGTAAAGTTCCACCAATGCCCACGAATCGTTCGCATCAGGAATGGAGGGAAACTCACCATTGATACAGGGGCCAAACGGAAAAAAGCCTGGGCCTAAAGTGCTCATTTCTCAACAGAACCAAAATCACCACCACGGCTTAGCCACTCTTGCCAGCGCGCCGCAACCTCATTCGGAGGAAGGGCCTTGACGTGAAGGATTTCGTAGCTGGTGTCACAATCGTATTCAGTGCCATCCGGCGTGTGCGACACGTAGTGACGCGCATATAGCTCAACGTAAAACGGCTGACGGTAGGCCAGGCCCATCTGCATCGCCCGCGTGGCGCGCCACTCTGGGTGATAGTAGTGACTGTAGCTGTCGAGGAAGCCGTCGATGTCATAACCATCAAGCGACGCCGCGACTTCATGGACCAGATGCGTGATCGGTGAAAGCAGGACGGCGTAGAAATCTTCATCCAGCTCGCACCAGACACGGATCGTGCGCGAGTCAACGGCCAGCGCAGGATGCTCTGGATCAGGGATCAGGCACGGATAGTGTTTGATCTTGGTCGGCCCTTCCAAAGGGTCTTCTTCGATGGTGCCTAATTCTTCGTTGAGGTCCATGAAGCTCAGAACAAAATCTGTTCTCATTCCCGATGACTGAAGTTTTACTCTTTGCTGAAGACTGCATCCAGGGCATGGCGCAGCGCATCGCTCCGGCCTCGGTGGACGTGTGCGTGACCTCGCCACCCTACAACCTGGGCATCAAATATCACAAGTACAACGATCATCAGAAAGAGGCAGTTTATCTCGATTTCACGAAGAAATGGCTGACCGAAGTCAAACGGGTGCTGAAGCCCAACGGATCGCTGTTCCTGAACCTGGGAGGTTGCCCGCGAATGCCGCTCCTGCCGCACAAGGCGCTTCTGGTGGCTGCCGAGCTGTTCGTCCTGCAAAACACAATTCACTGGATTAAGAGCATCAGTCTTGACCAGGACGACGGGTCAGTCCTTTCGAAGGGCCACTTCAAGCCCATTAACTCCAATCGCTTTCTGAACGACTACCACGAGTTCGTGTTCCATCTGACGCTGGAAGGAAGCACGCCCATCGACCGCCTGGCTCTCGGTGTTCCTTACGCGGACAAGAGCAACGTGAAGCGGTGGGGCCATACGAGCGGCAAGGATAAGCGCTGCCGGGGCAACGTCTGGTTCATCCCCTACGAGACGATCCAGAGCCGGAATGCTCAGCGACCGCATCCTGCCACTTTTCCTGCCAAACTGGCAGAATACGCCATCCGGCTCACTGTGGGCGGCACTTTCGAACCAGAGTTCATCACCGTGCTTGATCCATTCATGGGGATCGGCAACACCGCCATCGGCGCAAAGAATCTCGGTGTCGCCCAGGTGATCGGGTTCGACATCGACGAAAGCTACATCGAAGAAGCCAAACGATTAACCGCAGTCAATACCACTCATTCAGGTGAATGAAAACTGACTTCCAATCCAAAATAAAAGCCGAATTCGAAGCTGATAAAAAAGCAGTCCTGCAAAGCAGCTCCAGAACATTCAAGAAAAAGGAAACGGTGCCGACCATGCTCGGGGACGCTACCTCTGAACTGATGGACGCCGCGTTAATCAAAATGCACCTTTGCGGTGGTGTGCTGGTGCAACATTCCTGGCTAAAAACGCAGTACAACAACCCATGCTTTGTCCATCCAGATGAGGCCGAGGGCCAGAGTCCTACCTTCGTGGCTCAGATGAACACCCTGAAGGCGCTACGACGACGCGGTCTTATCGAAGTATCACGGCATTTCATCAACGGCAATCCTCAACGTGTGGCACTGACAGCGTCCGGGGAAACCGAAGCCCGCAAGATATTAAAAGAAGAAAGTAAAACCCAACCCGATAAAATTATGGAAAAAACGCCCGGACAACTCGCCTACGAAGCCTACTGTGAAACCACTGGCTGGAAGTCAGCCATCAGCGGCGCGCCGCTGCCCCAGTGGTCTGAAGTTAAACCTGAGATCGTCAAAGGATGGGAAAACGCTGCCGCTGCCACCCGCCGCCCGCTCGCCATCAAACTTTACAAAGCACGTGAAGCAGTCGCCCGGCTTTGCGTCACCTACCGCAAGGAACTTCTGGGAAACTGGTACGAAGCAACCACCGAGCAGGCGGGAATCACGCACGATGAAATCGGTTTCGTGAACGGACCTTACTACAACGGCTGCTTGGATTCCCACAGCGGCCAGCAGGAGCTTCAGCGCATCATCGAAGGAAAAGATTGACGGTAACAGAAATTGTAAACAAAATCTGGTCATGAGTTACGACGGCGCGCACAAGATCATCGGCACCCTGAAAGAGGCCAAGGAATGGATAAAGCTGCACCGGTCTGGCAGGATCGGCGTCACAAACGGATGCTTCGATATTCTTCACGCCGGTCACATCCACTACCTGACTCACGCCCGTTCGAAGTGCTCACACCTGATCGTACTGCTGAATAGTGACACGTCGGTAAAACGCCTAAAGGGTCCAGGCCGCCCTATCAACCCGGACATCCAGCGCGCCACAGTAGTTGCCGCTCTGGAAATGGTGAGCATGGTTTTCATCTTTAACGAGTCACGCATCACCAAATGGATCACCGAATTCAAGCCGGACGTTTGGTTCAAGGGCGGAGATTATACACTGGAGACGCTGGACAAGAAAGAGGTCCAAGCTGCCCGGCGCGCCAAATGCGAGATCGCGCTTTTGCAAAATGTACAGGGACTCTCAACCACCAAAATCTATGAGCGAATCAAAAAAACGTTGGGTTAAAATCATCTGCAATCTCTCGCCGAAGCTGAACGAACAAGGCAGACGCGCCATCGCAAAAGGATGGACGGAATCCTTCGAGATAAAGTTCCATGTGGAACATCTCTATTATGCCCGCTACACCGATCTCACTGCGTCACGATTTGAAATCTCCGCTCAGGCCACGGCCACGGACAAGCAGATCGAAAAGTATTTCAAGTCCGCTTCGGGCATCAGCAAGGTAAAAATCGAGCTGCGTGGCACCGGCTCCCTCGCGCACGCTTACGCCTACCAGGCCGTGAAGCACATGAAGGCATTCGACGTGGACGCGCCCAACGACTCCGACTTCCTGGATGTCGTCCACTGGATGTGTAATCAACGTGGTCTCGATTACGCCCGCGAAGCGCGCCTGTTTACCTATCGTTCCCTGGACCTGCTCCACAGTATCGCGCACAGCCAGGACAACATGCAGCGCATCGCCGCCCGGCTTCAGCCGGACATTCTGCGCGTGGCAAAGGAACTGGGTGCGGAAGATCAAGCGCGCCGGATCGCTGAAGCAATGGTGGAGGAAGACTCGGCAATGAAGCTGAAAAAGCGCCTCGGCAAGATCAAACCGGAAGTGCGCAAAACGGTCAAAAGGTCCTGACATGCAGCCCGCAATCCGATTCCATGTTTTTATTCGTTGGGTGCGGTCGAAGCAGCACACTATCGACGGCGACCCCGAGGTCATCTTCGACCAGGCTGACCTTGCGGGCGCGATAGACCGGGCCACCAACGAAGCCGAAAGACGAATCCTGAAGGACAAATCGTGGGACGTGCAGCACTACAAAATCGTCGTAGCAGCTATATCGGAAAACGAAGTCGCCGAGCGAAAAGCAACCATCTAAGCCATGCCCACAGGACCAAACCCAGAAGGCTTCAGATGCGACAGTGACGCGCTGAACCTGCTCGAAGCCAACGGCTACAAGAACAAACATTTCGTACTCTATCACCCGGATGCAAATCACGTGGAAACCCAGATCGAGAAGGCGGCCATCGACTACCTGGTGACCAACTGGGACTGGGGTTGGAGCAAGACCGAGCCATGATCTGCCTGCACTGCGACAACGAGGAGTTCGAGGAGAGCTACGGGAACGTCACCCAGGAATATAAGGGGCGCACGTTCGAAGTTCCCACCGACCTGATGGTCTGCAAAAAGTGCGGCTGGCGTACGATCGGACTCGACCAGGCTGACGGGCTGCTGGCCAACACCAAGAGCGTTTACAATTTCGAGCTGTGGTGGGAAGAAAACTATTCCCACATGGACCCGGCCAACTACAACGGTGTGCTCACTAAAAGCATCATCTGCGTGACCAGGGTGGTCGCCAAAGCCGCGTGGCTGGCCTCGGACAAGCAGCGCACCGCCGAGCACGCCGACAGTAAGTCTTAGTATGGAAGCGCTACTCTCGGTCAGTTCGCACACGATCAGCATGGACCTGCTGCCGGAAAGGCCCTTTGTTCTCGACGTGGGCGCACGCAACTTTGGATTTACCAAAGCTCTCCTGGAACTTCGGCCAAACGCTATCATTCACGCCATCGAGCCGGACCCGACTGTGACCGAGCCATTCATACCGGAAGTGATTTTCCATTCGATGGCCATGGTCCACGACGACCGGGCAGCCGCCGACTACGCTATGTTCTCAACCGGTGAAGGAAATTACCTGACCCACCTGCCGTGGCTGGTGAACGACGCCAAAATTGTAAACGTTCCCACAATGAACATCGCCAGCTTTTCCAAAAAGGTCGGCGTGAAGCACTGGGACCTGATCAAACTCGATTGCGAGCTGGCTGAATTCCTGATCCTGGAGAACTGGCCCGAGGACATTACCTTCGGCCAGATCACGGTGGAGTTCCATGATTTCAACACGCTCGATGAGCACGGCGAGAGCTACTACGAAAAGCTCTGGACGAAACTGAAAGTCAAACCGCTCAAATTTGATCTGACCAGTGTCGGCCTCGGCATCATGGGCCACTGGGACACTCTGCTCGTCCCCGCGTAAATAGGGCATGGTTGAATTCAATTACGGCAATACCAGGTCCTTACAGCACCTGGTGGGGTACGCGCTCACCACATATCAGGGCATCCAGCACACCTACATTCTCGCCAAACACGCGTTGAGCGTGCCGGGTGCCTTCGTTGAGTGCGGCGTGGCCTACGGCGGCAGCGCAGCGTCCATGATGACGGCCATGCTCGACCAGGGCGACATGCGCGACCTGCACCTGTTCGACTCCTTCCAAGGCATCCCTTATGCCGGGCCAAAGGACCTCGATCAGCCGGGAATCGGCAAGTTCGTGGTGGACGTGAATCTGCCCCTGGAGGAACGCCTCAAGAGCAGTGGCATTTCCTCGTGCTCAGTCGTCGGCGTGAAGTCAAACCTGATGAATCTTAATCTGCCGATTGATAAGGTTCACTTTCATGAGGGCTGGTTCCAGCACACGCTGCCCAAGACTGAGATCGGACCCATCGCCATGCTGCGCCTGGACGGCGATCTGTACGAGTCGGTCGAGTGCTGCATGAAATACCTGTATCCGAAAGTGGTGAGCGGCGGCGTGGTGCTGTCGGATGACTGGGTGCTGAAAGGTGAGCAGGACGCGATTCGCGATTACTTCGGCGACAACATGCCGGACATCAAGGTAACGGTCGATATGGGCGCGTGCTATTGGATCAAGCCCTAGTGCGCTTGAACTTCTTGGCGCGCTCCTTCGCCTCCGCCAAATGCTTGGCGTGGTCTTTCTCGTTAGGTCTTCTGGCGGATGTGATCGGCACCCAACCCCGCCAAGGATGATGCTTTGGCTTCGGCGGTTTCATTTCTTCCGGTAGGTCTGCTTGTAATCCACACCGGGCATCTCCCAGAGGAGTTCGCGCAGCGATTCGATGGTGGAGCAGATGGAGCCAGTCATCCTGAATCGGCGGCCAGCGTGAGTCCTGGAGATGGCAGACCGGCGCTTGTTCTGCGCGTCACGAACAGCATCACTGTTTAACAAGAGCACGGCTGCCCGTGCTCTTAAAAGAAGTTCTCTGGCTTCTTCAACGCGGCTATGTGTGGATCGTTTTGGTAGGTTAGTTTTTCTTGGCATAGGTCAGGGCATAGGTCAGGGCATTAAGATTGCAAACGTGGAATGAAATACAGCCGGGCGTCCCAGGAAGGCGGCCACACTCTGGGCCAGGTACCATTCGCCGGTCCGGTTCGTGTCGTCGAAAATAATTGGGACCTTGGTATTGAAAATCTCCAGATGATGAAAGAAGCCGATCCGATTGCCCTCACCGGTCGGACCGTCCACCAAGATGAGATCGTAATCCTTGGGCATGGCCACATTCAGCACATCCACGTCGTACCAGCCCTTAACGAGCGGCGCGTGGATGTAGGTGGCCTTGTGCTTGTTCAGCCACTCCGGCTTATCCTCCACGGAGAATACTTTGTAAACTTCGCTGAGGTAGCGCGTGCTCACGTCCCCGCTGCCGAGTTCCAGGATGGTTTTGCCTGGGGGCAGCAGCTCGCGGATGAACTGGTACAGGTCCACGGTGATACCGGAACCACCAAAAACTTTCACGTCACTCATGTCGATCTCTGGTTAGAAAAACAGGTAAACCCACGCACGCTTCAAACTCACGCTGATACTGGCCTTCAGTGATATAGTCGCACATCCGCAGCCACGCGAGACCAACCTGTCGATCATTCATTCCCGCGAGCTGTTCGAGAGTCAGGTACGGTTTGTCTTTTTCGAACGCCATCGAAAGAATGCGAACCAGTTCTTTACGCTGGTTCTGCGTCATCGTTGTTCGATGAGACCGGGACAGATGCTGAACACTGAGCAGATCGTCGGTGTCCGGCTGCTCCACCTGGTGGCCTTCGATTCCGGTCGCGACGATGGGCGTGTGGTCTCCGGCGTGAAACATCACTTCATCGAGCTTGGCCGGGTCAAATTCTTTTCCGCATTGGTCACAGGTCATGGCGTGCCGCTCCAGTGGGTGCATTTGACGAGATCAACGCGCAAGTCATACCCTTGCCTGCGCTCGAAGTCCTTGGCCAGCCACACGTCACCCATCCGGCTGGCACCGGTGCAACGGTACCGCTTTCCTTCAAAGGTGCAGAACAGTTTGTATTGCTGAATCCACGGCTCGAACTGCATCTGCATGAAGGCCGGAAGACGGGCAAGCAAGAAGAACCATCGAGCGTACACCACATTGCCCATTTCAGGCGTGGCCGGTCCTTCCATCTCCTCGATGAACTCGTCCACGTGCTTGCCGAGCTTCATTAAATCTGCTGGTCCATCGTCACTCATATTAAAACCTGGGTGTGATGTTGACTGGGTTGAATGGATTACGGCTCGGGTCCGTAGAAAGATCGCGTTTGAAATCACGATGATGTGCTCGCCAGCGATGGCTGCACTTCAGGCAGGTCATATCGAAAAGAGGCTCGCCCGCCACCTGCTGAAACTTGGCCTCTCCTTCACGGAGTTTACCGTGGCAGTTGGGACAAACGATGTAATTGCTCGTGTTATTCATATCACCACCATCCGTTGTCCACGATGTGCTTGGCGACCACAGCCATCGTCGCGCCCACCGTGTTCTGACTCTGTGTTCCTGCCATGAGCTGATGAGCAAACTGGAGCGCCGCCATCTGGCCGTGATAAAACTCAGGACTCTGATCCTTGCACATCATCTCGTGGATAACGTGCAACGCGTGCGGCGGAATATGCTTCACCTGGCTGGCGAATTGCCGCAGTCGCTTCTCATCAATTTTGCCATCAAGCTGGATCATACAAACTTAAGTGCCAGGTATTGCTGGCAATTCCTGGCGATACCGCCCCATACTTCAGCACGCTGACCAGGATAAACTTCGATCTGGCCTTTCGCGTCTTTGGGTAGCCAGCCACGATCCCATGCCCATCTGTTTACGGTCTGATCGTGGGCGTAGTCACGCATCCCACGGCGCACAGGTACCGGCGGAAAATAAAAGATTACGTCTGGCAGCACAAAGCTCATTGCGTATGGAATTCTTTTGGTAGCACAACGTTGGCAGGCAGCGCGCCGGACTTGAAGAACAGACGACCGATGACCTCGGGCGCATAACCAGCGAGACCGCAACCGATCTTGGTCACCAGGAATGTCTTCTTCGGGTGCGCCGTGGCATGTTCCAGAAATCTCTGGATAGAGCCGTCGATCTCGGCGAGGGTCAGCGTGCGCAACGACCGGCCTTTCGTCGGCAGCGCGTAGCACTGGCCCGTAGGACCTTCGCCGACGCCATACTCAGCTTCGAACAGCTCCTTGGCCGTGAGCGCCGCGCCCATGCCGTGGCGGCCAGCTCGATTCGATCCAAAGACAAACACTTCGTTGTCTTCGAGATGAGTGATGTGCTCGGGCGTGTAAATCATGACTCGATCTGGTAAAAGCCCAGGATGATAACCTGGTCCATGAGCAGCGAGTAGCCCTTCTTGGACAGGAAATCGAAGAACTGGTAGCGCACCTGGTACAGCTCTTTTTCATTGGGGAGCAGGCCGTGGATTTCCTTGGTGATGTTCGTGTTGACGGGTCCGAACGTCTCACCTGGTTTGACAGCAGTCGCGCTGAGCACAAATAGAAATTTTCTCATAGTTTGATCAGTTTTACATCCAGGCTGAGCACGTCGCAGAACCGCTTCAGCGTGCTGATGGTCATGTTGGACTCGGGCTTCAGCCATTTCGTAACCGCAGACGGATGCGTCTTCAGCGCCAGCGCCATGTCGAGCCGATTCAGCCCGGCCTGCTTCATGGCGGCTTCGAGCTGCATGGGAATAGATGGATTTGCCTCGGTGCTCATGCTAGACGGTCCACAGCTCACGTTGCAGGATGCGCTCGGTAGATTTCAGCTCGATGATACGAATGCCGTCCTTCGGAATGTTCTTGCCCCAGATCACTTCCAGATGCAGTTGCATCAGCCTCAAAGACGGTTTGGTATCGCGCAGGCGGCACCAGTGACCGAGCGCGTCTCTGACTTCGAGCGCGTATTCGTATTGAACGATTTCAGAGGATTCAGGCATGGGTGGCTAAATTGGCTTCTTTGATCGCTGACAGGCAGTGGCCGAAGTTCTGGGCGTCGATCATGGCGCGACGTGTGCCGCCATCCCACTTCTTCTTAAAATTCTTTTCGAACCAGGCTTCGGCCTGGCGTGAATCGGTCACTGCACTGCACTGATGCCAGAACAAAATAATCTGACCGTCGATCTCGGCCCAGGAGAGTTCTATCATGCAGGGACACCTGCCGATTTTACCGACCTGTTCCATCCAGCCAGGACTCATCTGCTCCCAGTGCAGCTCACGGTGAATCCGGTGCAAGCTGCCTTTGGCGTGCTGTTCCCACAGGCAAAATTGCTCAAAGCTCGTAGCCTCGACCGCGAACAAGGTTCGTTCGAGTAGCGCGGCAGTATTATGGATCAGGTGATCAGGAATAGGTTTCATCGAAATTGTAAACTTTTATTCAACCGTCGCAAAGTCCAGTTCGCTTTTGTCCCAGGCTTCGGTGCCGACGCAGTAGCAGCGCTGAAAATTGTTATGACGGTCACACCAGAAGAACAGACCGACCATGGATTCGCCCTCTGGGCTGTTGGCCATGACCATTCCGTCGAGGCCAGCGCGTGCCGTATTCTCATGGTCAGCGCGCACGCGAATGAACATTCCGGTGGTCAAAGCATTCATTGACTTAAGAGTATTGCTCTATAAGTGAATTGTAAACAATTTTTATTTCCGTATTTAAGGCGTGGCGATCTACGCGTACGCGAACCTAAACGGCAACACGACCTACGTCAGCTCCACGGACCTGAACTTCACAGGCACGTGGATGCCAGCCGGAACGTACGTGCCGCCTCGTGACGTTGCATCCTACGGCAACGGCAATTTCATCGTTTTAATTCAGAATTACGGCACAGTCCCGCAGGGCAGCGGGTCCTGGTCTGATCTCATTCTGTTCAAGCCTGATCCGCCAACGCCGCCCGCACCGGACGTTGGCCCGCAAGCGCTCGCGCTTGCGAACGCCGCCTACAGCCTCGCGTGCATCGGCACAAACGTTGGCACCAACGCCATCAATCTCGCGATGCAGGCCCTGGGCCAGAGCGCCACGGGAGCTTACAATCTCGCCGCCATCGGCACCAACGTTGGAACCAACGCACTGAACGCTGCTGCTCAGGCTGAAGCAGATGCTCAGAGCGCGATCAGTGGCGTGAACGGTGTAATGACGATCTCGGTCGCCGGTACCAATCGAGCTAACGCCGCGTACGCTCTCGCTCAGATCGGAACAAACGTTGGCACCAATGCCTTAAACGCCGCCGCTGCGGCCCAGGCTACAGCTAACAGCGCGATCTCAGGAGTCAACGGCAACACGATCATCGCGGTGGCCGGGACGAATCTCGCCAACGAAGCTCTCAGCATTGCAATACAGGGCACCAACCTGGCGCGGGAAGCGCTGAGTATCGCCATCGACGGAACCAACATCGCACGCGAAGCCCTGGGAATCGCCATCGCCGGTACCAACGCGGTCGCGTCCACGCTGGTCCTGTTGTCAGCGGGCACCACTTTCGGCACGAACATCGCCATCCCTAACGGAACCAATTTTGTTTACGTTGGTGGCCTCAACCTACCGTTCACTCCATCCTGTGTGACAGGCAACATCGCCATGCCGGATGTCAACAGCCTGAACCTCTGGCCCACCTGGGTCGGTCAGCCCACCACGGATGGATTCGTTGCCTCACTTAACGGTGTGACAGACAGCGCCAATTACCGACTCCACTTCATGATTCGCAAATGAAAATCAAAAAACTATTTCTCGGCATCCTGATCGCCATCGGCCTCATCTGCATCGGCGCACTCACACCCATCAACGGCTTCCTTGGGTCCAACCTCGATGCCGCTTTCAAAAGCATCTTGAATATCTTCAGCTACTGGCCGCGAGAAGTGAACGTGCGGGCGTTCGGTGCCAAGGGCGATGGCGTCACTGATGATACGGCGGCCTTCCAGTCAGCCATCGACTCTCTGACCAACAACGGTGTCGGCGGCACGATCATAGTCCCAGACGGGCTTTACCTGATCAACGGGTCGTTCACAGAATGCGCGGGTTCAATCTCGGGCCTCAACCACAGCCAGCTCCATCTGCCGGTTCGCAGCCTGATCAATCAGACCATCTGCCCGATCACCATCCGAGGCGTTACTGATCCGACACTCAACACAGTCTGGAACAATGGAGTGCTGCCGGTGATTAACACCAATGGTGCGATCATCATCTCCACCAACATCCCGATTGACCCCAGTTACACGATCATCGGAACAGCCGGACCAAGCGGCAGCTCCATCAATCTCAGCGCAGTGTATCTGAAACTGGAACGTCTTACCTTCCGAGCTTACGACAACCCGCAAACCACGCCGCTCAACCTTCAATATGTCGGCCAGGTCGCGATCCGCGACTGTGTGGTGGACACCGGCCAGCCAGGCGGCCAGCAGAGTCAGCCTACGCACGCTTCAGTAGGCATCATCACGCCGACCATCAATAACTGGGTGATCAGCGAGATTCACAACGTGGACGTGCGCGGCTTCGACGTGGGCTACGAACTGAACGAGCACTCGGACGTGGACGACGCTCGTGTCTGGATGTGTAACAAAGGCTGGTACTTCCCTGGCGGCACCCACGGCATTCACATGGGGCATACGGTCACCAGCGGATGTACGATCGGCGTCATCGGTGGACCCACAGGTGGATTCGTTCAGCGTCTGGACTGGGACATGTACGCCGTCGAGCACTCAGTCCTTCCGGCAGGCGGAGCGTGGGCCAACACCGTGGCGGATTTCTGGGACACCAACTCCGTCCTGCGGGGCATCATCAATTTTGCTGCGGTGGACTCAGGCGTGGGAGCAGCCGATACGTTCACCGTGCCGAGTGGCACTACGACCAACGTGCTGTTCTTCAATGCCAACTCTCGATCCTTCCATCGGATGCAGGTGAAGCCGCTCCAAACCAATGACGTGGACAACAACTACCTGCTGACGATTAAAGATTTCAACAAAGCCGGTGTCTTCAATGCAGGCGTTTATTTGCAACCGTTCCAGAACTTTTCAGGCATTTGGCTCGGACCTGGCAGCTTCAATGATCCGGTGCAGCTTGCCACCAACTTTGCCCTCCTCAGTAACGGCACCAATAGCCTGACGATCAACGCTCCTCAAATCGAAGGTGGAACCGCCGCTGCCTCGCAGCTTCAATTTCAAGTCGGCCATGTCACGAAGATGATACTGAGCAACGGCGTCTTCACGATCAATATCCCAATGAACCACGGCTTCATCGCCATCTCGAACTTCGTGAGCGGTCAGTTTTACACGAACAACACCGGCGCTCCCTGGGAAGTGGCAGGTATCGTCCAGCTCATCTCGACCACCGTATCAGGCAACGTGGCCATGCAGATGTGGATTCCAAACGTGATCACCAACTCAGTCGGTTTCAACACCAGCGCATCCATTCCAGCGCAGGGCGGCGACTTTCGACAACTGATCGGCTACGTTCCGGCTGGAGGCTTTTTCGTCTTCACCAACACGAGCACGGGAGCGGGGAATTCAGTGACCCTATTCAAAAGCGAAGTGTTCGGAGACTGAACTGTATTTACAGCATGAATCCGACATACGTACCGAACCCAAACGCAGCAGATGGCCAGGGGGTGACCACGGCAGCCAGCACTACCTTTCCTTCCTCGGTCGATCCGACCGGCGTCATCTCTTGCACCGGAGCTGGAATTGTCATCGGCACCGGCGCTCAGGCAGGCAAGGTCTGGTACAAAACCACGGCTGGTACCAGCAGCACCGACTGGTTTCTGGCCTCTGTCTAACTATGAAAACCATTGTTTACTTTTTAACGGCACTGTTCTGTACATTTTCGGCGCTGTCCCAGGTGCCACCCTTTCAGCACAATTCAGCCACTACCAATGCAGAAAGCTCACCCAACCTGATTTCGGTAGCCAAACAGACCGTGCCGCTTTTCTTTCAGACAAACGTCACCGCCGTTGGGGGCACTTACAATTCCTGGCCGTTTACGGCACTCGACACCAACGGTGATTTCGTCGCTGTCTTTGCAGCGGGCAACCGACACCTGGCCACCAATCGCTCGATTTACCTGATCCGCTCAACCAACCAGGGCTACTCCTGGAGCACACCGCTGATGATCTACACCAACGGTGCCGTGGACGTGGCCGCACCTGGGTTTGCGTTCGGGATCACCGCGTCCGGTCGCTATATCCTAGCCAGCGCGGGTACGATCGTACCTGCTGGAGTGGTGACGAATACCGTTATCCTACTCTCTGACAACCGAGGCACAAACTGGGTGAATGCCACATCCTTTCAAAGCTTCACCGGTTACGACAATACGAACGTTCCCAATGGCCCGATCATCACACTCGCTAATAACCGCCTCTGCATGGGGTATTCTGGTTTCAGTAACAGCCTCGACGCCAGTGTCACCTATGCGCTGACCTCGGACGACAACGGCGCAAACTGGCAGACCAACTTCATGGTGACTTCCCCAAGCAGTGGATTCCGTGAGCCAACTTTTGCCTACCTGGGTAATAGCAACGTGCTCTGTATGGTCCGGCGTGACCAGGCGTTCGCCAATCGCAGCCTGATTTTCTACCAGCTTCACTCGACCAACAACGGAACTTCGTGGGTGACAGACGGGCCGGTGTCGTTCGGCTTCAACACGAGCCAGGGGATGCCCTGCACGATGTACGCCTACGGTTCAGCAAGCGGTCGCCGCGTCGTCCTGGTCACCGGTGACCGTGAGACCACGGTTCTCGAAGCCCGTGATGTTTCCGCCTGGGACACTTACAATAACCTGACCAACGTCTGGCTGTATGCCAAAGTCGAACGGCTGGCGACGATCTGCACCGGCCAGGGTGACGGCGGCTACGGCTCACCGATTGGCTACGGCCAGTCCGGCGACTGCATCATCCCTTATTATTTCTCCAATACAAACAACCTGACCGTGCCCGCCACGGCTGAGATTCGGTTCGTCACTCGAAGCGCCAACCTCGCGCAACCACTGTTCCCGCAAACGCTGCTGTACAACACCACCATCGGCGGCGTGACCAACACAGTGACTGAGACGGACATGATCAACTTCACCATCCCGGCCAACACGCTGTTCGGGAACCACGCCTATCAGTTCGACATGACCGGCTTCATGCTGAACAACGCGGCGGCAACGATGACCAACCGCGTGCGCGTTTATTTCGGTAGCACGGTGATTTACGATCAGCAGATGGATGCCACTGAGTTCGGCCAGGGCACGGGCATCCGACCCTATAAATTCAATGCCACGCTCAAAGCAGGCGGGTCGCTGAATGCTCAAAGCCTTTTGGGTTCCTGGTGGCACGGATCGAGCACTCTCCCCACAGTTGGATTCGGCAACATCGGCTCGACGGCATTCGCAGGCGGAATCTTCGGCAATCGGACCACGCTCAACGCCACGACCAACAATGTTTTCCGCGTCACCTTCACTCTGAACCCGAACAGCCCGAGCCTCTGGTTCGACCACGACCTGATTCAGATCACCTATTATTGAGTAATTAAAGCATGAAACTGTTTATACTTATCTGGTTAGTGGCAATGCTGGCGTTCTACGTGAGCGCCCAGGTGCCGCCATATCAGCACACCCCCTACACGACTCAGTCCGTAGCACAAGTTGATGCTCGCGTGGCGTCTCTGGCCACGGGAAGCACGAATTTTGCGCCTCTGGCCTCATCTCTGACTTACTTCGTCAGAACTGACGGCAGTGATTCCAACGCCGGTACCAACAACACCGCAGGCGGTGCTTTCAAAACGATCCAGAAGGCAGTCTATACGGTTGCAGGCTCTTGGTTTCCTCCTGGTAGCAGCAACGTCATCCAGATCGCAGACGGCACCTACAATGAAAACGTGCTGCTGCCGCCTGTGGCGGGCAATGGTTCTTATTACATCAACGGTAATTCAGGCACCCCTGCCAACGTGCTCCTGGCTCCTGCCTCTGGGGACGGTATCAGCGGCTCAGGCGCGATCAGCGGTTGGACGATTCAGAACTTCAAGATTTGGGCCACCAACGGCAACTCGGTGATCATGTCGCAGGGTGCGTCGCTGACGGTGGGAACCGGCATGAACTTTGGACCGGCCAAGTCGGGTGGAGTTCACCTGTTTGCGAACAACAACTCGGCCATCATCGTCTCAGGAAATTATACGATCTCGGGCGGTACAGGGAACCATTACTACGCCACCCGTGGTTCGATCATCAACGATACGATCTCTCCCACCGTGACCATCACCGGCACCCCTGCCTTCACAGCTTTCGCTGCCGCAGACGATGCCGGTGTGGTGGCCATGTTCAACGTAACCTTCACTGGCTCGACCACCGGTTCACGCTTCAATCTAAACCTGAACGGTGTGATTCACACCCTCACCGGAAGCGCGACCTATTTCCCCGGCAATTCTTCCGGGACCACGAACAACGGCGGTCAATACCAATGATCAGGGATTGGCCTGCATGTACCAGCCGTGGATTTCGGCTGATGGGTTGGTGATCGTCTCATCCAGGCCGTAATAGAGCCAATAGTGATTCGTGTCCACCCATCGCTGATTGGGCGTCTGCGCCACGCAGAACGGCGTGCATCCGCTGTAAAGCACCATGTGATCGTTAGTCCACGAAGTCCCATTGGTGGAGGTCAGCCGCCAGATGTTGAAGGTGTTGCTGGACGTAATGCGGTTGTAACACATCGACCAGGTTCCATCCGGCAGGATCGCCACGTCCGGGTTGTGCGCGCCATCCTGGGGCGAGACGAAGACTTCCTCCGTGGTTGTGACGGTCGTGCCGCCCGTAAGTTTGGTCAGGATGATGCGATCAGCGACGCCCGTGATCTGATAGTAAAGCCAGAAATCTCCATTGGTCGGGTCGATGCTGACCACGGACGGAGCGAACACGCCTGCGCCGTTGTAGCCGTCGATGACCTTCGTGTAAGCGCCAAAGGTCTTGCCGTCGAAACCACTGGCCGCCCAGATGTGATGGTTGGTGATGTCGCAGGTATTCGGGTCGCAGGCAATGGCGGTGAAGTAAATCCAATACATGTTGGTGTGGAGCACGGCATTCCAGGCTTTGATCACCGTGGGGTCATTGACGTGATACATCCCGAGCGTGTTGTGGTCGATGACCTTGGTCGGCGCGGTGGTCCAGTTTGTGCCGTCCGTGGACTCGCGGTACCAGATGTCGTCGTTAGGCACGTTGTTGCTGTTCTGCCAGCCGCCGTACCACATTTTATACTTGTTCGCCTGGGCGTCGTAGATAACGCAAGGCGCGTAAACATTGCGGCCTGTGACCATCTGTTTCATGTATTGAACAGTGTCCGCGTTGGCGCGCACGAGGGTTAATAAGAGGGTGATGGTTAGGTAGATATTTTTCATACGGAAAAATGTTTACACTTATTTGACTTAAAATGCAAGTGACACTGCATCCGTTCTTTTATGGATATGACAACCCGATTACTATGCCTATTGCTTTTAATTACTGGTTGCGCGCAGACCCCGACCGCACCGCCAGCCGTCAATGCTGAGCTGATTCAGCGGCAGACTCTTTCCCGAGACCAAGCCCGACCGCTTCGCGAAAAGCTCAACGCTTCGCTCCGGCTCCAGCAGGTCGCCGTCCAGACAAACAATGCTCTCCAACAGCAAGCCTGGGAGGCCCAGGTGTTCGCGGCTTCTCCCAATGTAACCGCAAAAGTTACAACCATGATCAACCCGATAGACGCAAAGGGCCGGATCATGGAGCAACAGATTCTGACCTACTACGACAAAGGGAAGATGCGCTACGCCACCAACTTCTTCGACCTAACCAAATGAAATCGACGCGTGAGGTCAGGCTTTGTCGTTATACTCATGGCCGGGGATGGGTGCCGGTCAAAGAAGGTGTCGCCAGCCTTTCAAAGCGGGAATTGGAAGTGATGAAACTCCTGGCCCTGGGCGTGCCGTCCACCGAGATCGGGAAGAAGCTGTTCCTGTCGGTCAAGACCATTGCCACGTATCGCGAACGCATCTTCGAGAAGCTGAATCTCACCACCCTGCCGGAACTGATCCACTACGCCCTGCATCACAACGTGGTGAAGAATCTCAACGAGCCGAAGAAAAACGTCCTGCACCTGCCGGTCGCCTCCCGTTCTTACTCGATGCGATGAGGAGAAACAGGGCACTCGTAAAATACCGTGGACGCTATTACGGTCTGCGCAGTCTTTCGATTAAGATTCTGCTGAAGCAGCTCGGTCTGCCCCGGCACATCTGGTGCGTACGAAACTTCTGGGAACACTGGCAGGGTCAGCTCGAATACGTCCTCTACGACGCTGAGAAAGTTTACAAACGCCACGCGATCCGAGTTCATCCACGGAAGCAGACCGATGACCAGGAGGAGGCCAAAGAACTCAATGCCCTGTGGCTGGTGATCAAGCAGCGAATACGCGAGCACCTGCAACCGTCGCTTCATCTGCACACCGTGCGAGAAGCCAGAAAACGCCTGAAGCCGCCGAAAGGATATTTCCTGCGCACCTGTCTGGCCGATCACTGCCGACAGCCATTCTTTGCCAAGTCGAACAAAGTGAACTTCTGCTGCGAAGCTCACATGTACTCGACGCTGAACGCCAGGCGCTATAAAGAAAAGAAACGAGCACGCCGGAAAATTCTGGTGAAGTGCCAGTTTTCCAGGTGTGGCAGGCTGTTCTGGAGGTTTGCCGACCTGAAGAAGCGCAAGTTTTGCAGCCCGAAGTGCTCTCAATACTTCCACGTTTACAAATTCAGGGACGAGCACCCCGAGATCACCAACGCCAGGAACAAGAGCTGGCGCGAGCGCAACTTAACCAAAGCCAAGACTGCCGCTAAAAAATACCGAGAGGAACACCGGGACGAGCTGAACAAAAAGAAAGCCCCGTGGAAGCGCAAATGGCGCAAGAAGATGAAAGCGCTCCGACCCGTTGTGCGTCAGTCACTGATCGACCTGCTGAAATGGAGAATGACAGATCAGCGCAGCCCAAACGTCCTGCCCAATGACCAGCCCGCCGCGAATGTTCGGTAAGCGAAATGAAAGTCGTTGCCGGGAATCTTCATCAGCTTGCGAATCACTTTGTTCGACAGATATTTGCCTGCGTCGCCAGTGATACCATCCCGGTAAAAGCTGAAGAACGCTTCCTCCATCTGCTTGCGCGGTGACTGCTTGCGCTGCTTCGTGGTGAATCCGCACACATCCAGGTGGCGTGGAAGAACAGCGAACAGCTCTGCCTGGATGTCACCCGAGCTGGCCAGGCGCTCGGCCTCGGTCTTGGCGTAGCGGATAACGGTCCGGCGCTGAGCGGTGGTTAGCTTGTCCATCCGCTCTTTCACGTTGGCTGCGTAATAGGCTCTCATGTTTTAGCGGCCTCCAGAGCTTTGTTTACTTTCTCCCACAAACAGTCTGGAGCGCACGCCTCGCCCAGAGACTCAACAAGACCCCCGCGAGTGAAGCGCTTTCCTTTGCCGCAGTATTTGCAGACGTGGACATCAGCCTCATTCGACGGAAGGAAAGCTGGCGACAGATGAGTCTTCACGGCTTCCAGGACTCTGAGTGCCGCGTCGCGCTCCTTTCGAATCGGGTCCGTGATCGTCTCACCTGCCCACCGAGCGGTGCCGAACGCGATCCCGTGAACGAGATCGTGCCAGGTCTTCTTACCGCTGATCATGGCAAAGAGAGCGTCGCCTCCCAACCTGGTGACCAGGCCCTCGAAATCGTTTTTGGTTTCCACGCTCACTTGTAATCCTTCCCGACGTATTTGTCCTCCAGCAGCTTGGCCTCGCTCGCGGCCATGTTGATCGCGTGGGCATACCGGCGCGCCTGGAGAACGGGCACAGAGCCAAGGGCGGACCAACTCACTTCATAGCGGATAATCTTGTCGAAACCGTCGCCATTGCTGACATCGTATTCCGTGTGCGGATAGATGTGGATCGCGAGTGGGTGCTTCCAGCCTGGCCAGTGGATCAGGACGGACTTGCCGCGCCAGGGCTTGTGCGGCTTTAAGAGAATCATTTTGACCTCGAACTTTTCGAACTTCGATTCTTTAGACATAATGCTTCTCCTCCTTGCCGTCATCGAACACTTCCCACCACGACATGCTCGCGAACCCGATCTCGCCATTACCGTGCTCGACCTCATGTCGGCCACAGACTGCGCAACGCCGGTTGTGGGGGTTGCTGTAGCGCCACTGGTGAGACCAGAAGTTCTTACGAATGAAATCAAAAAGTTTACGGAGCATGTGATGGTGGTGGTTGATTGGTCATGGTTTGCCAGCCGGGCACGAGGCCATTCTTGGTGAAGACACCGGTGAGCACGTTGCTGTGCCAGCAGAAAACCATCTCGCCGATGCGGACGTACTCGTTGCCCTTCGAGCGCACAACGACCGTGTCATGTTCGCTGTCGCTCATCACTTTCTTCGTGACGGTGACATCATCGTCAGGAGCGGCGGCACGGGTGGTGACTTTCGGCTTGGTCTCCTCGCTGTCACTGTCGTCGCTGCCAATAGCTTTGTGGAGAAGCTGGTAACCCATGTAGCCGACTGCAAAGATTACGATGAGGCCACCGGTCGAGATATTGAAAGATGATTTTGCCATATCCCGAGAGAACTATTTCCTGCCTGACCAGTGCCACAGCGCCTTGATGTTATTCTTCGTTCGGTCGGCATTACGCTGCCGGGCGTCCTGGGCTGTCATCGAGCACTCGTTGACCTTTTTGCTGCCCTCCATTAAAAAGTAAAGGCCGTCGCCGCCATACTGAGGAACGACCCGCATCTTGCCGCGCACTTCACGCAGGCGGGGAGGTTCGTACCCCGTGTCCCAACGATTCCAGTAGATGGACTTGGACTGGCGGACAGGGCCGTTGATCTCCTCCTGGGCTTCCTTCTGCGCCGCCTTCAAGTCCTTCACGGTGCGTGCGCGTGCCAGCTTCTCCAGGAGTCTGCGAAGCGCTGCGTTCTCCTGGCGCAGATCGCTGATGACCTGCCGGTCGGATGGTGGTGTAATAGTGCCGCCCATAACGGAAATTGTTTACAATTTTGTGGTCAAGAGTCAACCCTTACTTTCGTGAATTTCTAACAGCTTCACGATGACAGCCGCCAGCTCTTTACCGGCTGGATTATCGCTAAACCGGCCAAACTGACCATCAGTCAGAGTGTGATAATGGTCTTCGACTACCCGTGTATAGCGAGTCACCGCGACGATCAGCTCACGCACAATGTCATACTGGTTTACGGCGCGCAGGATGAGCTGAGCATTGACGCTTTCGCCAAAATCCTCGAAAGCGTGCAGCGCCGGGATCACTGAGTTTTCCTTGCCCTCTGGCCCGTTTACGAGATACCACATGCCCTCGGGTTTATCGTGGAGCCAGCGCCAAGGCCGGGCATCGGGTTCTTTCGGCGGCAGAGGCGGCAACGTCTTTTTAGGTTCGGGTGGCATAAATTTTAATTTTCAGCGGCCCTCATGGCCGCCATTGCGACGATATTCTTCTCATTGAACGGGCGAACGTGGGCCGCCATCTTAAGTTCCGTTCCTAAATCCACGCAGGCGCTGAGGGTAAGAAGAATGGCCGCCACACCCGGATTATCCTTCCGAGTCTTGGCGATCAAACGCTCAAGCTCAACTTTCATTTCAGCACGGCTGAGCTGGTCAACGTAAAGGTCCTCGATCCGAGTGAACTCATCGTAGTCTTTCGCCATTGGCGCACTAAGCTGGCTGGAGTGAGCCTTCATCAACATCTTTGGACCGTGCTTCTCAGTCACAACCAGGTGCTTGCCGTAGTTGTCCTGGAACGGGTCCACAAGCGCCGGGAAAGGCTCAATCCCAGGGAACGTCACGGTCTTGCGCTGCCACGGTGTTCTCATAATTTGCTCCTCATTTCCTTCAGCGCGCTGACCGCCGTCCGACGTTTCTGTAGCGCCAGGACCGCAGCACGAAGGTTCTTCATGTGAAGCTGCTTCGCCCCGTATTCCGCAATCATCTGGGCGGCGTGGACAACGTCCTCCACGAGAGGGCGCTCGTTGACGGTCTCGACGATCAGCACAGCGCGCTCGGCAGCGTCCTCTCCGAACTTGCCATAGGTGTCAGCCACGTGGTTGCCGATCACGTCCATCACCTGGTGCGGGTGGTCGGGACGCACGTACCAGCCGGTCTCTTGTTTCTTCTCACTCATAAATTGAAAACACAGGGTTTGGTGATCTCGGTTACCGTCAGCTTGGCGGACTTCCACCGAGGATATTCTTTCTTGAACAGGCGCTTGGCTGCCGCCTGGTTGGGCGCGAACACGCCGCTCGAAATAATCTTTCCCGCTGCCTTGATGCGGAACAGTTTCATGCCGCCCTGGTGGGCCTGCTTGATAAAGTCAGCCGGGTCCGCGATGCCAGCGCAGGCGTTGACGCACACCCTGGCGCGCTGATAGTCCTCGGCCTCGTTGTCGTCATTGATCGCAGTGCCGCTGCTGTCGCCTCGGTATGCGACGACATCTCCAGTGTCCGGCCAGGGTTCCTGGGTCCAGGGTTGTTTCATGCCTTCAGCTCCTCACGTTTTGTTTTCAGATGGTGCAGCAGACGGATCAGTCCACGGTTGGCGGTGGCGACCATCTTATCGGTCTCCATCTGGCGCACCTTCTGGGCGACGCTGGCCAAGTCATACTTGCCTGGGAAGTGCTCCTTGGCGGCGCGCATCCGAGACTTCACTTCGGCGAAGTTAAAATAGCCCCACTCCGCGCCAGGCTGCTCACCACGCTGCGGAAAGTCACAGCGCGCCATATCGAGAGCTGCCTGCATGGCTTCCTCCGTGATGATGTAAATCGGTTGGTTCATGGCTTGGTCTCCGCAGCGTCGAGCGCATCAAAGCCGAAGGTCGCGCCGTAGTCCTCTGACCCAGTGACGACGTGCTCACGGCAGGACGATTTCTTGAACTGCGCATTGGCCTTATCCATCGCCTCGTCGATGGTTTCCGCCTGGACAGTGACGCGCACCTTCACAGGGACAAAGGCCGTGCCGGTGACTTCAAAGGACTTTTGTTTCATGCCTTCTTGGGGTTAAGCTTCTGCCACTCGACGGCCATCTTCCGGCCAAGCTCGGTCAAATACCAGTTGCACGCACTGTGCTTGATGAGGACACCCTTCTTCATCAGCCGGTGCGCGGCAGCACAGATCGCGATGCGGCCATCGCCTTCGAGCTGGATGCTGTGATCGCCGTAGCCAGGCTTGTGGGCGCGAGCGAAACGGGTGAAAACCTTGGTCTCGAACTCAGACATCTTGGGGAACTCGTCATTCATTGCATTGGAATGTAAACAATTATGGTTTGGTGTCAATACCCAAAGTGCAGTTTGTCATGGAAGCTTATGGCCGCACTTGGGGCACTTCCGTTCCGACCTGGCGCGCCAGAGCTTACGGCCTTCCTCCAGGACTTTCAGCGCCCTCGCGTGCCGCTTGGTGCCGCGAGCCTGAACCTCGTCTATGGCCAGAGCCGCCAGGTGGATCGCTTCGAATACTGGTTTGGATTTGCTCATTGGGGATTTGATTTTAACCACTCCTCCATATCGACCATGAACTTCTCACGATCCTGGGAGTAAAGGTAATCGCCATACTTGCGCTTGAGCTGGTGATAGCGCCCATGCTGGTGCTTCGATTCACCGTCATCCAGTGAGTTCAGATACTCCCGGAATCGTTTGATGTCGCCTCGTGCCATAAATCAGAAAGGAACGCGTTCGCGCCGAACCACACGCACCTTGGCTCCGCAGGATATGCACTCGCACTCCTGGGGCTGGTCAGTGAAGTCTTCACGCGTCCACAGTAGAGAGCCGTTCGCCTTGTTCGGGATCGCTTCCTTGCACTCTGGGCAGAGGACGCAGACCGTGTCGGCAACTAGAGAAGCAGTTTTCATTTCTCCTGCTTCCAGCCGCAGCGCTCCAGGCCCAGTTCAACGATGGCTTTGTTCGCCTCGGCCTTGCCGAACTTCTCGTCGATCATCTTCAGCGTGTAACCGATGACCTGGGCACCGTACGACTGTGGTCGATTTAGCGTGCGCTTGGCCGTGGTGATCTCACGCCTGAGCTTCTTGAGTTCCTTGTTCATTTTGTGCTGCCTGTGCCTGCTGTTGAGTGATGAGGCCCTTCTCCAGGATGCGGGCCAGAAACTTGCTGATGCGGTCGATCTCAAACGCGAGCCACGCCTTGTGCGCTTCGAGATCAGCACGGCACTTCTTCTCCCAGTTCTCACGAGTGTACGGCTCCCAGGCGCTCCCACCCGCCGCACCGCGCATGTCGAAGGTCTGCGCGCCGGTCATGCCTGCCAGCGCGGGTTCGGTGACGTGAGTGGGATGAAAAATGTTGCAGCCGCTGTGGATGATCAAGCGGCCAGAACTCGGGAGATTGTAGCGCATTCCGCAGCAGATGCCCTTGCCTTCGTCATCAGACACGAAGAACACACCACGGTCGTAATAGCCACGCGTGTCGAACGGAATCTTGTCCACGGGACGGCTGAGGATTTCGAGATAGCGCTGCCACTTCTGGAGCAGCTTGTAGTTGGTCTTCCACAGCTTGAGCAGGCTGAGGTCACCAGCCAGGACCTTCTCGATGCACTCGGAGCCGTACGACTGATAGGAGCCATCCTTGAAAGTGATCAGGGCGACGTTCTTTATGAAGGTGCCGCAGCGGTCGCAGCAGCGGCCAGTGCCATCGCGGAAGTAGGCGATGGACTTCATCCCGCTCGTGGGTTTGAGTGCGAGTTGGCTCATAAAAGTATTTGTGAATCACGGACAGGTTTGAAACCCATGGATTTGCGGCAGCGGTTGCAGGTGATGAACTCATCGGCCTGGTCCTGGCTGTGGAGAGATTCGAGGCTAAACCACATCGTCGTCCGACCCTCGCGCTCACGGGCGCTCTGACCGCAGAGCGTACGCCCGTTGACCACCGCGTGATGAGTGCCGTAAAGGCATTCACCGTAGCGAGCATCAATGACGCCGCAGGTGATGGCCTGAAGGCGGACGTTGTTGAAGTCGATCTTGGGCTTGCGCGCCAGGGCAGCGAATTTGGCCCTGGTGACCTCCTGGGCTTTGTCACCGGCAGCGTTGGCAGCGGCCTGGGCGACCTGACGGATTTCACCGAAGTTGAGATGCTGGTTCTGTTGCCAGGCTGGCATGATGAAGGAGACTTCGTTATTCATACGCACAAATGTAAACAAATCTGTGCCTTTGTCAATACCCAAAGTGTATTTTCTTTACACCATGAATATAAGTCACTTAACCACTTCAAAAGTGACTTTTACCTCTTTGGCATTGGCGATGCCGGGCCACGCTGCCGCGTTGATATAGACACCATTGCTCACCGGTGATCCCTGGGTCGGTACCGTGTCGAACCTGACGTATCCGCCGCTCAGCATCTTGATCCGTTTGAAGCGCACCACTCGTTTAGTTTTCATATCACCAGTCTCCATTCGGGTTGTTGGTCCAATGCTCGTCCAGGATGCTCCACCGGCGAAGGCGTTGGCGCACGCGCTTGCGCATTCGTTTGCGGTTATTCTCCAGGCGCATCCCCATCCATTCAGCCTGGGCACGGATGGAAAGCTGGCGTTTAGCGCTCTCCAGCATTGTGGTGTACCTGACCGCGATCTGGGATTGCCTGATGAAATTGGTGGAAGCCTCGGCGAAAAACTCACGTGGCACGCCCATCTGACTTTCCATGGCGCATTGCGCAGCGTAAATCACCGCATCGACTCTGTCTTTTGAGGGCCGTGTCTGAAACAATGCGAGGTTCTGAGCGACCGGGCGCACGCTCTCACCGTCTTGATCGTAGAACCACTCTACGTCAAACTCATAGCAGCACTGCGGACAGGCGGCAGTATCGCCCTCATCTTTTGCCACCAGGAAACAGCAGTCGCAGCGCGGACAATAAACATCGCGAGTCATAGCGGCTGATACTTGACTATGCCGCCCGGTGACACGTGGGCCACAGTGACCTTGCCTTTGCACGCGAGGAATGCTTTGCGGTAGGCGACCGTCGCCTCATCGAAGTTAGTGTAAACTTTTCTTTTGTCGCCTGCCGTCCACTTCTCGCCGTCCCAGAACTGCTCCTCGAACTTCACGTCCTCCTGCATGATGAAATAGTGGCTCTCGGTCTCGCGCTGATCCATGGCATACTGGATTTCGTACGCGATCTCAAGCAGCAGGCTCTCAGTGATGCGCGCTTGCGGGAAGTGCTGAGTGGCGATGCGGAGAGCGGCCCGCTTGGCAACGGTGGTGATGTTCATGGCTTTTCAATCAGGTTCGTTCGGGGTGTGATGGTGACGGTCATGGTCCAGTTGGTCTGCGCCGCATTGAACATGGCCGCCATCAAATCGTAGGAAAGCTTCTGCTGCTCGATGGGCGTCATCCTGGCAATCGACCGACTCAGCTCAGCCCGCTCCCGGCGAAAGCCGCTCCAGAATTTAATACAGAAAATGATCCAGCACACGAGCGCGATGATGACCAGCAGCGCGATCAGCTTGGCCACGTTGTCCACATCAAACATCCTGTGGAAGCGTATCTTCGAAAGTCTCATGCTGCTCTCCAATCAATTTGATGTCGCGGGCATTCTCACACGTCGTCAGCCTGATGCGCAGGCCGAGATTATTCCCTGGGCCGATCTGGTTCATTAGCCAGCCGATACAGTGTGCCTCGTGATCCTCGTGGCAGGCCATGACGCGGGCCTCGCGGGCGAAAATAGTGCGAAGATCGCCGGGCGTTGCGATCGTACGCCGCAGGTTCTTGTGCTTCTCGACATCGTAGCCGTTGGGGATGTCATGCGGATTGGTATCCACGCGCCAGGGGCACTTGGCACACTGCACCGTCCGCTTCAGCTTCCAGGTCTTCTCACTCATCGACTTTGATCTTCAGTTCAATCCACTCAGCACAGTGCGCCGGTTGCACACGAATCAGCGCCACACTGCCGTCACGCTTGGGATTCACCTGCTCGCCGAACACGACCTCGACAAGACGAATGCAGCGCCGGTTATAGCGCTGCACGACGGTATCCCAAAATAACTTGGCGCAAAGCTCCTGGTGGGGTGCCGGGAACATGCGCCAAATGAACGGCCAAGTTTTTGTAAACTTTCTTGTGATGATAAGCAAGACCGTTTGTTCATCCTCATCACGCCACAGCCAGCACACGGCTTCCAGCAGTCCGCACACGTAGTCGATCTGGCTATCGAGCGGCGTCCACGACTTCTGCGCCTCGGTGGCCTCGCTCATCGCTTCTCCTCCCGGACCCTCCTGGCCGTGGTGGCATTGCGATTCTTGTTAATCGAGAGCACACAGACCTCGCGCATTTGCTGTGCGATCCACTCGCACATGCGGTCCTCAGATACAGACTGCACTTCGTGAATCTCACGCATGGTGAAGTCTTCCATCAGTACCGGCACGTCGTCTTTGAAACCGGCCAGCCGGGCTTTGAGTTCACCTACAGTCATTCGACAGTCCTTTCTCTCATGGCAATAAAAGCAACTGCTTCCCTGGGCTTGGCCTGCATGAGGAAGTCCGATTCCAACAGCTTCTCAGGGTAACTGGGTGCCAATATGTGAAATCCCAGTTTCTGGTAGAACGGCAGCGTCTTGGGCTTGGTGGTCAGGATCACCAGTGCCGCATCCTCGCAATCGGCAAACTCCAAGGCATGGGTAACAAGCAACCTGCCCACGCCTGAATCCTGCCAGGTGGGATGAACGTTCACCCAGAAGATTTCGTAGATGCGCGTGTCCATGTGCGAGTCACAGATGCCGATGGCACCGATGATGGCCGTGTCCAGGACAGCAACGAAGTAAATCGGTTGTGGAGTGGCACCGGCGAACGCGGAAATGATTTCCTTCGCAGCCAGGGTCTCAGACTCCTCGTCCCAATTCTGTTTGATCATTGACAGGACCGGTGAAATATCACGCGGCTCCATCCTACGAATCTTAATGTCACTCATATTAACGTCCTGTGCTTCCAAATCCTTTTTCACCGCGTGCGCCTGCCTCCAGCTCCTCAACCTCGATGACCTCGCCGGTGAGGACTTCGACTGGCACCGCCTGGGCGATCTTATCCCCTGGGTTGATGGTGAAGTCGTACTTGCAAGAGAGAAGAACAATGATCTCACCAGTGTATCTCGGGTCGATCACGCCACCCTCAACTGTGAAACCAAAACTGGCCATGCCAGAACGAGTCTTAAGCAAGAGGCCGAGTCTCACTACAGGCAGACCGAAATCTTTATCAGTCTTGAATGCGTTGGCCGCGATCCCGGTTCGCAGCTTGCAAACAGTGTGTGCCGCCGCCTTGGCAGATTCGAGTGCATACAGGTCATAGGCCAAGTCCTCGCCAGGGTGAGCGACCGTGGGGAGTTTGGCTTCAGGATGGATGCGTTTTACTTTGAGAATGTTCATATTTGATCGAGAATGTCATTGATGTCGCACATGCACGTGCCACCGCAGCAGATGGTGATGAACGGCCAGCGTCGGCGGAAATGAATCCTCCGGCTGTGCCACCAGGGATAGCGCGCTTTGATCGAGATCGTCTTCACGCGTTGCCAGTGAACACGCAGGAGATGTACATGTCCGCTTCCACCTTCAGGATTTTGCCAGGCCAGATGCTACCTTCGCTGGTCTTGCCGTGATAGGTGATCGAGTAAAGCACGCCCTTCATCGGATCGTGACCCGCGAGCGCGACAATGTCGTCATAGTTGAGAAACAGCTTATCCACCTGCTTAGCGGTGCTGTTTACCTTGACGGAGCACGGTTCGAACAGTGCTTCCTCGATAGTCATCCCCATCTTGATCTTCTCCTGGGCCGGATGCCAACTGATGTCGGTAGTGGTGCCCACCTGAAGCACGCAGGCCCAACACGCCCGGCGATGAGCATCGAACACGTGGTCAGGTGCCAACGTGGCCATCGCGTGCGACTTCTGCCAATCCTCGTTGGACATCGGACTGCGGTGGACGGCATCGCGCAGAAAGTTATTGTTCATCCCGATGATGAAGGCGCGCTCGGGCACCATCGACAGGACCTGGACCGTACCGAGATCAGGATTCTCCCACCGAGCCGCCATTTGTTTACAATCGCAGTACGTCCAGGGATGATGGCCATCGCCGGTGTCGTCCATCTCAAACGACCGCATCCCATAGCATTTGCCGCAAAATAAGATTTTCATTGTTTGGTTCTCCGCTATCTCACTGACTGAGATAGAACGGAAGTCACCCGGCGCGCATCCACCCAGTATTCCTTCCCGGAGTTCTGGCCGCGCACCTTCAGTCGCAGTCCGATGCCGTGGTCGATGACGGTCGCCACCACGTGCAGTGCGGTGCCGATCTTGTACGTGATGATGGCGTCCACGGGATAATCGCGCTTCATCACCTGGTGGGCGAGAGCGTGGATTTCCTCCATGTGAGTGACGGCCTGTTCAAAAGTAATGGGCTTTTTCATTGTAGGTCCTGGATGGCGTTGATTTCTTCCTGCGTAAGTTTACTCAGCGCTGTCTCGCGCACACAGTCGCGACGCGTGCAGTTGTTCAAAGTGTGCAGCATCCGACCGATCACGCCTTCATTGGAATTGGGGCGAGGAGTGTAGGTGACCTTCTCCAGTTTGACCTCTGGTGAAGTCTCAGTGCGAACGCTCTGATTCTGTTGAGCAAACAGATAATCAGCCGCCTCCTTGTTCGTGTAGATCACGTCGTCACCGGTCACCTTGCCGGAATACTCGGTGACGATGATTTTGTAGCCGGTCATGAAGCGATTGTGGTCAGTCATATTTGATCGAGTTTGAGCATCGCATCGAGTCTGTCCAGCGCGTGCTGAAGCTGCCGACCTGGGATGCAGTAGGACCGCATGGGGCTATGCTCGCCATCCTGACAGCAGGACCAGAGACCGAGCTTGAGCGCTTCTGCCGCCTGGCGCACTTCCTCGTACAGTTGCAGATGAGTGGCGCTCCTGATCCGCTTGGCCGCGTAGTCCAGGCGAACCGGGAATGGCATGGGATGTTCGAGCACGTCGGGTGGCACCGCACGGGCCGCCTTCGAAGCAAGACAGTTCGCTACATGTTCTGGTGTTTGATGAGCGCTCACTTGGAGTACCAGGCAACGTGGGTGGCCCAGGGTGGAATGGGAGTGCCGCGTGCGATCTCACTGGGAACGACGCGCTTGTTGCTCTCCATGGTCCGGCTATTGTTATCGAGCGTGGTCGTGACGAAGAAGCCCGTGCCATCGTCATCCGTGATCGCATTAGCTTTCACGCTGTTGATGAACTCCGCCATGGGCATGAGGCCGATGCCGCCTTCCTCATCCGGTTTGAACTCCTCGAACTTGACCTCGGTGTCGGGTGCCACGTCGAGATCATGCAGCCGCTGCTTGGCAGTCTCGATGCAGCGCTGGATGGCGGTGATGATTCGATTCGCCTCGGCAGTCTCACCCTTCTCGATGGAGCGGGTGAGACTTGGAAGGACAGTCTCGATAGCGAAGATCGGATTGCCAATCAGGTGACGGACGTGTTCAGCGTGTTCGGTCGAAAGCACAGGTTTTTCTGCCATGCCAAACTTTGTAAACAATTTTTAGTTCCGTGCAAGCTATTTGTGCGCGTCAGCGTAAGTTTTTAACTGAGCACGCGCCCAGGCCATCTCCTTGCTCTGGTATTCCCACGTGTAGCCCTCAGCCCAGGCGGCGTCGAGACCCATCTCCCAGGCCATGCCCTCGCGTGAAAGAGTACACATCGAACAGCCACGGTGGACGCGGCGATTCATCAGCACGTGGCCAAGCTCATGGAAGAAGGCGACCAGCTCGATGTCAGGATCGTCAAACTCTCCGAGCATGATGTCGTCACCGGCGCTGGCACCATGGTTGCGCTCAACGTCAGTGGGAAAGCGGTTGACCGGAACTTTATATTTGTCGGCCAGGGCCTGGATGCGGGGAGAGATCATGCGTCGGCGGGTATTACGCAGGAGAATGGCCTGGTCACGCAGCCTCTCCATGATGGTGAGCTTTTCCTCAATCGGCAGATTGATCAGATGGAGGCGCTGATGGCGTTTGGCCTCCAGTAATTTTTGCAGCAGCGGTGTCACGTTTGATGTGGGCACGGCGGCCCTGGACGTAAGCCATGATGGAGATCATCTTCAGGTGCTGGAAATGGTTTTTGTAGGTCTCGACCTCGAACCAGCACACGTCCGACCACAACTGTTCGACCTCCGAGTCCGGGCACTCCTGGGCGCGCTTATCGAGATCGAACAGACCTTTGGTCACCTTGGCGCGGTACTTTCGCACACGCAGGATGATCTCATTTACGATGATAAGCGGAATGCAGATCGCGAGCACGATCAGCATCACTTTCCACCATGGCAATCCTTCCATCATTGACGACAAGCAGCGATGGCGCGCTCCAGTTCACGGATGCGAACGAACTGGCGCACACTCAGCTCGTCCTTCTTTTTAGAACGTAATCGGCGCAGTCGGGCCTGGCACCAGCGGAGAGATTGTTTACGAGGGATTCTTTGTTTCTTCATACTAATTCTTGGTATTCTTCATCTGCTGAAGTTGTTCGAGGGACTGGCGCGCAAATTCCTGGCAGTGCTCCAGGAGCACCCACTCACGCTCCTCGTGTATAGCAGCCCTAAGCGTCATCAGCACGCCTTTGGCACCGAGGTTAGGCGCGACGGCGATCAAGCGATCCAGCTCGGCGATGAACGCCTCACGACTCAGAGAATTGGCGTTGTCGTTCGAGGGCAGCTCGGCGCTCATCGTCCAGTTTCCTTTTGTCGATCTCGTGATATTCGTTCAGCTCTTTCTCGATGTCGATCTCATCGAGGTACAGGCCGAGCTTCACTCCGGCGTGCTTCTTGGTCAACCAGTCCCAGAAGTCCAGGATGGTGGTACGATCAGGAAGCCTGGCCGCCCACCGGTCCATCATCTCACGGGGCAGTGGGGCGGGTTTATCATTTTCATTGCTCATATCTCATTCACGGTGTTGAGGATTCTCTTTGTTATCCAGCTCGATGGCTTCCCACAGAGCCGTCAGCGCCCTGCGAGTATGAGGAGATTGGCCACCACCGCTGCCGACCGTGCAGAACTCTGCCGACACACCGAACGGTGATAGCAGGCGCTTTCCGTCACACTGCTTGTCATCGGGCATGACGGACACAATGATGTCGCCGTCGTCCTGGCGGTGGAGCACCAGGCGACCCCTGGGACTCATGTCCTCGAAACGCTCAACTCTTTCGCTCATTTCGCGGGCAGTGGGGTTGGGTTATCCGTCTCTCGCTGAATCTGTTCGTCGATCCGCTTCAGTTCGTTTGCAAAGCGCAGCTCCAGTTGATGACGGAGAGCGCGCAACGCCAATAGCCGTGTGCTGTACAGATCAACCGGCTGCTGGCTATCAACTCGCGTGGTCTGAAAGCGGCCATGGTTGCAGGAAGTGGAGCAGCCTGGCTCAACACGGTCGAAGAACGGCTGCCAGCCAACGGTCATCCGCTGGCCACTCCTAAACGTGCTGTCGCTTGTGGGGTGAGGCACGTCTGGCTTGATTTCGGGAGTCCAGCATAATGCCAAACGAGTGGTCAGTCTGTCAATCTCCGCGTCATGCGCGGCCTTCTCTTTTTTCGTCATTGCCATAAATCACTTCTTTCTCGCTACGCGGCGGCCAGCCCGGAAGCCAGCCATGTAGCCCTTCCCGTAAGCGTATCCATTCTGATTGCCGCACACCCACTCGTGGTAGCCTACGTACCTGATAGCGGCCCGATCCTCCATCTTTTGTTTACGTTTCTTCGTCAGTGCCATAATTCAGCGCCGGGCTTCAATGTCAATCTGATGAAAGACTTTTCCGGTCTCTGTCTTCACCAGAATTTGCACTTTGCAAGAGCTGTTGTCGCCCGTCCACGAAATCTTCAGCGCGCCGATGTCAGGACTCTTGCCTGCCTGAACAGCCACCCGCTTCCAAAAGTCGGTGACCTGGTACTTGTGCGTGAACTCGATAAATTGAAATCGCCATATCTGCTCGATGAGGTACGCCGTGCGCGAAAGGACCGCCTCGTTGATTTCCTCCATGTCGTCAGTGAGCAGGACAGCGGCAGCCGTGATGTAGCGCGAGATGCGAAACTTATTCGTCATGCGCGGAGGAGTGATGGTGGTGACTTCAGTGATCATTTGAGTTTCTTCCAGTCGAAGTAAAGGATCATGACGCCGTACACAGCAACTGCGGCGGAGAGCAGGATGTCAAACCAGAACCAGCCTGGGCTGCTTGCGCGGTAGATGGGTGGACCAGGAATTCGCGGGAAGCTGCCGGTGTAGAGCGAGTGAATGATGAGGCCGATCATGTAGATGATGATGCCAAGCACCAGGGTCACGAACAGGGGAGCACAGACTCTTTTCATAGATTGTTTACGCGTGCGAGGTCGGGGACGCAGATCACCAAGAAGGTTATTTGGACGCCACCATCCTCTCGCACATAATGTTTACGACAGTATCATTTTCTCGCACATCAGAATGTTTACAATTTTCCGTTCGTTTGTCAAACGTTTCCTATTGACTCGCCGTCAATAGCGCTGCTCCGAATACTCACAAATCTTTCACGAGGAATCCGATGGCCTTTGGATTGCCCTCAATGCCCCGGCCTGATGGGTGTGGATCATGCACCAGTTCGTAGATGACGGTGTTGTCCGCATCGTTGTGGCCGATCTTCCCCACCACCGCGTGCAGGAAGTCTCCCCGTGGGCTTTTACCGGTCATAATGCACAGCCGCTCCTTCATGGCGTAGGTAGGATAATTGACGGCCACATCTAACCGGATTTCCAGGTAGAACAGTCCGTGGGGCTTCAGTGCTCGTTGCGTGTCATCGAGCCACTTGAACTCGTCTGGGTCGATGGCCAGGCTTTCGAGCGGGACTTCCAATAGCGACGCCAGACAGGCGGTGAAGCAGTTTCCCACCCGGTCCCCAAAGATGGTCTGGATGACAGGTTTCACTCCTGATGGCTCTGCTTGTTCCTCAGTGTCTCCGCCCACTCCAAGCGCTTCAGCTTAAGCTTTACTTCGAACAGCTCGTCCTTCAGGTCGTCCGCAATTTGCTTCTGTGACAGGTAGCTGCGGTGATTCTCCTTGAGGGTCTTTATCTGCTGGATGTAATCCTCGGCGTCCTCCTGCATGGCGAGCACCAGGGCTTCCAGCTCTTTGATGCGGGCCTCCTGACGGATGATCTTCTGGGCGGGTGTCTCGTAGGCGGAATCTCCCTGGAGGGCTTTCAGCTCTGCCGGGTCACGATCGTACCATTTGCGCTTGGGTGCGGGTTCACTCACCACTGAGAGAACTTAAATGTCGCCGCAGATGGTGAGTGGGAAATAGGGAGCGAAGCAGCACTGGCGTTTCACCTGGGCTTCAATCTGGGCCTGGGTGTAGCAGATGGAGAATTCGACTCCGTGGCTGTCCACGTAGCGGTCGTAGTGAGCGGGCTTGGAGCTGCCTTTGGGAATGCCATCCGGCCAGAACGTGTTCCCTATTCGATCCATTCCCACTGGCATGACCGCATACATGCTTTTATAGAACCTAACACTCGACGAGTTGTCCATCACGAAGATAACCGTGCCACAGTCCGGGCGCGTTGATGCTCGGGTGCAGTGTGGGTCTTTCGTCTGGACCGCTGAGCTGCCACCAGGAGTTGTCTCCGCCTTCACGATTCACCTGGTAGAGCCTCAAGTAGGAGGGAACGGTGTCGTGAGGCAGAAAGATGAAGATGGCGGGTCTGGCGGGGTTGCGGCGGTCAATGAAGTAGTCGCCGAGGGCTTTGACTTCATCCAGGTTCTGGCACAGCTTCGTTGGAATCACGTTCTAACTACTGGCGTCGGGAATAGTGCTACGGGAGAACCGTGGACAGAGTCTAAAGATTCTTTGCTCTCATTAAACACCTGGCGCTCACCCTTCCAACTGGCCCGCTGGCGGTGTCTCCATGTCTTCAGGCGGCTCGTCGTATTCAATCGGGTCGTCCAACAGGTCCACGGCCTCCTTGAAGCCGGTGATCTGCCAGCAGCTCGTGCTTTCGGGGACACCGAACCAGGCGGAGCTGAGCATCTGGCTGAGAGTATCGGCATCTTGTTCCTGGACGGCCTTGCTCCACTTCTTGAACACATCGACTGGGCCAATCTGGCTGCGCGCTTCCTCGCAGGCTATTTCCGCGTTGGGAGCGGTGATGGGCAGCTCGACGTTCTCCTGCTTGCCATAGAGGATGGAGCGTGGGTGCCAGCCTGCTACGAAGCTCGTAAGGACTTCCTTGTGCTGATTGAAACGGGCCAGCCAGTCTTCGCGTGTCATTGGACGAGGGCGAACGCCTTGTGGAGGCATTCGTGGCAGATGTTGAAGGTTGAGCCATCATCGAACTCGATCCCGGTCGTGCCCACGCGGATGAAGTCCGTGACGTGTTGACGGCATTCGTGGCAGAGGCAGGTGGTCCAGTGATTATTGCCGATGATCTTGTCCACTTCCTCGGCAGTCGCGGTCTTGAGATCGAGCTTTTGGAGCGCCCGGAATGTCTCCAGGCGTCTGCCGACATTGCTATCCGCGCCGTACGTGTCTTTCCACCGCTGCACGACGCTTTCGATCATCTGGCGTTGAGTGATGACGATCATACGGGTTGGGGGAGGTATTTCTTGGCCTCCAGTTCGTTGATGGCGTGGACGACATCCGGGCTGACCTCGGGATTCTTCTTGATCTCCTCGATAGTCATCCAGGCTCTGGCACGGTGCTGCTTGTCGGTCACAGAGATAGTGATCTCCTCCGGCTCAGCACGCACCATGAAGGCCAGGGCGACGTAGTGCGTGCCGATATTCTCCGCGCCGTAGAAGTTGGTGTCGAAGAACCACTCATTGACGCCCACGAACCTGGCGTCCTTCTTCGCACCCAGACCAACTTCCTCGAAGGCGATCCGGCTGCCTGCTGACTGGATCATCTCGCCCTTGAAGATGCGCCCGCCTGGGAAATACCAGGTGCCCTTGGCTGGCTCATTGGCGCGCAGGCCGAGCAGGATGCGGCCTTTGGAGTCGATGATAATAAGGTCGATGGAGACGAGGGGCATCTTGTCCACCATCTCCAGGAATTCGGTGTCGGGGAGTAGTTTAGGCATAGGTCAATAGTCAATGTTCGAGTGTTATGAAATCTGTTTTACAGTCCAGCGCGCTTTTGTTTCCGTCCAGCACTGGTGAATCCAGACGATGGCACCTTCAGTGAGCGGCTTCTGGAGATCGAAGCATTTCTTCACCCACCAGGCTTTCCAGGCGTGCTCGTTGTCTGGGTGTGGCTCGTCGGGATACCGGGTGATGGCCTGGTCGTCACCGATTCCTGGCCGGGAGTGTGGACTTGGGTCGATGTTAGGTGCGCGCCTCATTTTATTTGGTCGATGGCCTGTACGATCGCTTTAGCTTCACTACGGCTGTTTTCATTCCTGGCCGTAAGGTAACGATGCAACCAGACTTGACGACGCCAGGAACGCCACTGCTCCACACACTGCTCAAGATTCCAATCCGGTTCGCGGACTTCGGGCAACTCGACCTCCTCCAGTCGGGCATGGTCAGGGTGCTGCGGTGGCTCGTTGAGTGTATCCATACGAACAGCAAAGCGACCTGCCAGATTCCATGGTATTGCGGTGGGAGAGTATTCGATCACGTCATTACCTCCCACTGGGATCAGCAGCAGTGTTCGTACAAACGGTCCTGAGAGCTTAAGCAGCATAATCAACGTTCAATCTTTGCATCTTCGAATCTCACCGGCCACTCGCCATACGTGACGTTGCGACCGAGATCGGGAATTTCCACCAGCAGGCCGGTGGCGCTGTATTCGTCCCCGCCCTCATCCTCCACGGCGGCCTGGTTGGTGGACACGCCTCGGACGATCCCCAGGACCGGACCGAGCCGTCTATTCTTCATGTCACGGACATAGCAGCTCACCAAGGCACCAGTCCACTTAAGCTTCGTCTTCGCGAGCGATTTGGCAGCCTTAGCCATGGACAGTTCCTAATGTGCGCCGTTGCCGCCAAATCTCGTTTCCACGGTAGCTGGTCAACATGCGGGTGATGGCCTCCTTGCCACGCTGCGTGATGTAGAAGATGCCCCGGTGCTTCTCCTCGGCCCACCCACGACGGATCAAGCCTCGAACCTGGCACAGCTTTACTTCGCGCTTCAGATACGACGGTACCGGCAGTGCCACCGTGGACGCGACGCCAATCGGGTGCTGCTCGTTCAGGTAGCACAGCAGCCACAGCGATTCAGGACTGAGCTTGGTTCGCGCCATAGGTCAAAAGCTGATAAATCTTTTGCGGCTCCGTGTTTAAGCCATGGTTAATTGCTTCTCGCGCAGGACATTCTTTACCATCACGACTGAACGTCAAGGTTTGAAGCGAGGTCAGATTAACCAGGTTCATGTCGTCGCCGATGGTATCCACGTCCACCAGGTCGGCATGATGCTCCGGCCAGTTGTCGTAAAGCTCATCCTCATCACCGATGGTCAGGCCGTGGACGACCATTTCCTCATCCAGGCGAATGAGCGAGATCGAGCCATCCTGCTCTTTGAATACGAGACCGCGTTTGGTTATCGTTGACATTTGCAATCGTGTTTCAGGGCAGTGGCCGGATCACCGTAGAAACCGCAGGCGACGCATTTGGCCATCGGGTGCATGTGTTCGTCCTCCCGGCGACAGACCGGGCAGCCACCGTTCTTCTCGTACTCCAGCGGATCAGTCTCCTGGACCAGCAGCACGGAGCCTGGGAACATTGCTTCGGTCACGTAGTATTCGAGCCAGAGCTTCAGCGTGGACGGCATTCGATTCTGCATGTCCATGGCAAAGCGGCCTTCGGGATTCGCGTTATGGAGACGGCACCACCGCCGAGCGTAAGAGTCCCTGATCTGGTCTGAGGTCACGAGCTGAATGATCCCACAGGGCAGCACGATGCGAACCGAGTAGTCCAGCTCGTACAGTTTCAAATTATCCATCTCCCACAAGCCGAGCGTCCAGCCAAGCGCCTCAGCCTGGCGGCGCGCATCCATGTCCACCAGCTCGTACACGCATTCCTCCACGCCGCGATAGGCGTCTAAGTCGAACTCGCGCAGATGACTAATGAACGCGGTCTGTTGTTCTTCGGTCTTGAGAAGGTTCTTTCGCGCCGCCCGAATATCGTTGAGATTGCCAAAGTAATCACGCAGGCCACTGTGCAGCACATTGCCTTTGTTGTCCCAGAGCGTGTAATGGGTATTGATGCCAGATTCGCCCATGTAGTCCCAGGCTGATTTCTTGGCAACAAATCCTTCTGCGAGTGCAAGAAGTATCCGCTTTTCTTTGGTCGTCATACTGGTAAGAACGGAATCGCTTTCGGCACTGGTATTCACTTCTTCAAATCCTCCATGTGCATGTCCTCCAGGTCGGCCACGAACATCAGGCCGAACTCCTTGGTCTTGATGATGCAGCCGCAGCGATGGCTGGCATTATCCGGCAGACAAAAGAGGCCCCAGAGCGCGCTCGTGGACGTGTAAGCCGTCTGAGTGTAGCCGAGCCTGCGCGCCACCTGCTCGGCGATCTCAAAGTCCTCCGGCGCGAACTCCAACTGGGTGATGGGAGGAGCGATCATAGGCCGTTGGGATTCATGTCATCGCGATACTCCACCACGCGGCCATTCTCGATCTTGACGAAGAAGCGGCCCTTGCGAATGGTGCAGTCGCGCTCAGTGGTTTTCTGGCCGACGCGCTTGAACTCGAAGGGCTGCATGATCTCCCAGAACTTCTGGGCATCGCCCTTCACGCGCAGCAGGACATTGATGGCGCGCTTGGCCTTCTTGGGCGTCTCGAACCAGGTAGCACCCGGCATGATGTTGCAGCCGTCCTTCACGACGTTCCAGCCGCGCTTGATGACCCGGCCATTGCTGAGATAACCATTGCCGAAATCGCGTTTGGGTTTGATGAGGAATCCGCGATAGCGGTAGGTGTATTGTTTCTTGTCCATAGGATTAGAGGTTGAGCGAGTTGAACTTGGCGACCAGGGCGGCGTATTCCACGGCGACATGCGCGTCGAAATACTTGTAGTCGGGAACGAAGACGGATTGGCCTTTCAGTAGAAAATCACGCACCCTGACTGCATATCCGGGCAGCTCGATGCTGTAGTTCAAGCCCTGGTGGGCCGTGTGGGCAGCATCCATAAAACCTTGCACATCACGGTGACCGTAGGTGGCAATGGTGCGTTCAACTTCAGCGAGGTATTCGCTGACCGGGCTGGTCTTGGGTAATTCATTTCTCATAGTGGAAATAGTTTACAATTATTTGACCATTTGTCAATAGTCAGAGTGTATATTCTATCTACTGCCCTTCAACCACTTGCAAACAATCGTCAAAGCTGCGTCGCCGGACACACGTGAATGTTGCCTTTTTCTACCTTAACCAGACGACCATCCGGCAGCTTGAAATGCTCGAACGTCATCCACTCGTGCTCGCGCAGTTTCTCCCACAGCTCGATAACTGCCTCGTGCTGCTTGCGCTCCAGGGTGTACACCTCTTGCTTTCGACGTTCAGCCGTATCCGCCGCGATGGATGCCTGGCGCGTGTCCTCCTGCATGTTCAGGAAGTTTACCAGGTGTGTGCGGAAAGCGATCTTGTCAGCTTCCGTGATCTTTTTCTTTTGGCCCATAACAGTAGTCTTTCATTTGATTGTTATGGGCCTCGGTGGGCCTCTGAGAGAATGTTTACATTTGGAAGTAATAAAGTCAACACCCAATACTCACTTTGTGCCTGCGCGAGAAGGAAGTATCGGAAGTTCTACTTGATTCCCAACATCCGCTTCAGCTCAGCGGCTTCGACAAAAGAATGCTCCGCCTGGTTACTGTACTGATGGTGTGGATTCGGTGTGATCACCGTCACCACGAGCACAGGGAACGACGGCGCGATCTTGGGAACGTGCATCATCCTGCCGACCGAGAACGTGGCCTTGTAGTCCTCCCATTCCTGGTCGTTGAAGATGATCTTGGTTCTCACGGCTTCAGAAATTTCTCCACCCACTGCTTGATGGTCTGGCCGTGGCATGGAAGCGGGTGACACCAGCACATCAGGATCACGTCTTTACCTTCGAGCAACAACCCAACGATCCGGCATACTTCCTGGTAGCGCGGTCCCTTGCGACGCTCCATCTCCAGTCCGAAGTCCGTGTGAAAGGCCAGCAGCGAAGTCGCCCGGCAGGTCCGCTCATTCACTGGAAAGGGATTGCACAGCAGGTTGGGACGATCAATGTGGATCACGATCTCGTCCAGCTCAGGCTTGTAGTCCGAGACCTTTCGTTTGTTCCCGAGGCGTATGGTGCCGATCATTTTAACAGGGAGTCCAGACGCCCGCAGTAAGGTAGCCATGCCACTGGCAAACTGAAAGCATCAGCACACTCGGTTTGGTTGTTGGAAGTTCTTTATTACCATCCCAGGTCCAACCCTTCGGGTCCCAGTGGACTATCGGTATGGCTCCGATCGTACCGCATCCGCACGGGCAGGCAAAGCGCAGCACAGCGTTTTCTACCGTCGTATCTCCGCTACGGCCTTTGCCCCACCAGGCGGCACCGGGTGCCACGTCTTTGCGAAAGAGCATCCCTTGAGCATCAGCCTCCATGCCTTCGTGCGTATTGACCTTCGGGTCCCAGGAGATTGGCACCGGGTTCATTTCCACTTGTTGATTAAGCGCCGCTGTTTCGCCGTCAGTTTGACGCCAAGATTCTTGGCGTCCACTTCAAACGAGGCCGCCACCGACCGATTTTCGCGAGCCTTATCTGCGCGCCGGGCAGCCTCGATATGGGCCTCCGCGTCTTTGCCTTTGATCATTCCGATCTTGGCCAGCGCTCGGACCATGGCGGTCGCCCACCCATAGTCACTGAGCTGGTAGAAGGCGTGGTCCATGGCGCGATTGGAATAAACCTTTCCGTCAAGACCTACGATAAACGTCTGGCCGTCATAACGAATGGCGTGGGTGACGGCGACTTTTCTGCCAGCCGGAAGACGGTGGATTCTCAACTCGCCTATTGACTTAACTGGGGATTGAAGTGTGGACATTAGGAGTTCCTTTGGATAATGCGTGGACTTTTCTCGATGGCCATAACGATGTTGCCGATGTCGGCACAGTACTCACTGATTTTGGTGATGTTCCCGTCCATGACGGCGTCACGAAGCTTTGCCACGTGGTGGTTCAGCTCGTTCATGCCGTGAGACCCGGTCGGCTCCCAATCAAGAAAGTTTCCCTTCTTTGGGTCATTGAGCTTCAGCTCAAAAAACATTTTGCGGCCAAAGGCCCTGATGGCTTTCCGGTAAGCGGCGTGCCGCTGAGTGCTAGTCATCGTCTTTGCCATAATGCTTAGAACGGATTTTTGTTCTTCTGCCTGTATGTCAGCTCAACCTACTAAAATATCACTGGAAGAACTCACGCTGACCGTCTCAAAACTCGAACAGACGGTCAAGAACATGAAAGCCAAGCAGGAAAGTCACGAGCGACGCCTGCACACAATGGAAGTCGGCACTCCACCGACAACATCAAACAAATCCACAGCTACGCTGGTGGATACCATGGAAGCCGAACCAACTAAAACTCTCGCGACGACCTCATTCCTGGCACGGCGCAGACCTCAACCCGAAGAAAAGTGGGCCAAAACAGGAAAAGAAGCCTATGCTTGGTTCCAAGCCCGAGGGTTTATCAACTCCTTTTCCATCATCGGCGCGCTCCGTTACATCCTTGACAAAGAGGAAGGCTATCTGGAAAAAGGCTCTGGCTCAAAAAGAAAGCGGTCGTTTGCTGATTTTCAAAAGCGCGTGCTGAACGAAAACATCGACGAATTTCGCGAACGTGCAAATACGGCGATCACAACCGGGATCACTGAATGTACGCTCATCCAGCGCTTGATCCTTGACATGGACCGCGATGAGAAGGAGCAGCAGAAACGCATCCTCGCCATCCAAGGTGTCACCGAATCCAGCGAGCTACAGCGGCGTTTTTCGGCGCTGATGAAAAAGAAAACCGGCGAAGAAAAACTTGAGCAGACCGAGAACGAAGCCGAAAATGATGGTTTTTCTCTACCTTCTTCGGCATTCTGCGCCTACCTCCTCGAACAAGGCTGCCGCCGTCCGGCATTGGAGCTGAAGAAATTTTTGGAAGACAAGCGCGAGATTCACGCCCGGCTACTCAGGACGGAGATACCGAAAATCAAACAGGGACCAACCTCACACACGGCGCGAAACAAAGCAGTGGCGTGGCTGGAAAAATCCTTCGAGATGTGGAAACAGGGAAAGTAAACACCCAATCACCGAATCACTCTTTTTTCCATCCCTCCCCGGCATCGTCTTCAGCGTTGCGAACGTCGATGTCGGGGTTTCCTGTTTTGAAACCAGGCGGCATCATCCCGAACATGTGGTTCTCGCGCAGCTCACTATCCTCCTCCGTGAAAAGATAAAGTCCTTCAGGTGTCATCGCGGCTCCGATGGCTGGCTTGTTAAAAAGCAGGATCGCTCCTTCCATCGGCCCCGACATGACTTCACGGGCTTTGAAGACAGCGCACACCGGCAGATCGTGAACACTTGGATCAAGTTGTTGCAGCGCCTGAATGAGTTCCTTAATTCTCAACATGACGGATAGAACGGTAAAGTTCCACGTGGAACTGTTTACAAATCTTCGAGCGTGGCGAAGCACTCAGCGCTCTGCGCAACCAGGCGTCGGCGCTTGAGCCAGTCCTTCAAGTTGCCGAGCTTCCTCATCTGAAGTCCCCAGACGTATTCCACGCCCAGGTGCTTGGGATAATCCTTGAGCCGGTTGCCGATGCCGCGTCCACGTGCGCTGCCCACGACCCCGAGAGCGACGCCTTCAACGCCACGCTTCTGAGCGTACGGCGTCAGGTCTTCCATCAGCTCCATGCCAGCGGTGCCGTCAATCACATCACGCCGACCGATGAGATAAAATCCGACGACCTCGTGGCCATCGAGCACCACGACTGAGAGCTGCGGGTCCATCGCGGACTTCGCGTAGCCCACCACCCAATCGGCATAGCGTGGGAAAACATCCACGATGGCTTTCTCCAGGGCAGGCATGACTTCGCCCGTCGCGTTCACGAACAGCAGGTTGCCGCCCTCCTGGGACTCGCCCAGGGCTTTCAGCATGGCGTAGGTCGCAATCTGATAGCTGTCCACGCGCTGCTCCATCGTGCGCGGAACCTCAAAGTAGAAATAGTCGCGAGGCTTCCAGATGTTGACGACTTCCTCGGGCGTGTAGCTGAGTGGACCAAGCCAAGGGTCTTGTGCGAGAAAGCGTTGTCCGTCGAAACGGTAGAGCACGATCCAATGCTTGATGCCACGCGTTAGCGTTCGCAGGATGATCAGGTTGCCCGCATTGAGCGAGGTCGCCAGGTCTTCGGCAGTGCGCGCCCCGCCTACCTGGAACGGTACGCCTGCGGCGGCCAAGCCCTTCTCCATCTTCTTATCGTCGGTCCCGGTCGTTGGGTCGCTGCCGCAGACCTGGATGATGTCGTCGAGAGTGAGCTGTCGGCCAACCCCGAGAGCGTTGGCCACCATTTTGATGCACGTTGGACCACAGTCATATTCACGAGACTGGAACATGTGTTCAGGATCGGTTGCCTCCTGAATGCGTTGAGACCGCCACTTGTTTACGAATTCGTGGATGGGGGCTTTACTTGCACACTCGCGGCACGGAGCCTGGACCTCGATCACGGCGCAGACCTGCGGGCACCGGCAGCCCTGGATGCGGTGGCCGCAACTTCCCTTGTAGATGCCGTGACCCTTGAGAATGTCCCGCTTCTTGTCCTCGTCCTGTTCACGAGCAGCCGCCGCGTCGCGGGCTTCATCGAGTTTGGATCGAATGGATTCCAGGTAGGCGAATACGTCGCTGATGTTGACCCGCTCCTGGAGGGATTCCTTCAGCTCGACTTCCTCGAACGGCTTCTTGTGCTCGCCATCCTGGAGCCACGCTTTGAATTTTTCCATCGTGGTGGACACGACCGAGTCGCGCAGCTTGGGACCCAGGCCGCCTGTGTAGGCGTCGTCGTAATGCTGGATGGCGTCGGCGCGCTCCTCAAATCCAAGCAGGACTTTGTGCTCATCAAAACCACCATCGAGCTTGTTCTGATTGACCACGAACACCTTCTCGCTCTCCGGCTTCTCGCCGATGAACACGTCGATGTGATCCTTATCCTTGCCTTCGGTGCCTTTGATGTAGCCGTAGTGCGCGGGTAATTTAACCTCCCACTCCTTGCCGCCCTTGTCCTTGCCCCGGCGCATGGACCCTTTGCAATTCTCGATGGAGATGTCAAGACCATGGATCACAATGTGACCCTTTTGGTAATTGCCAGCTTCCTTCTGTTCGTCGCTTGGCTCTTTACATGCCTCTTTCGCAGCCGCTACCACGTCATCGTTCAGGTCCTCACGCAACAGCTCGGCCAAGTTCTCAGGATTGGCTGGTTTAATATCAACAAGAAAATCCCAGTCGTCTGGCGGAGTATCTGGCATGTGCTTGCGGGCATACTCTCTAACAAAATCCAAGACAGGCTCTAAATCTCCATCCGGGCCGACAGGCGGCATCATCTCGATGGGAACGGTCCAGACCCACTCTTGAGTGCCTTCTCCGGCACCGAAATCAAAGACAAACGTGAAAGTGTGCGATAAACTAGGCGAGTCCACCCATAGGTCTTTGAAGTCACCTTCGTCGTTCTCCTTGATCCGTTTGATCTGGCCGTCGCGGAATACCAGGTAGGAGTCGCCGGGGCCTTCCTGCTCGTTCTGATAGACGATGCTGTCGTAGCCATTCTGTTCGAGTGCGGCCTTCAGCGCCTCCCACCCTTCCTGATCCGACCGCAACCAGGCGGCCCAGGCCGCGTCAGCCTGCTCGGGCGTGATGTGATCACCCACGCTGAGCACAGAGTGCAGGTTGTTGAAATTATTCCAGACGCCGATGTCATGCAGGCGCAAAGGATTCTTGACCTCCAGATCGTAAGCGACCGGCTCTTTCAGCCCATGCTTCCTGACGTTGGACGCCTGCTCGCGAGACCCGAAGTGCGCGCCCTCTTTACTGAGATCGAACTTCTTGAACTTATTCGGCGACGCGTGGTAGGCCCGGATGGCTTCATTGGTCTCGGTGCCAAGCTCCTCAGCCCAGAACTCGTGAACGGTGCCATCGGAAAACTCCACACCGATCATCGGGTCCTCTGGATAAGACTGCCCGCATCCGCACGAATACTCCAGGTGGACTACTTTGCCCTCCTGGCCCACCAATTTAGCCCAGTCAGTTCCTTCCTCTGCTTCATCAACCGAGGTCACGCGGACTATTTGGCCGATCTTCACTGGCGCGCCTTCCACGTCATGGGCGACTTTCTGCGCACCGGCGTTGGGGTCATACCACGGTGGCTTATCACCAGCACTCTCAACCACACCGTAATCACCAGGATTCACGGAACCACGAATGATCGGATTGGCTTCCCAGGCTTCCTGAGCGGTCTCGAATCCCAGGCGTTCGGCCAACCCGTAGATGTCCGAGTACGAAGCAAACTCCTCAAAGCTGTCGTAAGCATTTTGAAGACGGCTCTGCCATCCCTCAACGCCAGACGGCATCACGTCGCGGTCGGCAGGAATTTCACCAACCTCTTTGGCGTCTTCGGCTTCGGAGTCCAGCTCTGATTCCGTCTGGAGATTCTTGCGCGGCACAGCCACTTCGACTTCACCGCTCGCGAAGTCGATGTAGAAGAAAATGTCCTTCGGTGCCACCCCACACTGCGCGCTGATGTCGTTACGAAGATCGGTACCGAGCTGCGATGACCCTTCGTGCCACAAGACCTTGGGTTTCCATTGCCCACGGAACATGTGGTAGGTGTTCGGAATGATGTCGGGCTGATTGGGTATGTCGAAGCCAGTACCTTGACGGTCGCCAGGCAAAAGACGAACACCGTAACGGGAAAGAATATCCTCAATCAGAGCGCGATCCACTTTGTCACTCGTCAGCTCTTTAGCCAACTCAGCGTCGAGATCAGCATCGCCAGTCGATTCCATTTTACCGTGCTCATCCGTCAGCCAGGTAATGTTCCACGCCCCCTTCTCCATGGCGAACTTGGAGGCGAACGTCACATCCTGGTGTGTGATCTCCTCCAGGTCGCGCTTTACCCGCGCACAGAATTCCACTAGACCGGACTGTGCCACTGGATCGTAGGTCCAGGGAGCTTCAGTGGGTTGAAGATTGGTCTTGATGACAAAGACTGGATTACCGAGATCGCCCCAACCGGGATCGGATGGAGTCGTGACAAAGCTCTCGATGTGCAAACCATGGCCATTGAGCACAGTCATGATGCGCTCCTTCGGGTCGGTTGGCTCCGAGATGGTTTTCATCTCGTCCTCATCCGCAAATTCAAAGAGGACTGCCGGTGCGCCCGCCACCGCCACATCGAAGACCAGTGTCTCATTGCACACGTCCTTGTGAAGGAAGGGGCACCAGACTCGGGTCTGGGCGCGCAGCGCATCAGGGATCAGCGATCGTACCGCTTCGGCAAGCTTCGGGCCGGTGACATCCTGGTTGCCGGTAACAGCTTTGATGACGAGCACCGGCCCCGTGTAAAATCTTTTCTCTGTCGCCAGCCCGGCTGGCCGCCACTGGGATTCAACGATGACGCCCAGGTTGGAAAGGAGCTGCGCCACTTCGTCATGGAACGATGGGCTGAGAGAGTCGCGGAGGTCGATGTCGGATTCAACCACTACGCGTCCTGATTCATTCGTGGAAACCTCTTTGGCATCCAGGACTTCTTGCTCGATCAGCTCGTTCACGTGATAACTACCAACCCATAATAGAACAGTCCCGCTGAAGCGATAACAAACGCCGCGCCAAGGAGGGAAGTGAGGGTCCCACTATTCGGCTTTTGCCACGCCTAGCGGGACTGAAAAATTGAGCACTTTTGGCATGGTGCGCCGATAGTGCATCCAGTCGCCCGGAGGCTTATACTCTGCCAGCGTGGACGATCTCTCGTGGCCAAGCCGAAAGAGCCTTTGCCTAGCTACATCGTCCAGTTCGAAAAGATGATCGGCCCACCAGTTGTACCAGCGCCAGAAAAAGGAGGAAAATTTGGCGTCGATGACGTAGTAGGGGTCTTTCTTGATCCTCCTGCGGTAGTTGCTCTCGGTCACGACCGCGAGAATAACGCCAAAGCGGTCCACGGCCTCCGCCGTCTTGATCAGTTCGGCGAACGCGTTGTTGAATGCAGGATAGAAAGTGGAGTGGTCAATTCTACTGAGAGCGTATTCCTCGCGGATTTCCGCCATGGTGGTCAGGCACCCAAAGACAATCATCCAGATACAGATTTCCGGCGCGCCCTCAAGAATCTGGCGCTCTAATTCTTCCTGGATTGGGTCTTTGGCATCCTGCTCAGGCATTCACTGACAACGTTTCCTGGCCGTCAGATACTGGCTGGCAGAGCTGATACGCTGCCGCAATCAATTCGTCGCGGCGCATCGTTACAGCGTCAAGTCCAGCGCGAGCCAGCCTTCCGACCAGTTCCACGGTCAGCCCGCTGTACTGTTTTCGAATTCCGCGCCGGTTGGTGCGGCGACAACGTACAGGACCACGCATCTTCGGCTTAAAGAACGGCTCCGCACGTAAGACTTGCTCGACAACGTCCATTCGGCCAGGAGCTTCGAGGTTGATACCACTTTCACCTTTGTTAATAAGACTGCGCATAACGTGTGAATAATCGTAAACAATTTTTGCTTCGTCAAGTCAATGTTTGAACAAATCCCTATTGGGCAGGACTTTGACGGGCATCCACAGTGATGTGCAGGGGTGCGAATAACTTTTTGGAGGCGTGACCGTGCTTCCACGGCTGGACGTTGACTTGCAGCCGTTTATAGAGGCGAGGATGGGCTTTGGCGGCGGCCTGACGGACCCATTCCTGGACCTGGCGCGTGGGCATCCTGTAGGACTCCCCGCCAGCGATAGGTTTTTCGTAAACAGCCACGTCGATCTCGTAGCGATGATTACGTCGCTTCACCGAGGCATTCCCGAAGATCGCACCCAACTCCCGCTGAAAGAGTGCCACCACGCGTTTGAGCATGGTCGCATCACTGATCTGGCGCTCGATGATCTCGTCGAGAATTTGTTTCGATGTCACGCTTTAGATACTTCGCCATTGGACGACGCATCAGAAGGGACAGCTTCAGCCGGGGGTGCCGGAGCTGGAGTCACCAGCTTGGAGCGGGCACCTAGATGCACCCAGTGGAAGGGATCAATAACGTCGCCCTCGGCGTCACGCACAGCGCCCTTGCGCGCCGAATCGTAGCGGACCACGGTAAAGAGCTGGTCGGCCCACTTGATCACATCGCCAGGCTTGAATCCTTTCGTGCGCAGTCCAGGATTGCCGCGCTTTTTCCAAAAGTTGATGATCTGAGACACACGCTGTTTGGTGAGCGGCTTGAGCACACGGCGGCCCGTCGCCGGGTCCGTGGTCCAGCGCTTGTTGAGTCGGCCCACTTCCTCCAGGGTGATGTTCAATTCGGTCGCATCGCGCAGCAGCTTCATGGTACGAGCGTCCGGCACGATCAGCTTCTTCCCGATCTTCGGCCTGCCCTGCACCTTGGAGATGCGCGCCAGATTGTTGACCGTGCTGAGACTGATCTCGTGCTTCTCGGCGATCTGCTTGAGAGTGAGCTTGTACGTCCCGTCCGGGTTCTTGGCTTTGTAGTCCTCGACCACCTGGACCTGGACTTTAGGGCTGATGTGCTTGATGCGCTTCATGGTAATGCTTACTGAGTTTTGAAATCTGGTCAAAAAGGTTCGCCTTGCACTGAGGACAGCGGAAGACGCCTGCAACCTCCAGGTTAGGCTCCAAGCTGATCAACTGTTTCCAACGGAACCCGATGCGGTACCCGCAGGCACACGAGACCAGGGCTAGGTCACGCTCCGGGTTCTCGATCCACCAACGACGAGCGGGCGGCCAGATGTCATCATGGAACACATCGCAGTAAGCGCAATAGTGGTACTGCACATCATTGCTATTGTAACTGGTGCGGTTACAGCGCTTGCACGTAATCGAATCGCGTTTCTCTGAGATCGTAAACGTGTCGATAAAATCCTTGCCGCGCAGGCAATCCTGGCACGTCACATCTTTCCAGGCGCTGCTCCACCTATGGCCAGCGGCCCAGTCCTTGGGAACGCCTGCCATCTGGCAAGCCGTCTGGCCGTACTGCATGAAATGAACGATCAGAGTCATGATTTGTTTTTGAACACGTATTCACACGTTTCAGAAAGCACGGTATAGAGATTATCCACCGCTTGAATGACGCTCTCTGCGACCGGACTTTCGGGTGTCTTATATTTTTCGTTGACCCGCTGAACGATAGTGCGTGCGTATTTCACCAAAAGGTGGAGATCGGTATTCTCAAACTCACCGCCTATTACTTTGCGCCAGGCTACCTGCTCGGGTGGACGCTGAGACGGGTGATCCGACTCGGCCATCAGCTCCGGGCAAAAGCTGATGACACGATTAAACGCTTCCTCGATCCGTTTCCCCATCGGAAACGGATCGTTGTCGTCCCAGTTAATAATGACACGAGTTCTCATTATTCTTTTTCCTTTTCCGGCTCCTCGCCGACCATGAGACCGGTGACCGCGTTGGGGCACGGAGTGAACGTAATCTGATTTGTGATGACTTTGCTGATCTGCACGTTGGTCGCTTTATCAAAATCCAGCCAGCGCCGGGTGCTGAAATTGGCGAACGGCTTCACCACGATCTGCGTGGACAACGGATTGACGATGCCCAGTTCCTTGGACACGCCATCGAGCGCGGCTACGATCTTGTCGTAGCGCTCCCTGTCAAACTTGCCGTCCGCACCGCGAAACACCGTGCTGTCAAAACGTGCTTCCACCGTGCGCTCCACGTAATCATTGATGTTGGCCTCCGTTTTGTCTTTCTTCTTGAGGCCCTTGAACAGCTCCTGGACCGCTTCAGCCGTCACGTCGCCGTACTTGCTGGTCATGCTGATGCGCAGCACGTTGTCCTTCTCGTCGCGAAAGGCAACGCTGACAATGGGTTCGTTCGGGTTGGTGGTGTTCTGAGTAAAGATTTCGTCCACGGCCAGCGGGAGCATGGCGGGCTTGTAATCCTTCATGATCTTCTCCGCGCCCTTGGCAATGGCGGAGGCTTCATTGTACTTCGAAGGGTAGTCACCCTCGACGTTGATGGTGACGACATCGCCTGTCTTCAAAGGCTTTTCGAGCGCCTTGATCTTGAGCGGTGCCAGGATGTTCTTCTTGGATTCGGTGGTCTTTTTGGTTGCCATAAGCGTTAAGTTTTAATCTTCGATGTAAAATGTAAACGAAGACCTAACGCCTGTCAATAGCCAAAGTGCAAATACTAAGCCAGGGTGACAAACCGCCTTCGATGCCTGGTCCACAGGGCTTCCAGGTCCAGGAAAGCCCGCTCGTGCCGGTCGAACACCGAGTCCACGGCGGCCTGCGAGAATCCCCCGTAAACTTCTTTCAAGTGCGCGCAAAATTTATCTTTGCCGTCTTTCAGTTTCACGTGATACGGGGCGGCGGCCACGCTCAACTGATTCTTCTGTTTTCCTAGCCCGGAGTGCGAAGCTCTCAATTCAAATCCCATTCCCCTACCGTAAAATCTCAACTCCTAAATGTAAACGGAATGTTATTATTTCCTATTCCACCCTTATCCAGAGGATATTCACATCTTTTTCAGACGCTCGATCACTGTCTCCAGGGCCATGCTTTCCGTCAGTCGCGCCACCATCATCTGGGCCTGATCTGGGTCATCTGCGGCACTGCAAATGAGTATCAGCGTGCGTAATTCTTTCGGCGCGTTGGCAAAGCCCCGGATGATGCCGCCAAGTTGTTCACAAAGTTGGCCCATCTCGTCAATGTTGATTTCATTTTTAACCAGCCACTCGTGATTGATGGCGGGAGTACCCTCGGAGAAATGGTTAGCGGTGTCGAGGAGCAGTTGGCGGCGTCTTTGGTCCATGCCGATCTTGTAAACATTTACGATTTGGATGTCAATTCTGTAGTGTATTGTTTCAAGTCAAACTTTTCAGGCGCGCACACTTGGAAATTAGGCTGCGTATTTATTGGCATAATGGCCGAAAAATCAGAACGCATTCCGAGGTATCAGGAGTTGAAACGCCCTGAGTTCAAATCCTCTATCCCCGACCATCTAGTCACGAAGTTGTCTGATGAGCAGAAGTACATCATCATGGCGCTCTCGAAGATGGAAAGTGAGAGGGAGTGGCTAATCAATTCCGTCCTGGAATTGAACCGCAGTCTGATTGAAACAGACCTGCGGACGCAAGAGCTTCAAGACTGGCAGTCGATGGTCAGCTCGAAGTGGGCAGTCGTCGGAGGATTTCTGCTGTTATGCCTTCCGATCCTGCTCGAAAAGGTCCTGACTCACCTAATAAAGTGACGTGCTCCAGAAGGTCGCACCACTTCCACAGGGCTTCCCACCGGTTGATCCTCAGCGACCACACTCTCTGGCAATAAAACATCACGGCCAGATTCACCAGCCATCCCACCAGGAGAAAGAAAGCCAGCATCACGTAGTTGTGGCGATAGATCAGGATAAAAATCGTCGTGGTCACCACGGCAGAGACGCAGGTGAGCACTTTATCAACACGGCGCTGGCGATAGCACCGCTTGATCTTTTCGTCGATCAGCTCTTTGCTCATCGGCGACCCGATCAATTCGCTATTCCCGGCTTGACTCATAAATGTAAACATTTTAGTTTTTTGTCCGTGCTTCCGTAGTTCAGCGGCAGAACGACCGACTCTAAATCGGTGCGTCGCAGGTTCGAACCCTGCCGGAAGCGCCATTCATTTCATACCACAGTGATTCTCCCTACCTACTCAGCCCGTGCAACTTTTCGTTTGACAGCGAAAAAGGAAGCGTTTACATTTTCGCCACTATGACAGAACTGTAGGTTTTAGAAACTTCGAAGGCAACTGGGGAAAGTGCCCCATGTGCCTCTCCATTCACGTAGGACGAAACTCTCCGTCTCTACGCTATCGTTCGCAAAGACCTGGGCATGACTCCAGGCAAATCCGCTTCTCAAGCGGGTCACGCTTACCTGGGAGCTTACATCCAGGCGCTTCAACAAAATCCCTCGCTCGCTGCGGCCTATTCCGTCGAGCACCCCAATTCTCCCGGCACCAAAGTCTGTCTTGAGGGCAACCTCAATCGGATCATGCAGGCCGTGGACGAAGCCAAACGCCTCGGCATCCCGCACTTCCTGGTCGTGGATTCCGGCTGTGAAAATTTCTTCGGTGGCCAGCCCATCATTACCGCCCTGGGTATAGGTCCAGCGAAGAAGCACGAAATACAAACCATCACACGGCGGTTCCAGTTACTACCATGAATACAACACTGACATTCGAAACGAAGGAACAATATCTCACGTGGCGCGCTGAGTGGCGCACCCGCTATGCCGAGATCAGCAAACACATCCACGACTTAAAGCTGGTGCGCCGGAGCACGGCCAGCGGGATAGGTCGGGACAAATGGGCGTCTCAGCGCGAAAAGATCGCCGAGATCATCAAACGTTTCACCGGACCTTATGGCTTCGACTACGGCGCTATCTGGCGTTTTCAAAACGAAGCCCGCGAGATGCTGGAACTGAGAAAGGCTTCGAAGCTGCGGGCGCAGGAACAGTATCTGAAAGCCCACCAGACTTCATCCACACCGGCTTAATAGCCAGTGCCTGGCGCGAACATGAAACGCGCCAGGCACCGCTATGCGACTTCCCCGTACTGAAACAGGGCAATCCATAAATTGAGACGCCACTCTGGTATGCCGTGAAGCGGTCCTTTTTCTGATCGAGGGTCAACGTTCCAATTACGCTCGGGGTGATTGATAAAATCTCGCATCTTCTCCTGCTCCTGGATAACCAGCTCGCGAGGCTGCCGCGATAGCAGGGTCATGGCATGGACGAAACGAGACCGATCCTCTCCGCCGTCCCACACGTAAGCCTGGCCGTCGTGGACGGCAGTGCTGTGCGAGGCCATGGTCTTCATTCCGTCAGCCGGACCTTCGTGCAACGCTACGATTCGAATGTTCATTTCTGATTTTGGATTTTTTCCTTTTCCACCTGAAGCGCAGGCTCAAGGCGCTTGGTCAGCGCCTCCAGCTCCTCATCAGTGCATTCCACGCAACGAGGTTCGTGACTGCAAGGGTACATGGTGAAATGACCCTTAACGATGTTGTAAGCCAGCCGTTTCACAAGACTGTCGAACGCTTTCTCGTCGCCCCTGGCCGCACGAAAAAACAGACAGTCTTGAAGTGGAAGACTCATGTGGACACTTTGAAAGTTTTTGTAAACAAAATCAAGTAGAAGTTCGTCGCCCGATGATTTTGTCCTGCACATCCTCCGGCACGATCTCTTTAGCGATATTTGCACAGCGTTCCATGAAATCATTGGCGACTTCTTCCGGGGCCTGAGACAGCACGCTCAGGCTGGCACTCAAGAGCACCATCAAATTTTCCCTCACTTTAGGATCGTCGAGGCTGAACAGAGGTTCCCGGTCTCTCCATATTTTCAGGAAGCGTTCCAGGGTCTCGTCCGTAGTCATCTGGCTCATGCCAGATAGAACCGGATCAGGCTTTTATTTTGAAGAAGTTGAGTGAGCGCTGCGGATCGCCCGGCTCTCCGGCCACGTCGTATTCGTAACCCATGGAACGCAGCACCGAGTCCAGCTCGGTGAATGCAGACCAGCGCTCCTCCAGGGCGTCGGCCATGAAAGGAGTCATGACCACCATGAAATCATATTCGGGATTGAGGTCTTTGACCGTCTCGGGCGGCCATGCAGTAAACTCGCCCATGAAGCCATTTTCATTGAGAAACTTGGTCACAAGCTGCACCACTGCCTGCGGGTCTTCCGCCGTGGTAAAGTCCTTTGGATCGACTTCGCCACCGAATGCTTCCGACACCTGCCGGGTCAGGAAATCGTTTACCTCACCGGTCGTGCGCTTCCCGGCCTGACGAAACTTCTTCAGCTCCCGCTCCGGCATGGCCTTCAGCAGTGCGAGCATCTGCGTTACCAGTTCCGGCTTGTCCTCCCAGTCCCTCGGCCAGCGCTGGCTGGAAGCAATGCTATTGAGAAGATTACGAGCGCGGGTAGTGAGATCGCGGAACGGGCTTCGAGCACTGCGCTGAAAGAACTTGTTCAACGTGTAGAGCTGTTGGGCGCGCTGAAGCGACACGTTGAGCTGGCTGCCAATTTGACCCCAGGTCAGCCCCATTTCATCACGGAGCTTGGCAACAAAAGCAGCCCTTTCTCTCCGCGTTCGGACATCGCTTTCAGTCACAATCGCAACAATATCGCTTACAAGTTCACTCACACGTTAAATACTCAGCCAGGGCACCTTTACGGATTCGACCAGGTGCAGGTCATCGTTTTTGGTATTTCCCTTCGTATCCTTGGCCAGGACTCTTAACTCACCGTCAGCATACGTCAACTGAAGCCCTTCAGGGCAATTACGGGCCAATCGACGAAAAGCGCTGAGCCAGTACCGAATGTTAGGCGGTGGATCGGCCTTTTTGAACATCAAAATGGTCGCTTCAGACTCCTCCAGAAAGTCCGAACCCCTCCGCGTCAGACGAAATTCAGCCACGTCCTTGAGGACCTTCACTTCCGTCATCACGTCATTCTTGCGACTGATGACCTGCACGAAGGATGGAAAGTGCAGAGCCTTCCACACGTTGACGCCATTGATCTCCAGCTTGCGGTCCTGGACCTCCTTCAGCCAGTCAATGGGCGGCAAAGATACGTGTGTAGAGAATGTACGTGGCATAAAGCGCGTTGAACGAGCCAACCCAAAAGGTGACGCCAAACATCAAGCAATTAGCCGTTGCTCCCTCGGACCAGGAGGTCAGGGTTAAATTGCGTTGTTTGAACGGGTGCTGCGCTCGCAGAAACGGTCTCACGGCGCGCATCAGCAGCCACGTCGGGAGCAGGGTTAGTTTTCGCATCAGGTGTGTGCCGCCAGCGGACGAAATTCCTGTCCTTACTGAAAGCGATAAAGGGTTTGTTGGGAAGATCGTTACGAAGGCCCTTGATGAATTTGTCGTAAACGATCTCATTGTCGAAACAGAATGCCGATCCCTTGAGCAGGGCCTTCGCGACATCGGCATACTGAACAGGGACTGGGATTTGATCCTGGAGAGGTTTGCAGGCTCTCCGGGCTTCTGCGTTCGTGTCAAAAATCTTCGCTGCATGATCTCTCCCTTCCAGCATGTAGCCAGTTCTTTTGCTAACTACAAAAAATCCAAGTTGTTTGCTCATGGTGCTATGTACGCTCCGTTGATGTGCAACTGCACAGGTGGTGGATTGGTGGTGACTGCCCGGTAAAACAGATTCGTTCCCGAGATCGGGAGAGAGATCATATTCGTACCGATGACATTGGTGACCGTGGTCCACACGGGATTACGCAAGCTTGGCGTCTGCTGGATAATGGCGTCGCGACCGGAATCCCACGACAAGAAAAGCGTATTCCACGGCAGATCAGGCCAGGTGATCTCCTTTGACAACGCACCTTCCTGCAATCCCACAGCGCTGAGCGCGAAATAAAATCGAAAGGTGTTCGTGTAGGCTGCCCCACTCGGGAAAATCATCAGGTCGATGGGCGGATTGGTGCTCATCGTCTGGTCCACGATCTGGAGAGTATAATTGGTGAGATCGTTCGAATTGGGAAAATTGATCGCGGCATCGTAAACGCCGGGAGTCACGCCAAAATAGAGATTGTAAGAGCTGACGGTTGAACCAGGGACGTAGTCCGAAGGGTGCTGCCAGGTGAACAACAACAGATTCGTGCTCACATCGACGGGAGGCTGCACCACGAAGGACGGAGCTGCCTTGAGCATGGACTTGTTTTTCTCGACCGAACGCTCCTTCAGCTTGGGCGACATGGCCCGAACGTGCTTTCTGGCCGGTTTCCCTGGGTACAGAAAATCAGGCGTACGATCGACAGGTTGGACAGCGCAGGAGGTAAACAGCGCCAACACGGTGAGCGAGAATAAAAACTTAGGCATGACGTAACTAACGTTCATGCCCAGTAGAACTGAAACCGCTTACTTTTTCTTGGCGGCTTTCCGCACGGCCTCGGCATTGCGGAATCCGGCACGCAGGAGGGCGTTGACTTCGCGGTTGGCTTCCAGCGGTGTCATCTGAGGGCGACTGGTACTGACATTGCCGTCCACACGGCGGGTCATCTCAGCGCTATCTTCGTAGATTCGAAACGAAACCTCGACGTTATCTTTTACCAGGTTGTAGGCTTTCATGAAATGGCAGTGGACGTTTCGCGCATCTTGGCGCGCATCTCCACCAGGCGTTCTCCCGCGTCGCAGTCAATCGTGCGATCCGCTGGATTCACATAGCGGAGACGGCTCTTGGAGAAGTCGATGACGATCTTACGCGCAAACTGCTTCAGGGACTTGACTCCGGCAGCCGGAGTTTGCTTCAGATCAGCGCTCAACGCCTTGGCTTCCGTCCTGCGCAACCGAAAAGCGACAACCACTGTGCGGGGTTCTCTGATCTTTCGAGGTTTCAGTTGGAGCTTTTTTCTCGGTCGGGTATTCATCTTTATGAGAAAATGTAAACAATTTTGTATTCCAGTCAAGTCCGTTGTGCAGGACCTACCAGATTTTGGTGGCGATATTCTGGCGCATCCCGTCCCGGACCTCCTGGCAATACTTGTGGCCGAAGGCCATAACCGCCATATCCGGCCCCTCTTTGACTGCGCCGGAGAGCTGGACAAATAGACCCGTCTTGGCGTCCGTACAAGTCACCACCCGGACCCCCTTGCTGATCTCGATATTGGATACCAGGATGTTCGGATCGTTTACCTTCGGCGCGCCGGTGAAAAGGATTTCCCTGGCCGTCTTATAGAGGTTGGCGACCTGGTGCTCATCCAGGGTCGAACGATGTTTCAGGATGGCGGCCTGCATCGGTGGCAGGTGCCGAGGACTGACTTCATTTGGATTTAGCATAAAAAACTTTCACATCGACACGTTCTTCGCCTGCGTAGCACCAGTGCTTCATTGTCATTCCGAGCCAGATGCAGCAGTCTTCATCGAACAGAGAATCGCATACGGCCTTACCGATGTTGTCCCAATCAGGCCGTCCACGGCAGGGCTTGCCTGCCAACTCAGCCATCTTGGCTTTCTTCCAAGACTTCGGCATGGCCACGTGGGCAAAGACCAGCACCAGCTCGGGCAATGGCGGAAGCGTGCCAGCCGCCAGTCGGATGGCATCCTTGAATGCCCAATAGCGCTGCACCTTCGGCCTTTTGACAAACTTATCCCGCTGTGTCATGCGCGGCTTGCCCATTGGCGCACCCCGGTACGTGAACTGGCGCATGTCGAACTCGTCAAGATTGGCAAAAACGATGGACCGCGCAGACGACGATTCCACCTGTGGCGGCGCGGGCGGCGGAGGCGTCCTGGCCGGAGCCGGAGCCGTCACCATAGGGCGCGGGCGGCGGTTGCGCTCCAGGCGCTCCTGCATTTTTAGAACGTCTGCTGGATCAAGACCCATGTTTACATTTTCTTTCGCATTCTATATCTCAGAAGAACGTATTTACGGTTGATATGCCGGAAGCCGCGCCAAACCCAGAGCCTGAAAAGAAGGCCGCCCCTCGCAAGAAGGCGGACCCTTCCGCCCGTAAGCTCAAAGCGATCAAGCAAAAATACCGTCTCGACGCCACGGTAAAGCTGAACGCAGAAGGTCCTGGCGGCAGACCCCTGGGCATCGGACCTCTGATGGATGAGACGACCTTCCAGAAGTTCGCTGAACTCGATACCACTCCCACCAAGCAGTATCTGGACTGGATGCTCTATCAGGCGGGCGGCGGCGCGAGGGCGTTCGAGAACTCACGCAAGCGATGGGGCGATGATTCCACGCCACGCACGCCGGACAACTTCTTCAGCACATTTTTTCAAGAGTTTCCGAACGCCAGTGTGAGGTCCGAAGAAGTTCGACAGGTGGCCTTTCAGTTGAAGGGCCTGGGCATCGACAGCGACCAGCTCATGGCGCTCGCACCGGACATCACGGCAGCCACCCACGGAGTGGATTGGCACGAGAAGTACCAGGCCATCGTTCGCATCCTCCAGAGTAACCAGGTTGCCGCTGGCAAAGAAGATCGTGTTGCCTCCGATCTGCTCACCTACAAATTCAAAAACTGGATCAAAGATCAGCTCGCGACCAAGGTCAGAGACCGCGTCCACGCGACTTTCATCCTGGGACGGCTGATTCGCGGCCAGCCCCAAGACCAGGCCGAGCAGGAGTGGCAGACTGAGATCGAGCCAAAGCGACGGCACGAGTACCTTTACGGCGACCAGGACGCCTTGAAATGGAACAACTTTGGATTCAGCCGTTCCTGGCCGGGGAAGGAAAACCGCTACGAGCGCGTCTATACGGCTGCTCAGCAGTTCATCAGCAATCGAACCGTGGTGGAGCGCCGCAACGCCCAGATCGAGAACTACAACCTGCGGGTCAAAGAGAAAAATAAAACCCTTCCGCCTGACCAGCAACTTCCGCTACGCGAGCCTTTGGCTTTCAACGTGGACATCGGCAAGGTGCTGGTCGATAAGGAAGGGAATCTCGTTTACAAAGGCGCGTATCCGGTCATCGAGTCGGTGACCGATATGAGCAAACAGCTCAACGAGCTGCCGATGCGCGAAAAGGTCTCGAATGACGTGCGCTACGCTGGCCCTAAAAACAGAGTGGGCAGCGGTGAGAAATTATACTCCGACGCGAACATTGACGTGGTGGTGCCGCTGACCGTGGCAGCCAGTATCAAGTCAGGCCACCCTGACTGGGACATCTCTGACCCAGACCAGATCAATAAGCTCAACGCCGGTAGCAGCGCGGCCCTGTCCACCTGGAATCGCTACGCCTCCAAAAATCACAACTACCCGGAGTTTGCCGAGTCTCAGGCCATCCCGATCTTTTTCCACGTAAAACTTCCTGGGATGCTGAAAGAGCTGACCAAGATTCTGATGATCACGTTCATCGACGACCTGGTGGACTTGCAGCCACCCTATCCGGCCACCCGCTGGCGCTTGGCGGATGGATCAGAGATGAAATTCACTCAGATGGTGGATTATTTCCGAAGGAACCTGGACGGACCGACCTACTACAAACTGCTGCGCAGCATCTCCCAAGCGATCAAAGCCATTCGTGAATGGGGCAAGGAATTCGATCCTTCGTTCATCGTCGGCGATTATATCCAGTACCACCGGGATCGCGAAGGGAAGAAGCGTCATCTCGGTGAGAACATCCAGTGGCGCGCCGCGCAGATCGTGGAGGAAGTCCTGTCATGAGCCAGTTCACTATCGGCGCACAGCAGCTCGTCCGCGACCTTCTGGAGATGGACGATGATGACATTGACGTAAAAGCGCTCGATGAGCCGTCTCCAGACGGCTATTGGATTCAGATCGGCGGCGATGCCAATCCCTGGATATGGGGAGGAACCTGGTTTAATCCTGCAAAGCGCCAGCTTTTGCATTTCGGTGGTATCGACCAGGAAGGCGGCGACGTTGACTATCACGACGTGGAGGTTCCGCCCGAGATGCTGGCAAAGCTTCCACCTGAACAGCCAGATTGGCAGGACAACGTCGAACGTGACCGCATCATCGACAACTACAAGATCGCCAAAGCTGAGTTGATGACCAATCAGATGAAACGACCCTTTTATCTGATGGGGCACATCCCGATGGACCAGTTGCCCAGTCACTGGCGTCGTTACGAAAACGAGTGCCCGACCGGCATCGACCAGGAGGTCTGGCAGGAAATGCCGATTGAAGCAAAGATGGACGAGCTGGCCAGCTATTTTGGATGGGGCGATTACGGAGAGGAATTCAAAATGAGCTACTACCAGGCAAAGAAATTCCTCAAGCTGAACCTTTAGCGCATCGCTTCCACCACTTCACGGATGATCTCGTGGGTGGCTTCCGCAACGGTTGATTCAGTGATGCCGTTCATCGCACAGACCCAATCCGCCATCGCAGCGCCGAAGTCTTCAAAAACCTCCTTCGAGGAGTATGCCGACACCAATGGAATTAAGACGTGATAACGGCGGCGATTGCAGTACTCCTGCGTAGGTCCCCACTGCTTGAGCTGGATGTTCTGGGACTGGGAATAGGGAACGCCGTTCGCGATCAGCGCGTTGCAGATGTTCAGCGCCACGTAACGATCCATGGCCGTAGTAAAGGATTCAACCAAGTCCCGGTAGCTTTTGAAATTGGGAGTCAGCTTCGCCTGCACCGCGTCGATCTGGGCGCTGGAAGGAAGACCGAGCTTGTTGTTCCACCGGCGCTTGGCCGTCTCGTTGGCTTTGCCGTACAGCAGATGACCGAACTCGCGGATCAGAATGCAGGCAGCCATCTTCCTGGGCTTGCCGACCAGGGATGGATAAAGGTTGATCCGGTTGCTGCCGTCGCGAGCCACTTCAGCATCGGTTGCTACACGCTGGTCATCCGTCTTCGACCAGATAATGCCCTCCCAGGTACGCAGCACGTGCGAGGCTGACAAAGGACCATCTTTCAACAACGCAGTTGCCTCGCGAATGACTCCGTCATAATCAACGTCTTCGCGGAGACTTGACTGGGGGTGGCTCGACGGTCGAGAACTCGCCCGCGTTAGCATTGGTGATATAAAAGCTCTGATAGAGTCCGTACTTGACTGGGAGTTTGAATTCATCTGGTCTCGTCTTCCATGTCTGGCATTTCCCGCTCACTCGCACACGTCGTGCAACTCCGTCTGCGCTTCTTTCGTTCCGCAACCAAAATTCCTGACCGTAGCGTGCGTTCACGCAGACATCTTTAGTTACCGCGCCAATCTCCTTCTCAGGGTTGGTGACCTCTTTCCAGTCACCGCCAAAGTCATCGTCGGGAAAGTTTTCGTTTACACTTGTTTTGTAAATCCTGGCTTCGTTGCCCCACTCCCGCGTCGTGCCGTGGTCCAGATCACGCACCTTGCCGCTGAGAGCTTCGCCTTGATTCAGCAGCACGACGAGCTTTTGCCACGGAAGATAAACAGGCACGGTGTCCGCATACTTCTGCACGGTCATGCCCACCATCTGCCACTGGCCGCTCGGCTTACCACGGAACTGGCTGATGAACCCGTCACGGGTCACCGAATAAAACTCTCTGCCCGGAGTGTTGAGAATGTACATCGGTCTGTCAGGCAGAGGCTCGGCCACATCCTTGAGATCATCGTCCTCGTACGCCTCACCAATCACCGCAGGCTTGTTCATGCGGTTTTGGAAAATGTCTTTCTGCTTCTTCGGTTCGTCAACTTTTTCGATTTCCTTGCGCGTCTTCTCGATCTCACCGCGATAGCAGCGACGGCACTTCTTGTTGGCCTTCGCTTCCTCATAGCTGCGATAGCCGCCGTGCATCACACCGCAATCGCACTTCGATGAGAACACCTGACGCCCGTTGTCGAGCTGCTTCATGAAGATGCCGGTCTTGGCACGCTCATCAAGCAGGCTTTCGTTTGCAGCCGAAGGAATCGGCGACCACCCGAACTCAGGATCGAAAAACAAAAGCGTGATCATCAACCCATCACGACCGAACTCACCAAAAAGAAAACGCTCACCGTGAGGATTCGTGTGATCGTACGTCTTTTTAAGTTTCCTGCCGTAATCCCGCTCCTTGGCTTGGATGATGGACGGCAGCAGCGTATCGAGCTGCTTCTGCAACAGCTCTGGTGATATTCCTTGCAGGTCTTTGCCGCTCTCCCCGTCCTCCATGGCCTCACCGAGCGGGTCCTCACCGGTCTCGTGCGGGTCCATGTTCTTCAAACCGCTGGACCAGTCGAATATCTCCGGCTCGTGTGGCTCGAAGTCAGTGAAGAATCCCTCATAGCCTGGATCGTCTGGACGCGGCAATCCTTCGTCACCGCTGTCATGATGCTTCAGATGGCCAGAAAGCCAGGTCTTGCTGAGACCAGAGCCTTGACGCATTTTCGGATGCACGTGGTACATCCGGCGCTTCTCGTGGGGCTTCATCTGAAGTTGCGGGATCATCTCCCGGAACAATTTGCTGATGAATGCCTGGCGCTTGCGATGAAAACGAGGATAGCGGACAGAAATGTGTTTTTGCCCGCCCCATTCCGATTCCTCTTTATTGTCGGGGTTGGCCTGCCACTCAGGGCTTTTCCAGATCATTCCCTTCCAGTCGCCGATATGCGTGTTGGTCGTGGGAGACCACTGCTTGCTGGTCTGGTAATAATTCTCGGTCTGCTTGTCGTAGTAGGCGACCGGTGTCAGGTAGGAAATCAGGAACGTGTAGCGGGGCGTGTCAACAATCTTAAACCTGCCGTACCGCTTTACGGTGGCGCGCCCGCCGACGACTTGATTTGGCTCAGCAACGTCCTTTAAGTCGAAGTCTTCATCTTCGGCTTCAAGAATGAAATTGATGATCTGTGCAAGCGCATTCACTATTCTTCAGGCTCGTGCGGCTGGACGCTAACTCGTTCTTCGTGGCCACTCTTGAGAGGCCGCTCCATGTTGCTCGGCAATCGTTCAATCTGCCTGGACTGTTTCTTGGTCCACAGAGCTTTGCGGCTCTGCTTGCGGAACAGCTCAGTCAGCTCGCTCTGCGGCATGGTGCTGGATTCTTTTCGAATTTGCTTGTACGAGTATTCGCCGGTGGGCGGACTCAGAAGCATATTGTACCACTTTCTGATGTGGTTCGAGGTCGAGCTGGACCATTGCTTATCGGTTAAAAAGACCGACAGGCCGGGTCGGTAAACAGCGACCGGAGTCAGGTAGGAGATGCAGAAATGAACATCACCGATCTTCACGTCCTTCCATCGGTCGTGAACATCTACTTCAGCAGGCAGCCCCTGGGGAACGGGTTCAGCGAGCGCGTAGTCGTGCCCAAGGAGGTCTTGCAGATTTTCTTCGTCACCTTCTTCGACCTCCAGGACGGCCTTTACAATTTTATCGGCTTGAGTCATGCGACAGGCGCAGCAGCCGGAGCAGCGGGACGTTGCGGACTTCCAGGAACGATGGTCATTTCGTCCTTGGAGAAAACATTGTCGCCGGGCGGCTTCGTCTTCACGTCAGCGCCGTAGCCCACCGAGTAGCGGCCATCAGGCAAAAGCTTTTCGATCACTCCGTTGGCAGCCACGCCCTGGCGCGCCACTGTGACGGAGGAGCCGACCGAGAGACCAGGAGCGCCGGTGGAAGGCTGCGCCGGGGCCTGGGGTGCTTGCGGCTGCGACACAGAGGAAAGACCTGGCGACGGCTGGCCGGTCATCGGGGCGGCGATCTCCTGGATGACGTTGCGGCGCTTGGTGTGCGCCAGCGAAAGATCATGGCTGTCTGTGACCACGATGGCAGCAGGCTTCAACGCGTCCTCGGGCTTGGAGCCAGCGAGTTCCACCATCTCCTGGATTTTGGACGGTTCGTTGGTGACGCAGAGGTAGCCCGAATCCGTATCCGGGATCAGCCAGCGATCACGCAGAGCTTCGGAAACACCGTCCGCACCGATGGCGGCATTGATTTCCCCTGGCAGCACGACATGCGTCATGCGAGCGCGGCGCTCCAGGATCACTTTTGCAATTTCGTTTTTCGTCATACCTTATCTACGGGGTTTGCCACCGAGAGGTTCGTTCCCGGCAGCGGTAACAGCTTTTTCAGCACCCAAATCATCTCCAGGCATTTCGAGACCGCCTTCAGCGCCTGGCTCACCTTCCGCTCCAGGTTCGAGATCACCTGGAGGATTTTCCTCGGGGCCGAAGTCAGGACTCATGGGCGGCGCGCCACGACCGAGGCCACCTGCCATCGGATTGACAGCGTCAGTGTCAACGCCACGCGGGAGTTGTTCCTCGTCAGCGATCAGCTTGCGCAGGCTGCGCAGGAGAGAAGTATAGATCGAGCGCAATGGCGACTTGATAGCCGCGCCCTGTTCGACAGCCGCCTTGAGAGGCTTGAGATCGTCAATGCTGACAGAGCCAGTCAGTTCGTTCTCACGCCACGTGTTCAGCAGTGCGCGCAGCCGATCAGCGTTCTCGTGATTGCGCGCCGCTTCCTGATCGTCGAGCTTCCGCTGGAGAAAGTCCTCGATCATGGTGTACCAGGAAGAAACCTGGCTGCCGGAAAGCGTTTCGAGCACCGGAACTTCAACGTTCTCGATGCCCTGCACCGCTCCCATGCTTTCGTAATCGTGAAAGGTCTTCATTAAACCCAACCTTGAATCGTGTTGCCGTGCTGGTCCCACAGCGAAACATTGCCGTGGTCGTTAATGTGATAAATGTTGGGGAAGAAACCTTCCTCCTCCATTTTGGCATTCACAGCGGCCAGCGCCTGCTCGATGTCGTCAAAAGTTCCTGGAATGGTTCCAAGCTGCTCGCGTCCGAACATGACCTCAGTCGGACCGCTGGCGCGCCGGTCACTGAAGACGACGCACTCGCCGCTTTCGAGATCGGCCTGCATATCCTGATAGGCTTCCTGCTCACTGCCTTCGTCGCCCATCGGGTTATCCTGTTCACCCTGGTTAATGGCGTCCTGATCGCCTGCGGCGTGACGCTCACGAAAATCACCCCGAGCTTCCTCACCAGGACCCGCCTCCTTCAAAAATGCTTCTGCTGCCTGCTCGTCAGCTTCAGTGGCTTCACTGCGAACTTTGCGCTTCACCTGCTCCTTCACCACCGGCTGTTTCACCGTCCACTGGCCGGGTGTTTTGAAGGGCGTGCCTTTGCCGTAGGGCTTGGGCTTTTTCACCATGCCGACAAACGGCTGGCCTTGCGGCGTCGCGGTGCCCATGCTGCCGGTGGTGGTCATTTCCAACACGGCGTCGATGTCACCCTGCTTCAGAGCATCGTGAATGGCCTTTTCCGGCTCCTCGCCGTCCTTGGCTTTGCCGAGGCCCACGTTCTTCTTGCTCATCTTCCCATCGCCATTTTCGACAGGATTCAAATCGTCATCGTCACGCTCCATCGGCGCGGTCGCGAATTCCTGAGCCTTCTTGATGACCTCCTCGCGATTCTTGTCGTCATAGCCCGGCTTCGGCTCGCGGTCATTCTGATCGACTGTCACGATCTCCAGGAAACGGAGATGATACTGGGCCGGTTCGTTGGTCATCGCCACGTCGCCCGGCTTGGTGACCACCCAACCCATCTCGGCCAGCTTGTGCATGGCATCCGCCGAGGTCAGCACGGTGACCATGTCGGTGTAAGCCTGGTGATTGTCCGTAACAATGGCGAAGCCCTCGGGATCGAGCTGGAGGTCAGCGTCGCTGATGCCGAACTCACTGAGCGCCTTGGCCAACGGGGTCTTCTTGGACTCCAACTCGCCCTTTTCCAGCTCGGCAGCGGCCTCGAACAACTGGTCAAGGTTTTCAGCGATGTCCAGCTCACCTTTCTCCGATTCTGTCGAATCACTTTCCGCCGATTCGAAAAACAGGTAGCTCAGCAAATCTTTTTTCTTAGACATAAAGTCGGTTGCCCTAACTACGTCGCATGGTGATCAGCAAAAATGTAAACAATTACTGCCTGGGCTTACGTGGAGGCCACACCACAGCTTCCGTCCACCAGCGGGGGAACATGTGCTGCTGTTTCTCCCACAGCGCCAGGAAATCGCTATCGAGAATGTAGGTGTCGCCGACATCGCTGTCCGATCGTACAATACGACCGCAGGCTTGGATAATGGACATGACAGCCTGAAGGTCGTACCAGTCCTGATCCAATTCCTTCTTCGCGGCCACCTGCTGGTCGCCGAGATAAGGGTAAGGAATCTTCGCTATGATCTGCCAGCGCGCAAGATCGTAGGAAAAATCGAAACCCTCGGTCATGGACGGGCTGAGAATGACGGTCGGCTCTTTGGAATTCTTGTGCCGCAGGAACATTTCATCACGAGCATCCGAGGTTTCTGGAAAAAGCAGGCGGCGATGATCCGGTGTCCCTCTTAACCCCTCGTAGATCGACTTGCCAAGCTCATAGCTGTTGCAGTGGATGATGCCCTTCGTGTCACGGTAGGACTCCAGAATCTTCTTCGTGAAAGCGAAAAAGCCGGGCATCGTGCCTTCACGGTTGCGCTTGCTCATCGACCCTACCATGGTCATGTAGATGCGCCGATTCTCGACCGGGAAGGTGCTGTTTAAGTTCAGCCATGCCGTCTTCTCCTCGTCAAGACCCAAGCTCCGACAGAATATCCGTTTCGATCCTGGGAAGGCTGACATGTAAACGCGAACGTGACCCATTTCGAGGAGAAGGTCTTGACTGAAAGGGGAGGCATCCAAGGGCTTGGCCACCGCTTCGGCCTCTCCGCGCCGGTTATTCTCCTGGTTCAGCACCCAGTTTTTAGGGTCCTCTTTGATGAGGTTGGAACCGCGATAGACCTTGCCCCAGTGGTTCTCAATTTCCATCTTTTCCTGGGCGATCTTTCTGTCCTCGGCGGAATCGTCGGTCGGCTCCCAGGCAGCCAGCGTCTGAAGACGGCGTTCGATAAACGGCAGGTATTCATCAATGACAAAGTCGGCAAATTCCTCGACGCCGCTAAACTTGGGGACCTGCTTGATGGACGGTGCCCATTTTCTCAGCGATTCCTCCGTGACCGACAGCTCAATGAAACCCAGTATCTGGCGCTCCAGCGTGTGGCACTCATCAAGCACCAGCACCCGGCGCGGCGGCAGGTTGCCCGCCATGGTGTGCTCAGTGAACATGTAAGGGTAGTTGGTCACCGACAAAAGCGCATTCTGCCAACGATTCTTTTGAATCTTGTAACCGCAGGCGTTCATCTTGATGGCAGCGCACCGGGGATTGTGCTTGCCGCCGATACCGCAGGTGCCAAAGGCTCGGCACGGGTATTCTGACGCTGACTTCAAATTCTGGCAGGTCGAGAGCGGGTTGGGGATGATGTAATTCTTGAAATCGTTCTGGAGCTGGTCCTGGAGCAGCTTTTGCGTCACCAGGTAATAGCCGCCCGGCTCGAAACCCTCGACGACCAGGTCCTGAGACCAGAAACAGATCGAACTCCCAATGGCGGACTTGCCCACGCCGGTCGGCGCGGCGATCACGATGTCGCGAAAACCCTCCTGGTACTTCTTCTCAACGTACTGGACCGCAGTAATCTGCTTGATCCGAGGCTCTTTAAGGACGAAGTGCCTCATGATGCCTGCCGTGTTTTGCTCCGCAATCATATCTTGATTCCAACAGAACTAAATTTCGTAAACAAGTTTAATTCGGTAGTTATGGCATGTCGAACGAGCGCTACACATTCGCCAATCAGCAGTTCCTCTCGGGACAAATTGATTGGATCAACAACACCTTTAAGGTTTTGCTGGTAAACACGGCCAACTACACTTTTCTGAAAGATGTCCATCACTCGCTCTCGGACGTGCCGCTATCAGCCCGCATCGCGATCTCCGGCGCTCTCACCGGCAAAACCGCCAACAACGGAGTCGCCCTGGCCTCGAACATCACTCTCAACGCAGTCACTGGCCCGTTAATTGGCGCTTTCATCGTTTTCAAAGACACGGGCAACGAGAGCACGTCAACCCTCGTCTGCTACCTCGACACCGGCAACGGTTTGCCCTGGAACCCTCAAGGCGGAGACGTGGTCATTCACTGGGATACCGGACCGAACGGGATTTTCAAACTGTGAATCGGTTCTTAGCTGCATGGCAGTCACCAATCAAAGAACGAGTTTGGAAAAACAGTGCGTAGCAGTTTTGAACGCCATGCGTATCCTCAAAAACAACGAGGCTTTGCAGGACGCCCAACGAACTCTCCTTAACCTGTGTCGGGCACAACGGGCACTCTTGGAGGGAGATGACGAGAAGGTTTCGGAGTACCTGGAGCGCATCCTCGTCCCGTAGTTAGATCATGGCGACGCCAAATACGTTACGGTACATCCAGGTTGATTTTCAGGCGCAGAAGGACGCTCTGCTCCAGCGCATTCGTGCGCGTTACCCACGGGTTTGGAACGACTTCCTCAATAATTCCTTCGGCATCGTCCTGGTGGACATCATGGCCTGGTCGATTGCCACGGTCGCTTTTCTGGTCAACCGGGCGGCAGGCGAGAACTTCATCAACACGATGACGTTACGGGAATCGGCAGTCAACCTCGGCAGCCTGATCGGATACCAACTGCGTGGCCCAACGGCGGCCTCCGTTTCTTGCGAAGCCAGCATCAGCCAACCGCAAGCCAGTGCGACCGTCACCATCTCGAAAGGCACCGTGATCCGCAGTACCGGTACCGGCGACACGACCTCCATCTCCTTCGAAGTGGCCCAGGACTACGTGATCCAGGCAGGACAGACAACACCCATCACCCAGATCGTCACCATTTCGCCAACGATTTCTGGTCCTAAAGTTCTGTCCACGTTCATCCTGGTGACACCCGGTTCCTCGAACGCCGACCTGTTGGACACCACCATCGACCTCACACAATACGTTCAGGCCGGTCAAATTTTCCAGGTCACCGGCGAAACTACCACCTACATCATTCAGGACATTCAGGCATCTCCTGGCGCAGTCAGCAACAACCGGCTCGTGCTCGCGACAGCTTACGCTGGCGCTTCGACCGCGACTGTCACCGGCCAGGTGTACGATCAGCGCATCCTGTGCGTGCAGGGATTAACCGTCACGGATGACTTCACTTCGCCTGCGAACAACTCGCCGTCGTATGTGGTGATGCTTGGCACAACCCCGGTCATCGAAGGGTCCGTCCAAGTCACCGTGAACGGTGATGTCTGGAACCAGGTGAACAGCTTCGCGAAATCGGCAGCCGACGCGAACGACTTCATTTTTAAGACGACACCGTCAGGTCAGCCCCTCGTGGTCTTTGGTGACGGCACGTTCGGCGCGGCAGTGCCTACGAATTCCGTCATCACTGTGACCTATCGAGTAGGCGGCGGCAGCGCTGGCAACATCTCCCTGAACTCGATCAACACTTCGATCACGGGGCTGTTGTCCTCCACCACCAGCCCGATCACCATTCAGGTCACAAACCAAACCGGAGTCGGCAGCGGCGGCCAGGATGCAGAAACCCTGGAACAGGCGCGCATCAACATTCCTGCGGCCAGCCGTGCCAACGACCGAGCCGTGACCCTGGAAGACTACCAGACCATCGCGATGTCCTTCCCTGGAATCGCCTTTGCCCGCGCCGTGGTGCGGACCGAGAACTCCTTCCTCGAAGGAAACATCGTGTTCATTTATCCGTGGGTCTCTGGTCCCAACGGCTCGCTCATCACTCTCACTCCGCTGCAAAAGCTGGCCCTGCAAGACTTCATGCAGACCAAGGCCGTGGGCACCGACCAAGTCGAGATCGGCGATGGCACAGCAGTCCCGTTGCCCATCAGCCTTCGCTTCAAAGTGCTCGATAATATCGACGTGGCTGACACCACCATCCAGATGCAGAGCGCGCTACTCAGCTTCGTGGACCTCCTGCTGCCTGGCCAAGCCGTGATTTATTCCAAGTTATTCAGTGCATTAACCACCGTGAATGGTGTTGATAACCTTATACTTGCGACTCCGACAGGCGACTTATTCCCCGCCAATTCACTGGAACTGTTCACGCCGCCTGACTCGAACTTCTCCTATGCTCTGACGAAAAATGGCGCAGGCAACCCGGCATTCAGCTCCGTGGACAACGCGAACGTGAGCCTTTACACGGCCCAGATGCCAGTATTTCCGATCCAGGCGTGGTCCTTCAGCCTGTTCCTCGGGATCAACCAGCTCACGGTCGTTCCCGGCATTCTGCCTGGCACCGCGCAGGTGCTCGGTCCGAACATCAGTGCCGACGTGGACAACTATCCATCCACCGTGAACCTGCTGACCGGCCAGATCAACCTTTACATCATCGGCGCGCCCGGCGATCTCAGCATGAAGCTCATCCCCATCGTGGGCTACGCTTCAGATAATTTCGTAAACATTTATGTCGGCTATTCTGGCGACACATCCCAATCCAAGCGGAGGGAGATTCGCTCAGCCATCGAAGCCTGGGGGAACGGCCTGGCCGTGGGCAGCTCGATCTACGGCACCAAGATTCCCGGCATCATCGGCTCAGCCTCGAACATTACCGCCGTGATCCAGTCCATCTCCGGTGTGACTGCTGTCAATCGTGTTGCCTTGGAGACTCCGGGCAACACGTCTGCGGTCGTGAACGCCATCGAGACAACACTCCTTCGTATTGGCGACGTGATCCTGAATAACGAGATCGACTAATCTTGTTCTTCTCGGCATGGCAAAACGACGCATGAATTGGAAGGCCAGCTACGAGCAGGCCGCGAAAGAACTTCAAGAAGCTAAAGACTCCCTGGCTCTTTGCATGATCAAAGGCGGGGAAGCTCTGGCGAAGGCAGGAGAGGAACTGGAACAGGCCAAGGCCAAGATCGGTCAGCCAGTGCGCCGTCGTCTGCCGGACAGCCGCCACGCCGTCACTCACAAGTTCAGCATCGCCGGTCACGAGGGCTACATGACCGTGGGGATGTTCGAAGACGGTTCACCCGGTGAGCTGTTTGTCACCATGGCCAAGGAGGGATCAACTATCGGCGGACTGATGGATACCATCGGCACACTCACCAGCCTGTCCCTTCAATACGGCGTCAGCATCGAGACGCTGGCCAAGAAGTTCTCTCATCAGCGCTTTGAACCTTCTGGCTTCACCGGAAACCCCGAGATCAGGAACGCATCCTCAGTGATCGACTACGTCTTCCGCTGGATGGAGATTTACTTTGTGAAATCCCGCGTGGTGGACGCACCGGTCATTTCCGAAACACCGTCCCCTGACAAAGCTGATCAAACTGTTCCAGGCTGACGAAGGGCGCGTCGCCGTTCTTCAGCAGGGCAGCATGAATCTGCCACCCATCGACCGAGTTTCCAAGAGTCGGGTGTTCTGAAATCTCCAGTATGGTGTAACCCATGGCGGCGGCCAGGCTGGCATAGTGCTGGAGCGTGAAATAGTGATACCCATGGCCCGGCCAGTTGCCGATCTTCGGGTTCATGAAAATCATCAGGCCACCCGGTCGGCAGAACCGGTGAACGTTCTCGCGGCAGGCGTGCAAGTGCTTCACTTCCGGCCCGACGTGCTCGCTAGTGCCGAAATCAGTGACCACATCAAAGAGGTTTTCACCGTCAATGTTGTCGATCCGCGTGGAAAGATTGAGCGGCAATGCGCCCAGTTCCCCGTTGAGGTCAACGGACGTGTGCTTCACTCCAAGCTGCTCGAAGTAGGACTTCGCGGCGCTGGCTTCCGGGATGTTGTGATGACAGTACATCTGCTGATCACCCAGTTCGAGCATCCGGCATCCGTTAAAACCGCCCACACTGCCGATGTGGGTCTGAAGCATTCTGAGACTGTGAGGTACGACGCCCATAATTGTTTACATTCCTTGTGTTAGCATGACGACACTGTCTTTGATGTCCGTCATATCGTTTGGTTGTCCGTATTGATAAACGCCTTTCGTGTAATAGGCGAAATAGCTGTGATGCGCCACAATGACCTCCATGCCAAGCTGCGCGGCCACAATGCTGCCGATGCTCTGGTCATGACGGTGGCCCTGGCAGCGCGGGTCCATCGAGACTTCGTGATTCTCGTTGCGCCAAGCGCCCGGCAGGCAGACGCCGGTCATGGAGTAATGCGTCAGACGATCCAGGAACTCGACTGACCGTGGATGATCGAGATTGAGACCCATGCAGCACGCCATGTACATGGTCATCTTCTCCGCCTCGTCCCGGCTGACGCCCATGGTGTTCAGGCACACGTCGCTCGTCCACTGGGCGCAGTTGAATCCGCTCTGGAAAAAAAGGTGACCCTCGCGCTCGATGTGATCGAAGATCGGCTGAATGGACTTGATGGCAAAGACGGCGGCGTCGCACCAGAGAATCCTTCGATAACCGAGGCGCTTGGCCTCCTGGAAAGCACCGATCTTGAAGGCATACGGCTGCATCTCATGCGGAGGCACCAAAAGCGTCCGCTCATCGTTCCAGGGGTAATAGTCTCCGTCGTAGCCAACATCCTTCAGAGACTGGCCCAGGCGCGCCTGGCCACGAGGATACCACGCGCCCTTTGCAAAATTGATAACACAGGTTTTATTCATAGATGACCGATCAGTAATTTTATTCGTTCCGTGTAGCTGTGCCTCTTAGCCAGCTCCAAACCGCCGCGAGCAATTCCTTGCCATTGTCCACTGCCAAGCAGGTCTTTGGTCCGCTCGACCGCCCCGCTGTCGCTCTCGTAAAGAACACAATTCTTTCCGTCAACGAAACCGAGCTTTTCCAGGTCCCAATCCCGCTCGGTCAAGAGGCAAGCTCCGCACGCGATAGTCTCAAACGTCCGGTAGTTGATGTCCCAGGAGAGATTTTTGTTGAATCCGATCTTGGTCCGGCGCAGAGCGTCGATGTAAGACGCTCCCGTGATGCCGTAGCCGTACGTCATGCCAGCCTCGGCCACCATTCGGTCGATAGTCTTTTCCCGAGACCCTTTGCCGCCAATGAACAGGATGTCGGTGGTGCGCGGAAATTCCTCAACTCCGAGATTGAAATAGCGGTCGTCAATGGCGTTCGGAAACCAGATGTGCTTGGCACTGGGCATCTGCCGCTCGTAGTCCTCCAGCATCCGAATGGAGGAGTGCATCACCATGTCCATATCTCGGCTCCAGCGCAGATAATTTGACCAGGGTTGCGTGTGCAGGTCGATGATCCATTGAACCTTAATCGGCTTGGTGATCTCGCTGAACTCCGGCATCCAACCGAAATCATAATTCTCAACCAACAGGATGCCGTCGTAAGAGTTGAAATCAGGAGGAACATGAAAATTACCGTGGCCCGCTCCCCAGATGTCGGCCTGATGGCCCTGGCTGCGCAGCGCATCAGCCAGGCTGTAGCATTCACGCAGGTACCAGTTCGGCGTCCAGGAGTCCTGCCCCTTGTGTGCGCCGTCAGATTGAATAACCAGCCACTTCATACGGTTTTATGCCAGACCGTCCCGATCACGGAAAAATTGCCTTCGCCGAACGCCTTCACGACCGCCGCTTCCACTCCGCAGGGTTCACGAAAGTCGTGACCTGAGATCATTCCTCCAGGTCTGACTTTGGGCAGCCACGCCGCGATGTCACGCGTAACGAATTCCTCGCTGTGATTCGCATCAATGAATACGAAATCAACCGACTGGTCAGTGAAACGACTAGCAGCCGCTGCTGACTCATCCTGGACGAGGAACACTGACTTCGCATCTTCAAATCGCTTCTCGACCATTTGCCGTAATCCTTGCGGCAGATGACGATGATAACCCGTCCTTGCGTACCCCTCCTCCCACAGGTCGATCCCGCAAAGAGTGTACGGAGTGCCGCGCTTCTCAAGCTCGCTGTGCAGGAAGGCCAGCGAATCACCAGCGTAAACTCCAAGCTCCACGAATGTCTTGAAGTCGGCACGAGCCGCAACCTGCGCGTAAAAATCCTGGTAGTTGAAAAACATGGGCTATCGTCTCTGAGGGCGCGGAGGCTCGTCAAGCGAGCGCCAGCCAAGCTGCTTCCCGTACTTCTCGAAGATCGCCAGGGCATAATCACGCATTCGCGGAGACAGGCTCATAGCGAATCGGCAGTCATCGGCAAAACCATATTCCTTAACAGACGGCTTCGGGTCCAGCTCATCTCTGCGATCTGCGAGCTGTCCTAAAAACAATGTCAACTTATCATCTTTCGTCATATTCCCAGGTAGTCAGTAAGAGGCTTGATTTTGTCCACGTTTTCCGAATACGGACGCGGCAGGTGCGCCTCTTTGTAAACACCATCTTTCAATTTCTGCGCATCGAATTTCCAATCAGCTCGGTCGAGCGCCTGCTCGGTGTACGGCCAGAACGGCATACGGCGATTCTCAAAAGGAACCGGGTTTATCCACTGGAGATAGCGCAGCAGCGACTCATCAGAGAAACAATCCGGGTTCTCGCTGTTCGTTGGATTGGAAATGTCTTCCTTGTGATCGAAGCGCTGGAGACCTGAAAAGCTGCGCACCCAGTCAGTCCAGCCGAGACCCTTTGGATTCACCATCTGCTTGAACACGCTCGTCTCCCCCGTGAGGTAACCGGCCATGTGCTTGCCCTTTTCCACGCCTCGATACAGCTCTGCTCCCAGAGTGACCAGAGTGCCTTTGGGACGATTCCCCAAAAGCGTATTCACGTAGTCTTTGGAAAGAGGCAGCAGGTCGATGTCATTGATCATCGTGACGTGATCGTCCTGCATAGCGGCAGCCACCCAGTAGCGCGCCACCTTCGCCTGGTTGGCTACGGGGATGCCTTCAACAGGCGGGAGATAATCTACCGGCCCGTAAGCGTAAAGTTGCGGTGCCGGAAAAGCCTTGATGTCCGCAACCAAAGCCAGACGGACCGAGACGCCGAAAAGCTTCTGCCATGCCTGCGCCACCACCGGCCAGAAATCCAAGAACTTTGGATTTGGATCACAGCTTAAAATAACACGATCAAATGAGTTCATGCAGCTTTTCCAGAGAATGACGTTTGTCAGCCTTCGACAGGTCCTGATTTTCCACTTTGATGCCAGCAGCGGCAAACTTCTCTGGTTCCATGTAGTGCGCCCCGCTCTGCCCGGCCAGATAGGTATCGGCTTCCAGCGCCCGGCAAATCTCAACCAGACGGTCGGTGCCCTTTAACGAAGTGATGGGATCGAGAATGATCTCGGTCGTGATCCCCAACATCTTCGCCATTTTCAAAATGATCCTGAAATTGGTCAGCCAAAGCCGGTGACCGATGCACTCGTCAAACTGGCCGAAGACTTTTTCGAACTGGGGCAGGCGAGTTTTAATCTTCTGCCAGTCCTCCTGCGGGCGCGTGTAAACTTTTTCAATGATCGGGTCCATCCCGTGATTAACACTCATGGTGTACCACGCCTCATTGAATCGAAAGCGATTCTGGTACTTTCCCTTCTCAAACTGGCAACGGGAAAGAATCACGAACCGATCCACCGCAGCCATCTTCTCAAAAAATGGCAGCCAGGGCATGAAGTTGGGCTGATGGATGGCGACCCTCATGCTGATTTTCGATAGAGCGTCAATGTGAAATCATTTTCCCGGTAGTCGTGCTGTAAGGTGAAAAACTTGCAGCTCAAACTCTCAGCCACCACGATGCCGAAATACGGCGGATACAAAACATGAACGATCTTCGACGTGCGTCGTTCAGTCGAAACATAGCTGCTCAGAAAATTCACGACCAGAGTGTCCGAGGTCAACTCCCACAGCCTTTGCAACATCAGCTTGTGCTCAGATTTTTGATCTGCGTAGCAAAAAGCCCCTGAAGCAATCGTGTAATCGTAAGGCCCCTGACTCTTGAGATGAGCAAAATCGTCATCATCGGAAACCGTGCCCACGAACGTTTTGGCTGTTGGAAACTTATCTTTAAGCCTCACCAAAAACTCAGGCACGAGATCAACACCGGTATAATCTAACTGAACCGGATACTCTCCGTGCGGCCAGACGTAATCCAGGAGACCGCCTACGTTGCATCCGTAATCCAGAATCTTCTTACCGGTTATGGGCGTGCGAAGACACCGATTGAGAATGACGCGAAAGCGCTGGTCCTGACCCTCCTGACTAAAACCAGTGGCTTTATCAATGCCATTCTCGTCAATGAGGAGGCGATGAAAAACGCTGGACGAATTGTTCGTAGGTGAAGTCATGGGTGTGGAAGTAATAGTGGTAGGTGTTAGGATCAAACTTGTGGTACAGCAGGTGGCTCGTGTTCACGGACTCCAGCTTCTCCAGATGGATTCGGTTCCTTTGGCACGCGGCTTCGGTTTTCTCATTCCACTTGTGGAACGGAGGAACGAACGAATCTGATTTCGTCAGCGCACAGGAAGTCACGATGCTCAGCTCTTGGGCCTTCCCTGACAGCAGGCGATGATCGACGTGGACCATGCCATGAGCTGAGATGGTGAAAAAAGGCCCTTTGCTTCGGTACTCCCAGATAAACTCAGGAACGCCAACTTTCTCCACCCGGTAAAACTTCCGAAAGTCCGCTTCACGATTCAAAGTGGCCGGGAAAGCGCGCTCCTTCTCCAGGCCCTCGTAGTTCGACATGTCGAACACTGCCGGTGAAACAGCCAGTTCAACCTCAACCCACTCAGGACCAAAGTAATCCTGAAGGAAGGCGATCATCGCCGCCAGTTTGAGAGCGTCAGTGTTCAGGCTGATGTCATCAACACGAAATTTGTACCTGTGATTCATCAGATTCCTACGCGTGCGCCGACGTGTTCTCCAAACACAACCGGATCAAAGATGTCATGGTCTGGAAAGAACCGCAGGTCGTGATCACCCAACTGTTCCAGCGGCTTATACTCGTATGTGCCAACTCCGTCGCGGTTTGGCATGGAAAGCCCCTGAGCGTAGCGGTCGTGCCCGATAGTAGAACGCTTAACGGTAGGCCACACGCGCTCAGCCAGAAAACGCTGGTCACAGCCTTTGCTGCCGAAATCCTTCCACTCCTTCATGAAGGTCTCCATCAGAGGCCAGTGCAGCGATCCGAACATTCCGCCCATGATGGGAACGTTGTGCTCGTAATGATCACGCATGACGTGAAACATCTTGCCAGACGCGAGCCACTGAGCGACGGCAGCAGCTTCTCTGGGATTCACCCGGCTGTCACAGTCCCGTACGATCGTGTGCGTGACGAACGGATCAGAGATCGGCTCGAACCTCCAAAACAGCCCCTCCCATGGTCCACTCATAATGCTTCGCCAATAGACCATGGCCCCGTTGTCGATGAGGGGCGTAACCATGCTCAACGGCGTGTCGTGATCCACGAAAAACCAACACGTCCAATCGGGATAAATCTTCTTCGCCAGCTCAACGTTAGCCAAAGCGCCCTGATAAAAGGCAGGATCGCGGCCCCAGGCAGAAAAACTGATGACTTTCATCGCGCCAGGATAAGGTTCTCGCCATTTGTGTGCGCGATCCGATAACCGTAAGGCGCGGCCAGGCTGGCCATCTGGTCAATGTGGTTGTCGTGCTCCACACAGATGACCCGTGTCGCCGTGAGCAGCGCGAAAGGAAGATTTTCGAAAATACTCCAGTTGGTTGACTCAACGTCGATGTTGATGAACTGGAAGTTGAATCCAAAGCGTGCAAACAACACGGACAACGGAAGGGTGAAGACAAAAAACTTCGTGTAATTCACGTTCCAGCCCCGCTGCCACTTGTCCCGGTGGTTCGCCGAAGTAGTAGAGATCGCGTCCCCGCCTGAGTCGTAAAACTCCACCAGAGTTGAGGAAGGGCTGATGGCCGCCTGGACCAAGTCAATGTTCGGATTCTGACCGTGAAGCTTCATCAAAGCCGGAAATACACTGGGTGAAGGTTCGACGCAAACGCCGCCCCATCCGAGTTCGGTGAGACGCATTGTGTTGGAGAAAGCCTTGCCGTCGTAAGCCCCAATATCCAGAAAACGACCAATAGAAACGCCGGATTCAGTGAGTAACTGGAGGATTACTTCTTCTTCGTTGTTTTGAGAATATGCCATACGTTGGTTTGTAGAACTAAAATACTCTGAGACGAATATGCAACTTGGGTATTGACGGTTAAAGCGAATTTGTTTACTTTTTTGCTCCGTAGTTTATACACATCAAAATAAATGAAAACAAAGACCACAACTCACAACGGACACGGCAACATTCTCATGACGCTCTCGTCCGCTAAACTGCGCCAAGCTGCCGACCTGCGCGAAAAGATCGACGGCCTGCAACACGAATTTAACGAGCTAGTTCGTGTCACTCCCAACATCATCGCGCCGACCCGCACCATGTCGGCCAGCGCCCGTCGCAAGATCGCGGCAGCTCAGCGCAAACGCTGGAGACTGATCCGCGCCGAAAAAGCCAAAGCCTGATCATTCGTCGATCCTCTCGGGCGGCGGTCTGCGTGGTCCCCTTCTCCTGTGGCCGCCGCCCTCTCTCCCTCCGTCATTGTCTTCGTCCTCTGGATTCCACGGTATCTTCTCGTCCATAGTCATCGTCATGGTCTTGGCCGTGATCGTACCGCGAAAGTGCTGATTAGCTTCACCGTGGCGGTTGAGGAACACAAAGTAGCGGATGACGTTCATCATGTACTCCTCCTCTGAGGAGCACAGGCCAATCGCCAAATCCACGATACCTGCCTTCTCGAAGCTGCCCTGAAAGCTTTTCATGCTCGGCACGGCGCGTCCGACTGTTTCCTTGTTGCAACGATCCGGCAGGATCACAGGGCAATTCATCTCTGCCGCCAGGGCGCGGGCCTCGATATAAATTTCACCCTGGGCGCGGTGCTCGCTCGTCCGCTTGGGGTCTGAGCTTGGTTTCACGGTTTCCGCGAAGTCGATGAAGATGGCCCCTGGCTCCATTCCGAGCTGCTGCCGCGAGTTCATGGCGTGCAGCCGGATGTCACCACTGATCGTGGCACCACGAGATGGATAACCTTTAATGAGCAGACTTGCACCAAGCTTGTCCTCAGCTTCCGCCAGCGCTGACTCCGTGAAATGCTTGGGATTCTTACGCACGTAATCCATCGACAGACCGGTCAGGTTACAAAGAGCGCGCACACCGGCCAGCTTCTGCGTGATTTCGCAGGGATAGTAAAACACCGGCCTGGAGATGGCGCGCCCGGCGATCCGCATCGCCATGTTGATGCAGAAAGTCGTCTTGTATCGCTTCGGAGGAGCCAGAATAGAAATGAGCCATCCCGGCTCCATGCCGCCTGCCGGAAGGATTTTATCCAACTCTGGAAAACCTGTGGAGATGGAGTAGCCCTCAGCAGTGTACTCACTAACGATCTTCTGGATGTCGTTTTTCTCTGGGCCAATGATATAGCCCATGTCGCCGAGGTTCTGCCCGACCTTCAACGCGTCCTCAAACAGCGAGATGAAACCTTTCGGCGGAGTCTCATTAGCTTCCAGAGCCTTGGCCGATTCACTGACCGCCAGGTACAGCGCCCGCTCCTTGGCGAATTCGACGACCTTGCTGGCCACGTAGTCCGCGTCGCCGGTGTCCATGCCGCGCAGCCGGTTGACGTACTCCATGATCGACTGCGACTCCTTTTCCTCGGAGGTCCGCATGATCGCGTCGAAAACCACGTCAGCCAGCACGTCCCAACTTGGAAACCGGGTGTGCTTGCGCCAGTAAGCGAAGATAGCTCGGGCAGCAGAAATTCTCTGGACACCGGTGAAGTACGCGGTGTTGAGCGTCTGCTGGTAGGACATGAATTTGGCGGGATGCGCCACCATGCACGCCAGAATTGCGTCCTGAAGGTCTGTCGTGAAGCTGTATTTATCGTACATCGTCAGAGTGTTAAGGCAGAACGAATTTTCGCGTCGAACGCGGACGGAAAACCTTCAACATATTTCAAGCACTCGTAGTGCTGGACCGCCTGGCCCAGGCGCGCCCAGAACTTGAACATGTTTACAACGGGGATGTCTTCCATTAAAAAGTGCTCGGGTCTTAGCCCGCGCATTCCCAAAACTTTCAGTATGGCGTTTTTTGCCACCACTTGCCTGCGCGAAAAAACGTGCAAAGCGCGCCGAGGTTCACGCAACAATCGTCCGCGCACTTGCAGCGCATTCCAGCGATGCTTTTTAATTACCTGGTCGTCGCACGCATCCGGGTTATCCAGATGCGGTTTCAAAATCTGGTTGAAGTAAGACTCCTCGGTGGCCAGCCACCAGGGATGCAGCTCGATCTCAATCTCCCGGTAAATGTTCTCGATGATATTCCCCTGGTGAAACAGCTTATAGCCGACGATCCAGCTTCCTGTCGCGATCTCGGAGTTTAACAAATGACTTTCAAAGTCCTGAGTGGCAGCTTCGGACTTCATCAGGAGGTCAAGCCCGCTGGTATCAAACGCACCGTATTTGTTGTGACAAACCGAAGCAAAGGTCTTTACCTGACCAACCGCCATATCCCTCGTCAAGACCACTGGGCTGAATATCTGGTGTGCCCGGCTCTCCCTCCAGCCGAACATGTTCGCCAGGAAAAACATCTTGATGGAAGTATTAGCCTCGCGCACGCGCCGGAGAATCAGCTTGCGATGATTACCGATGTTTCTCAAAGGCTCCATTCCGAAAACCCATTTGTGGCAGAAGGCGTAAACCTTTTCGATGTTCATCATGTCGGGGTCCCAATCATAAACATCGGGAATGTTCAGGCGCTTAATAAGTCCTGGAGGGATTAGTTGAAACCGCGCTTTGTCCACTTCGATGCGATCCACCAAATGTCCCATCAGACTCTCACAATCTTTTCGGTGGGGACACGCCGGGCAATTCTCATTCTCTGGATTCTGCTCCAGGCCAAAACATCTTCTCGGTGCTTCAATCGCTTGTCGTTCCACCCATGATAGAACGATTTCGTTCTTTGACGTATGCCAGAGCAAGAAACAGTCGTGGAGAAGAAAAGAAAACCAGCAAAACCAAAGGTAATCTTTCGTCTCGAAGACGGAACTACGGTCAACTACAAAGGCGTTGACAAATTTTTCCGCGACACGCTGCGTGAACATTACGGCGCGAAGGAAGAAGGAAAATCAGAAGTCGTCATTCTCCCGGACGCGTACGCTCCCATCGGACCAGAACCGCTGGTGCCGGGACCTCGCCAACCGATCTGTGCGGCCTGCGCTCTCGACCAAACGGGAAGCCGTAACCCCTACATGGAGTTCATCGGACCGACCAACCCAACCGTCACCATCCTCGTGGACGCCATCAGCAAGAAAGAAGACGAGACCGGCAGAATAGGTGCGGGCGGCATCACTTCCTGGATGTCGGCTCTGATCCACAAGCTGAAAGAAAAGCACGGAGTCAGCCTGGCCGAAATACGTTGGGTTCCTGTGACTCGCTGCGCCGGGCGCGGACCCAAAATTCCCAATTTCAAAACCAAAGGCAACTGGTGCCGCACGTACGCAGTTCAAGACTTGATGAACCACCCACCCAAGGTGGTGATTCCCATTGGCACCGTTTCCCTCGGCCTGCTCTCGCACAAGAGCAACGCTGGCGATTGGAGCGGTCGCCTCTTGACCTGGCGCGGTTGGCCTGACGACTGGCTCACGGATAAAGACTACGTCCTTGACCGGCCTGATCCACTGAACGAAGGAAAGTTCATTCGCGGCCATCCGCTCTTTGGGCCATCGCCGACCACGCGCATCCCGATGGTGCCGCTCCAGACGCCGCGTTTGATCCTGGCAGCGCAGAACGAACTGGTGACAGCGCGGTGGGAAAAGGAATTGATTTACGCGCTTCAGATCGGAAAGAAAAATGTTCCGCCTCCAAATTATATCCGGTCGTGGTACAACATTTCAACAGATGTTGGCGTGATCCTGGAGTCGCTGGAGCGCGCCATCAAGTTTGCTGAGACCTACGACAATTTCATCGTTGCCTACGACACGGAAACCACCGGCCTGAAACCATGGTCGTTTTTCCGGCATGTGCGCGCCGCCACTAAAAGCGACGCAACCTCTGCCATCGCGGACAACCCAGAGGACGAAGACCTCATTGAAACATCGAAGCCACCGGCCATCGTCTTCATGATGTTCCGCTGGACCAACCCGGAAACCGGAAAACCGGAATCCATCGGCTTCCCCTGGGATTATCCCACAAGCGACTTGCTCCCGCATTTGAACACGATCAGCCCCTATGTGATCCGGCTGCTGGCGCTCGCCGACATCGTTGGCCACAACTATACCTTCGACGCGCTGTTCACCATCGCCACCGTGGGTAGGCGTGAGAACGAATACGTGCCGTTCAACTCGGACGGCACTTGGAATGAGAATTGGCTGTGCCTTCAGGACCGCATCAACCTAATCGCGGAAAAAGGAAAATGGGATACCTGGCACATGGCCTTCACGCTGCTCCAGAAACGTGGCAGCCTCGGCCTCGAAGTGCTGGCCTACGACTGGGTCCACGATCTCGCCGGTTACGAAGAAGAAATGACGCTGCTGATCGAGCTGCACGGCGACGCCATGGACCCGGCCAGCGGTAAAGGCGGACACTACGCCATGTGCCCCAAGGAGCTTTGGAAATCACATCTGGAACCGTACGTCATGGGCGACGTGGAAGTGACCTACCAGGCGCGTGACGGCATCGCTGCAAAACTGGCCACGACAAAAGTTTACAAAATACCTCTGACCAAACCCGGCAGCCCAGGCAGTTTCCGCTATTATCAATGCCCAAGTCGCGACTGGGTTTATCGCAACGTCGTTTCAGTCGCCTCGCGCACGCTCACCAAAATGATGGCGCGTGGCATGTACATTGACCCGGAAGAACTGTCGATCCAGGAACGAACCTATCCTGAAATGGTGCAGGCCGCCAAGCGCAAGCTGCGTGACGCCGATCCCGACATCGAGCGCTGGTGCCAGCAAAAGCTCCAGGAGTCAAAGCTCAAGCGAGCGGAAACTGGCGCGGGTGAACTGCCACTATGGGAACTCGATCTGGAAAACAAAGGCCAGCTCAAAGAGCTGCTGTTTGACGTGCTGCACTGCCCAATTCAGCGCCTCACCAAGGCCGGTCGCAAGCTTTACGGCGATGATCCTGGTGATTGGCAGCACCTGACCTATGAGGAGCAGAAAGAGCTGGCCGCCGTGGACAAATACACGCTGAACCGGCTGGCTGTGGATCATCCCAACCTACGCCCGCTCCAGGAGTACCGGAAAGTGTTCAAACTCTACAGCACCTACGTCCGGCCTATGCGCAACATGATGTCCGCGCACCTGGATAAGAAGCAGCGGGAAAAAGAGCCGCATCTCTCCGTCGATCACTGCATCCACGCGAGCTTCCTCTTGACCGGCACACGCGGGGGTCGTCTCTCGTGCCGCGACCCCAACCTCCAGCAGCTTCCCAACGAAGGTCTGGTCAAACGGGTGTTCACGTCTCGGTTCCGAGATCGCGGCTGCATTTACGCGGCGGACTTGAGCCAGATTGAATTGCGCCTGATGGCTGCCGTCTGCGGTGACAAGTCGATGGTGGACGCCTACCAGCGAGACATCGACATCCATTCACTCACTGCCAGCAAGGTCTTCAAGATTCCGTACGAGCAGTTCACGAAGAAGCACATGGAGGAACTGCAAAAGCACGGAAAGAGCGATCAGGCCAAAGAGCTGGAGCTGAAACGCAAGGTCGCAAAAACTGTAAACTTTTTGACCGGTTACGGCGGTGGCGCGTTCGGCCTGCAAAACGTGCTGGCGAACGCCGAAGTTTACATTTCTTTGGAGGAGTGCGAAGACATCATCGCGACCTTCTTTGACGCCTACCCGGCCCTGAAGAAGTTCCTCGGTGTTTACAAATCTTTCATCGAGGAAAATGGGCGCGCCGTCTCACTCTTTGGTCGTGTTCGTGACTTCGAAGAAGTTTACAGCGAGGATCGCGAGGCCAGCAGTAAGGCCCTGCGCGCAGGTTGCAATCACCTGATTCAAAGCACAGCGTCGGACATGATGCTCATCTGCCTGTTCACCATCGAAGCCATGATGCGCGAGGCTAATCTCAAGTCCCTGCTGGTATCGACCGTGCATGACAGCTTGGTCATCGACGCCTACCGCCCGGAGCTGCCGGACGTTCACGCCATCGTGAACGGCGTCATGAACAACATCCCCACGGTGATCGAAAGCACCTTGCCAGACTACGACACTTCCTGGATGATCGTGCCGTTCGCAGGCGACAGCGAAGTGGGCCTGAATTACCTGGAAACCAACAAAATATCCGGTGACAGCCCCGACTGGGAGAAGCTTTTGCAACCTAAGAAAAAGAAGTAGTAGTTAGAGCGTATGCAACTGCATCCACGCGACATTATTGACCGGATCGCCTCTCTGGACGAAGCGACGGTGGCCGAACCTACCGTTGAACCGACCGAGGCCCCTCCCACGGAGAGACCGACCGAAAGGCCGACCCGGCGACCGTCCCGCAGTCCGTGGACCATGCCGCCCGACATGGAGCCAGGCCAGGAACCGCGCCCCAAAGCCGAGGATGAATCTGCCGAGATCGAGAATTGGCTCGAAGCAACCGAGCAACCCATCCGCGACTGGGACTGGGACGGCAATGAATTGCGCCTGGCGCTGGACGACGGCACGACCGAAGTCTATTCACGCGGCCAACTTGAAGAAATCGGTGTTTTTGGTGGCCAGATGGCCTTTGCTGAAAGCGAAGAAGGACTGCCGATGCCGCCTGAAGCTGATTTCCTGGATAATGACGATCCACCCTTCGGCGAAGGCGAAGCGATGGTCGCCGCAGGTGAAGATGAACCCAAGGAGTCGGCGGACGGCACTCTCGACATGATTTTAGGGCGCACGCCCACTCCGGCTGAACCGGCTGCTGGTGGCGAGGAAGGTACGATCGAGGTCATTCAGATCGACGGAAGCCAGGCTGGCGAGATCATGGGTGCCGTCAGCGACCTTGTGAAAGCGATCATCGGCACCGTGGGCGGCGAGGGTGGAGAAGGTGACGACGAATCCGGGGACAAAAAGGACAGCAAAAAGGAAAAAGATTCCGATGGAGAAAAGGATAAGTCCAAGAAAGAGAAGAAGTCCAAGGACAAAAAAGAGGACAAGGACGAGGACAAATCCAAGGACAAAAAGGACGACGAAAAAGACGACGAATGAAAATCTGGCAGCTTATCGAGGCTATCGACGATCCAAGCGGCCTGATTCACCCGGAGCGTCACCAAGCTTTTGCCACCGGCCAGCACCCGCTCGGTCGGCACCCTGCCTATCCCCAATTCCAGCGCGGCGCGGAGGGCACGGCTGAAAACTATGAGGAGGTTCTGGCCAGCAAACAATGGCAGAAGATTCTTCAGAAGGCTCAACGCTACCTGGGCGTCCCACTCACTCGCCAGTCTTTGCGCCTCATCCAGATCAAGACCATCGAGGCCATGCAGGCAATCCAGGAGGCTGAGAGCCAGCACCAGGAAGACTTACAAAACCTCGCCATCGAACTGGTGTTCTCGCTGCCGGAATTTAAGACGGCGCGCCAGGCTTACGAGAATCAAGAAATTCTCATCGACGCCAATATCGTCAGCGACACGAGCGAGCTGAACACGGATGACATGATGACTTCCGATGAACCGGAAGCCCAGGCCCCGCTCAACCGGCCTGAAAAGCAGCGCACTCCGGCTGAACAGGAGTGGATGGAGAAAATGGTCCAACGGCGTCACTTCACGAACGCCATGATCCAGGGTTCAGCCGTCAGCAACGACTTTCTCTTTGAACTGGCGGGCCAGCAGCTCGACCGGATTCACCCTGGTCTGCGCAACGCTTACGGCATCCTGATGGTGGCCACTGAGATCGGTTATTGGATTTTTCCGCAGAGCAAAGTGCTCCAAGGCGCGAAAGAAAAAACGCACGTGGGCGTCTCCCAGGTGCGTCGCGAAGAACCTGAAGAACAAGCGCCAGAGGAGCAGATGGGAGAAGAAGCTCCACCGCCTCAAGGCCGTCCCATTGTCCAAGCCCAGGCCGCCTGCTTCCCCGTGCTGATCCAGGAACTCATCAAAGGTCTCACCGAGCTGGCTTCGCTTTCTTCCATGGCCGGTCTGCCAAACGACCCGGAAGACCGTGCAGAAATCCTGAACAAAACCGATCTCACTGACATGGAAGCCTGGCACATGCTGCTCGGGCCGAAACTCTGGGACAGCTTTGTGGAGGCCGTGGACGCAGAGAACGAGCGCGAGCTGACCTTCCACCTTTACTCAGCGATCCAGCGAATGGACAACGACCAGTTCAACGCCTTCATGCGCGAAGTCCTGGCCAAGTCTCCGAGAGGCATGAAAATGCTGCGCGATCTCGCTGCTCAAATCAAAACTGAGCTGGCCGGTGATGAAGGCGGCCAGTTTGAGGAGGCGCAGGAAATTGTGCGCCGGGTGATTGAGAGCGACGACCTTGCCGATTAGACTTCGACTTTAGCGCCACAGTTTGCGCACTCATAAATTTGCACGAATACGTTCCCGTCTCTGGCCTCGCCACCAACTGGTTCCGAGTTGATCACTTTGCCGCAATTACCGCACTCGATTTCCGGCTCAGGTTCCTGCTCCGGTGCGGGCGCAGGCTCCGGCAGGCTCACACGAATCGGCTTTTTCCTGAGTTCAGGCGGCCCGGTCTTCACGTGCTTCAAAATCTCCAACACATGCTCGGCCCGCGTGCGCTCCTCAACCTTCGGATTATCAGGAACGAAAGACTCTTTTCGCTTTACGACATAGCAGAATGAAAACTTCACTGCGATCACCGTGGCGACCACGCAGATCACAATTCCACACACGTACGCCACATTCAGGAACAATTCGTGCATCATAGAAAAAAATGTTTACTTTTTTTATCAGACTCGTAATGTCGTTTTGAAAAGAACGAAATATGAGCGTCACTGATGCCCAACGGATTCTCGAACTGCGCGAACAACTTACCGAACACTGCTACCGCTACTACGTCTCCAACTCCCCGATCATTTCCGACCGGGAATACGACGAGCTTTTTCGCGAGCTGGTGGAACTTGAAAAAGACCACCCTGAGATGGCGGACCTGAACTCGCCGACCGTACGCGTGGGTTCCCCGATACCGACAGGGCTGAGAAAGGTGAAGCACAAGGTGCGAATGCTGTCCCTGGACAACGTCGAGAGCTTAGACGACACCTTGCGCTTCCTCGACAAATATCGTGGCCAGGAAGCCACCATCGAAATGAAGATTGACGGGCTGAGTCTTGACCTCCGCTACGAGAATGGCGTGTTGAAACAGGGCGTCACTCGCGGCGATGGCACCGAAGGCGAGGACGTTACGGAAAACGCCCGCACCATCCGCACCATTCCGCTCCAGCTTCGAAAACCCTACACCTTGAACGTGCGAGGCGAGGCTTACTGGAGGCTGTCAAATTTCAACCGCTACAATGAGAGCGTGCCGGAGTCTGAGCAATACGCCAATCCACGCAACGGTGCCAGCGGCGTACTGCGCCAGATCGACTCCAAAGAAGTGGCCAAGGCGCGCCTGGATTTCGTGGCCTACAGCGTCCCGACCGATCTGCCTGCCGAGATCGAGACCCAGGAGGATATGCTGGCCTTCCTGGAATTCCTGGGTTTCAGAAGCACCATGACCTTGGACGTGACGAAAGACATGTACGGCCTGCCCTACGTGACGACGCTGATCGAGCCGGTCGATCTCACGGCCTCCATCGAGTTCCTGGACAGCTACCGCAAAGCGCTGGACATGGACACTGACGGGCTGGTGATCAAAATCTCCTCCCTGGCGGCACAACGCGACATCGGTGAAGGAACACGCTCTCCAAAATGGGCCTGCGCCTACAAGTTTCCTCCTGAAGCGAAGGAAACGCGCCTGCTTGGCATCAAAGTGCAGGTCGGCAAGACCGGACAGATTACTCCAGTGGCTGAAGTGGAACCGGTCTCCCTCGGCGGCGCGATGGTGCGGCGCGCATCGGTCTGCAACCAGGATGAACTCGACCGGCTCGGCATCGACGTGGGTGACTACGTGATGGTGCAGCGCAGCGGCGAAGTCATTCCGAAGATCGTCGCCTTGGCGCGCCCTTCGTCCTCCAAGACTGACCACAACAAATCCTATCGTCTGCCGAAGGTGTGTCCTTGCTGTGCCACGCCCATCCTCAAGCGCAAAGAAAAAGAAGTTCATTATTACTGCCCCAACACCGACTGCTACGACCAGGTCCTGGCCCGACTCGTGTACGCCGTGGGCAAAGACGCGCTGAACATCGACGGCTGCGGTGAAGTGGGCGTCCACATGCTCGTGAACAAGGCTGGAGCCAAACGACTCTCTGATCTATTTGCCATCACGGATTTCAGCTTCTTCAAACCCGCGCAACGCAAGAAAGTCGAAGACGGGTTGGCCAAAGCCAAAGCTGCACCGCTTTGGAGGAAGCTCTCGGCGCTCAACATCGAAGGCATTGGCAAAGTCACCTGCCAAAATCTCGCCACTCGCTACGCCAGCCTTGACGCCATGCTCGGCGACCTGGACGAACTGAGGAAACTGATCGGGGAAGTGAACAGTGACACATTCCTGGAATTTCTCGAAACCAACTTCGATGAGATCAGGCGGCTGGCCGAGCTTGGATTTGTGTTCGTCGAAGACCGCAAGTCTGCCGGGCCGCTCAGCGGAAAATCCTTCTGCATCACCGGCACCATGATGAGCGGCAAGCGCGATGACGTGAGCGCACTGATTGAATCCAAAGGCGGAGTGGTCAAAGGCACTGTCACCAAAAATGTTGACTTTTTAGTGCAGGGCATCGGGGGTGGAAACAACAAGTCAGCAGCCGCGACCAAATGGGGCACGCGCACAATCAGCGAGGAGGAGCTTTACATCATGATGGGTGAACCGATGCCCGTCATGCACCGCGAGGCTCTTGAGGAATGACCCCTGACACGATCACACGCAAACAGCTCAAGCTGATGATCAGTCGTGACGAGTGGCACGAGATCGGAAGAATCTTCGGCTTCACTCCCGTTTTCATGCCCAGTGAAAACGGCAAGCGAAACGTAATCGACTGGCGCTGCGTTCCTCAAAGCATGTCCGCTATCCTTCAGCGCAAGCAAGAACCTGCGGCACCATTAAGCCGCCTACCGAAAGTCCCTTCGACCAAGGTGAGGTCACCTATCGAAATGCGCCAGCTCGAACACCTGGGAGATGCCATCGTAAACCTGGCGGCGCGTGTTGTTGCTAAGGAGATCGCGCTCTCGTCCGTTTACTTTTTGTGTGCAACGAATCTGGCCACCAACCAGAACCTCGCGTCGGCTGGTTTTACCACAGGAGCGCAGGCTGAAGTCGAAATCGGTAAGCGCTTTATGGAAAAAGGGCTGCAAGCTGCCTTTGACTACGCAGTCGAAATCATCAAGCGTAGCAGCCACTTTAAGGACCATCACAAAAATAAATGAAGAATTTTTGAGAAAACTATTGACTGTAAACAAAAAAGATTTAGAGTGGCCTCGAAAATGAAATTAAGTCACATAACGTCGTCAGCGAAACCTAGCTTGGATAGGGCGCAGTATTCTGCCCCGATTCAAGGGTGGAATCGCGTCGGTACGATGTGCTTTAGCGTGCGTAGCACACTCGAACCAAAATCGGAGGTAGCAGGATAAGGCACGAGGAAATTTCACGAAAAACCCTGCTACCTCGATGAGATAGCAGGGTTTTTCGTTTTTAGGATTTGAATTTATGCGCGCAAGCGCCGAGAGCCAGGCCGATAATCTGGTGAAGACCACCGCGAAGGTGTCCAGGCGAGGGAAGCCGAAGACGCCAGCAATACATGTGGGCAAGGTCCGTAAAAAGACCGGAGGAATGGTGTACGTTCTTTGTTGAAATGGGTACTGCGGCCATGTTTACCGTGGCGCAGTACCCTTACAATTTCCATCCCAGGTCGAGCCTCGCTCCCTGGTGAATGGTGTCGTGAGTGTGATGGCTTAGCACCCAAGTTTGTGAAACTTGCAGAACGGGATCGAAACCCGTACGACACCCCATTTCAGACTGCGTATGTAGGGCATGAAGACATTACGCAAAACAATGCTTATAGGAGCGATCCTAATCACCGCCATCGTCGCCATGGCCAAGAGCGTCCATGTCCAATGGAACTCCTCCACGAATGACGATTTTCCGGTACTCACGTACAACGTTTACATTTACACGAACAATCCGGCAGGCACCGGCACCAACGGGGCCATCCAGATTGTTCCGGTCACCGATACCAATGCGGTCGTCAGCAACCTGGTAAGTGGAATGACTTACTGGTGCAACGTGGACGCCCAGGACCCGACAACCGGCCTCCACAGCGATCTGTCGGACACAATCTCATTTGCATACCCTGGAGCGCCGATGATGCTCCATATCGTTCCTTAATTTCTGCGGGCGTGGTTTAATAGCAGAACACGGCGTTGCCAACGCTGAGACGACGGAGCATTACCGTCCGCCCGCACCACTTTCGTAAATAGGACATGAAGAACATCCTGTCCATTGATGGCGGCGGCATGAAGGGTTACATCCCCTGCTCCGTCCTGGTTGAGCTGGAAAAGCGCACCGGCAAAGCTTGCTTCGACATGTTCGATATGTTCGCCGGAACCTCCATCGGCGGCATCCTGGCCTGCTTGCTCGCTTCCGGCAAGTCAGCGACTGAAGCCCTGGAGTTTTTCACAGTGGATGGTCCGACGATCTTCGGTCACGAACGTATTTTTGGACACGACGGTATTTTCGAAGCCCGCTACGGATCAAACAAGATCGAAGACTGCCTCAAGGCGCGCCTGGGCAACACCCGTCTCTCCGATCTGAAAAAGTTTCTGCTCGTTCCGGCGTTCGACCTGGTCTCCTACGATCCTTACTTTTTCAAGTCGCCGGTGATGGATGACGATTACGCGCTCTGGCAGGTATCCCGAGCCACGTCAGCAGCGCAGACCTACTTCCCGGCCTTCATCCTGGACAATAAACAACTCTGGGATGGCGGCAACGTCGCCAACAATCCGGCAGCGTGCGCGGCGGCTGAAGCCATCCGTGACTGGCCCGGCGAATCACTCAACATCTTTTCGGTTGGATGCGGCCAGGCCCAGAGCAAATTTTCAGCGGACAAACTCGTGGACAGCGGTCTGCTCCACACCGGCCTGGAAACACTGAGCCTGCTGTTCGACGCCAACGACGATCTGCCGGATTACATTTTGAAACGACTGATGACGAAAGGCGGTTATGTTCGCATTTCTCCACGTCTCGACCAGCCACTGCCGATTGACGGTGCATCTGACGATGACATCGCCAACTTGAAAGCAGCGGCAGCGAAATGCGTGGCCGATTCATCAGACTTGATCGACGCGTTCATCGCGACACTTTAAGGGGAGCGGGACTGCTTAGCGTGGTCGTCTCACTTGCAATGAGAATTTCAGACGGGTGCAATTCCCGTGCTCTCCACCATTTATGCTGCGGGTTATCCTTCTGAGCCGGTACGGCATTTGCCTTGTGTTTCTGCGCAGGGACACGGGGCCTCGGCACATAGCGCCTGGCGGTCTTAGACCAGGTGTCCGGTGGGGATAACTGTTGCTTCAAGTCCATAAGCGCCCAGGTGAGCTGAGACCTGGTCTGGGCGTGAGCGGGAAGAAGACGCTGGCCCAAAAGGCTGGCAGCAGCACCTTCGTATGGCTGTGGCGGCTACAACTGGCCAGTTCTTGTGTCACAGGGCTGGTTGGCCAAGGGAAGCCGCACTAAATCCCGGACGATGACACTTATCTGGGGGAGCGGGTTCGACCCCCGCCGCACGCCTCCCTTTCGGGCCTTCATCCGGCGCATAAAACCGATCAAGGCAGCGGTAATCACTCCGCTTGCGACCGGCCAGAGAAAGGCGCGCTTCCCTACGGGGGCGCGCCGAGCGGATGCGATTTCCGCAAGGTCCACCATTTGAGCGAGCCTGAAACACGGTCACGGATGGAAAAGGAGTCCCCTGTATTGGCTAGGCGTTCCCACAGCCTGACGATGAACTCCACATCAACGCTTTGGCAGAATACACTGCGCCCCAAAGCCTCGTTCAGTTCTTTCCACTGGTGACTCAGCGATAGGGGGACGGTAATCCCTCTCGGTTTCCAGTGACAGTCGTACGAGGAACTGGAGTAGGTCCGGCGTCCTTGAGTGCGGCATTGACTATCTGCCAGCCGACGCAAATAAGCTTAACGTCCGGCATTTGATGCTACGTGACGAGTCCCTGGATCAAAGCAGCGCCAGGATCAACTTTGCTTCCGGGTGCCGAAAAACTGAAACAGTAAGCAGGCACAACCCTGCCTGAGTCACCGCGTATTTACGGCGTGGATACCACTTTGAAACGGATTCTCGGCCTTCGCGAAGGCGAAGAAGCTGAGGAAAGTAAAGGCGGCAGAGTCGAACAGGCTGCTGCGGTTTACCTGACACCCGAACAGATCGGCGACGAAAAAGGCGCGCACTGCGGGGCCTGCATCTTTTTCAACGCCAATCGCAGTGAATGCCTCTTGACCTCCCCCGCTGCCTGCAATGCAAAACACGGCGTCTGCGCAGCATTCCTGGGTGGCGACTCGATTTTCAAAAACGGCGGCACTCCGCTGAAGCTGCTGCCGAAGACCTCGGCTGGATACGTGCAGGAAGGTCCTACCAAGTGCGCGATCTGCGAATACTGGGGCGGCAAAGAAAAAGACAATCCCGACACCGACATTCACGAGAAGGCTGGATGCGGCAAAGTCGAAGGTACGATCGAAGGCGGCGGCTGCTGCAACCTGTGGGAAAAATGTTAGCCGCGCTCCCTGGATCGCGGCTGAGAATCTGTTGGCGGCACCACTTTGGGGCCTAAAACTTTTTCGTCAACAATTTTTATTCCGACGAGCAGATGCCTCGTCGGGCAGAACGCGTGGTGTTCGTGAATTCCCGTGGACACAACGACGCATCGGGGTAAAAGTCCCCAACGGGAGCGATTTCAATACGGCGGTAGCTCAACTGGCAGAGCACCGGTCTCCAAAACCGAAGGTTGTCGGATCATTGCCGACCCGCCGTGCCAATTTAGCGGGCCGATGCCCTGGATTATCGCCATCAGTGGCCTCTTAAGCCATTCCGAAACGACCCAGTGCGCCAACTTGCCCGCCGCTTTCAGATCGCCCACTCCCAAAAGAGAGTGAGGCCAAGCAGTTCAGTATGAAACCCGTGCTGGAGCATTTCCGCCCAAGCCGCATCTTTCGTCCAACCCTGCTTCAACACGCGGTAGCAACCCACCACGAGACCCGTGCGATCCTGGCCGTGCGTGCAGTGAATGAAGGTGCCCGGCTGGATGGCGTTGACGGCCTGCATGACCAGATCGTAGTTCGGTCTGAAAATAATCTGATCCGCGAGATCAATGGGACACTTCACCAGCTCGGTGCCGTCGCCGGGCTTATCCGGTGAATCGCCATCCAAATTCAATTTTATCACACGCGTAATACCGGAGGTTTTAAGAAAGTCCCAACCTGCGGCATTCGGCTGGCCGCCACGAAGGATATTTCCTTCAACCTCAGCCAGATTCGCGATACCGGTATTTTCAGTGATATTCATGTTTTAGATACTCACGCCCCGTCCGAAAAACGGTTGAAGTCTCCCAGAGAGCACACTCGAAGTAACGGAGACAATGCCGCAGTGCTTGGATGGAGGCGGGACGCGCCAGTGGTGGGAGCAGCAAAACCGAGGGACTGTAAATCCCTTGCCTTCGGGCTTCGCAAGTGCAAGTCTTGCCTGGCGCACCAATTTTGTGGGGGTAGCTCAGTGAAAGAGCACCTGGTGCCTTAACCGGCATCGGGAGGTCGGTGGTTCAAGTCCATCCCCTCACGCCAATTTATGGGGCTGAAGATGAAGGAGTCGAATCAGGGTCCTGTCACGACCAAGTAAGCCGGTGCGAGTCCGGTCAGTCCCGCCATTTCTGATGAGCCGTAAGTGAGGGTTATCTATAACAGGTTCGAATCCTGTCATCTCTTTCGTGGAGATGACCGCCGATTGGTAAGGCAGCCGATCTTTGATCGGTGTATCTCCCTTCCTGCCACTTGCTCATCAGCTCCGGGGCGTAGCGAAGCAGTAACGCGCCAGCATGGGGTGCTGGAGATCGTGAGTGCAATCCTCACCGTCCCGACCATTTTTCAACAGTGTGTAGCTCAACCTGGTAGAGCGCGTGTTTCGGGTACACGAGGCTGTGGGATCGAAGCCCACCACACTGACCATTTGTTATGAGAAGTCCCCCGGTGTTTATCCGGGCCGGTGGGAGGACGGCGAGTCCAGACCACTTGTAATGCACAGCGAACTAGAGCTTATCAGCTCGGCCAGATTCCGGGGCCACGGATATGGAGTCGCGCACGCAAGGGCTTCCCTTTTTTCTCTCGCGCATTTCGTCGCGCCACGGCGTGATGATAAATTCGCCGATCAGGCCGAGACCGATACAGGCAAAGACGCCCCACATCATCACGATCAAAGTGGCGTCGAGACCGAGAAATGTGATCATCAAAAAGGCGACCGCGAGCGCAACGTAGTTCATGATCAGAAAAGTAAACATTTTATTTTTGAATGACAAGCGGGATGTGGCGTAATTGGCAGCGCGCCGGGTTTGGGACCCGGAGGTTGTCGGATCGTACCCGACCATCCCGACCATTTATTATTGGCCCCGTAGCGTAATCAGCAGCGCGTTCGACTCTGACTCGAAAGGCATTGGAGCATAACCAGTCGGGGCTGCCATCCAGGGTAGTGTTAAAGTAGCACGTCCGCCTGTTAAGCGGTTTAGTGTTGGTGCGAGTCCAACTCCTGGAGCCATTTTCTGCTCTCGTAGCTCAGTTATCAGAGTGCCTGCCTTCTAAGCGGGATGTCGCTGGTGAGATTCCAGCCGAGAGCACCACTTTGCCCTCGTGGCGCAAATTACAGCGCGGGGTTTTCCTAAAACTCAGGTTGCAGGTGAGAATCCTGCCGAGGGCACCACTCTGCTGATTTCGTGAGGCACGATGAAGCCGACAAAACCGTTGTTCTCGACCCGGCGCGCTACCAGCGTTGCGCTGAATTCGTGGCCGGTGTGATCAATGTACCGGCGTTCGGAATGAAGCGGCTGCTCGGTCTCGATCATGTGCTCCCATTCCCAGACCACGCGGTTTATGTCATCAGGGTGAATGGATTTTTTCCACTGGAGATTCTTTCCTTCTTCCGGTGTGACGCCCATCATGTCGTAATAAGCTTTGTTGACATAAACGACGGTCCTGCCGTCGTGGGCTACAACAAACGCAGGAATCGGACAAAATTCAGCGACAGCGGTGTACCGTTCAACCTGCTCGCGTTCGGACGAAAATCTTTCCAACAGCCGATACGCGAGTGTTTCAGAATGCTGCGTTTCTTTAATTTCTGCGGTTGCCATCAGATTAACTACGAGCTAACCATTTATTGTCAATACCCCACGTGGAGGGCTGCCGGAACGCTAACGGGGCGAGCTTGAAACTCGACGCCTGGGTCAAACCAGAACAGGTTGAACTCCTGTGCCCTCCGCCACTTTGTAAACTTTTTTGGATGGTTGGCCGAGTCCAGCAAGGCACCTGCTTGGAAGGCAGAGATCAGGGTCACACCTGCGCAAGAGCGAAGCTTGCACCATCCGCCATTTACAGCCTGCGCGCATCGGACGAGGCTTTGGGTCGTAAAATCGACATGGGTAGCGAGCGGATGACCAGCGCAGGTTGCTTTTTAATTTTGGTGGGCCGACTGGATGATGGTTATCGCATCATAAAGCGGGTTGTCGAGGTTCGAATCCTTGCTCTGCGACCACAGACCGCAGAGTAGCTTAACGGTAGAGCACCTAAAACACCGTCGCCGCTACTTGTCCACCAAATCTTTTGACGGGCCGAATGTTGGAGGGTTATCTCACTGGAAAATGAGGAGTTCTGGGTTCGAATCCCAGTCCCGGCTTTGTGCCGGGATAGCTTAACGGTAAAGCGCTAAAACATCCTCTGCGATACTTGCCCGTCAGTTTTTGGATGGTTGGCCGAGTACCAAGGCTCCCGCCTCGAAAGCGGTGGACTGCCCCACGGGCAGCGCAGGTGGAACTCCTGCACCATCCGCCAATTTTAGACCCGCTCCGCTGAATCAACGGAGCGAGCAAGAACCACACGTTTATTCGCCAACTTCACCCAGGAGAGCCAACGAAGCGGCCTGGATGTCTTCCAAAGCCTTTTTTGATTCAGCCTTCGTCGGAACAGGAACGATCTGAATCTGATGATTCAGTGCCCGTGTCGGTTCCTGCAAGTCAGCGAGCGTGGGTGAATTCGGGGGATTGATTTTGTCACGGAGCGTGGCCGACGCTTTTTGAGCTTCCACCAGGGCCGCAGTGATTTTCGGATTCAGAGCCTGGTGTTTCGCTTTCAGATCAGCAATCTGCTTGTCAATGGCAGTGAGGTCAGCTTCAAACGAGCTGACCGTTTTATCCACAACAGCGGTAGTTGCATGTTCCGGTTTGTCCGCAACAGCGGTAGTTTCGTGTTTTTTCATAGATTTTAGTTTCAGGTCTGTGTTCAGTACGAGGTCAGAGCCGACCATTAAACCCCAACTCCTATTTCTCGCATAAAAACGAAACCGGCCATAGAGGGGTATATCCCCCTGAACTATAAAATGTTTACGCTGTAGTTAAAGGCGTGAACATCAAAGAAGATGCGGCCAACATCGTCCAGGCGATCTTAAGTGAAGCCAAGGACTGGCCCTTTCACATTTACCATGCGGGCCATGCCATTTACGTCACAGTCAATTCATCGCCTGATCCTGGCATTAACACCCGGATTTTCGTAGAGGTCTCTGTCGGGCTGAACCCAGGTGCCAAGGATCGCTACGTTGCCCAGTGGGTCGCTAACCGCTTGAACGCAGAGTATCGCAAGGGAAAGCGAGATTTTGATGAGGACTACGTCAAACGAGTGAAATTCACGGCATGGCAGGAAGCGCCTCGGGATATTCCTGAAGACCCTCCGCCGCGCCCGCCCAAAGCACGACCGCCTACAAAGCAGGAGCGGGAAGGTGTGGAGCTGATCCAGCAACTACAAAAGATGGCTGGCATTGACGAACCTTTTGAAGACGCTCTCGCAGCCTGGCGCAGTTTTACTGACCAGGAAAAAGAAACCACGCGGCGCGCCGCCATCGCTTTCAGATCGAAAGATGCAAAGCACCGACTCAATTAAGCACATCATCGCATTCGTCACAGAGTCTGAGGATGACGACATGAAAGATGTCAGCGGCATTCCTGACAAACTCGGCGGCGTTCACGACGATGTTGTCTCCGCTCTGATCGACATGGGCATCAGCGCCGACCGAATCCATTTTCACGAGAGCGACGTTTACGTCATGTGTCCGACTTACGACGAAGCGCTCAGAGTAAAAAAGGCCGGAGCCTGGAACAGCATGGCCACGGTCGAACGAACGAATCCAGACCACCCAGACGCGAAGCAATTTCCGTGGCTGGCCGATCTGCCGTTCGCGAATCTGGCCGGTGCCATGAAAAAGCGCCTCCGCCAGGATTTTCCACCTTGACCCCCTATTAGCTCAAAAGCAGAGCGTCCGCTTGATAAGCGGTTGACCGTGGAGCGTTACCACGATAGGGGACCATCTTCGACACGAGGCTTTTCATCAAACTGGTTCGCAAGGAGGATGCCTCGAAATCCCAGGGTAGCTGAGATAGTATTAGCGCCGGTCTGAAAAACCGGAGTACGTCGGTGCGATACCGACCCCTGGGACCACTTTTATGGGGCTGCGGCCCGGCCAGCCGCCTGAGTCCTCAGTGACCTGAATCGACAGGCGGCCCCGCCAATTTCACGGACCGAACAGCATGGGTTATCATTCATCGAAAACCCCACGCTAACCATCTTGCCCGTGAGCTTAACCCTCGGCGCGTCCCTGTGGTGCAACTGGTCAGCATATCTGGTTCTCAACCAGAAGACTGCGGGATCGTACCCCGCCAGGGACGCCAAGCTTTTTGTCCGAAAAACACACCACTTTTTCTGACAAGATTTTCAGTCCGTGAATGCAAAGCAGCTCGCGCATCCTGCCCTTCAAGCAGGGCCTAACCGGTGCAAGTCCGGTCACGGATACCATTTTTAACATCCTCGCGAAGATCATCGTTTTTCGATGGCAAACAGCCATCAAGTTGTTGAACGAGAGGTATCTCTCCGCGAAAAATAATCCTCGTTTTTTATGCTCGCGTAGCTCAGTTAGACAGAGCGGTTCTCTCCGAAGGAACAGGCCGCTGGTGCGATTCCAGCCGCGAGTACCACTTTCTGCTCCAGTAGCTCAGTTAGATAGAGCGTTGGTCTGCGAAGCCAAAGGTCACAGGTGCGAGTCCTGTTTGGAGCACCATTTTATGGGGATGTAGCTCAGCGGTAGAGCGCCCGCCTGAAAAGCGGGAGGTCGCTGGTTCGAATCCAGTCTCAAATAGTCGTTGGAACCTCCTTGTCCGTTTACGGACCGATATTTAACGGTTATCATCCCCGCCATTTCAGCCCCGTTTGCATAACATCAGTGCCTCACTCTTACAAAGTGATGGAGGCGGTGAGATTCCGTCACGGGGTACCATTTTGCCTCCGACGCACAGCCAGCGGTGCGCCAGTTTCGTAAACTGGAGATGGTCAGTGCAATTCTGACCGGAGGCTCCACTTTGGCCGGTTGGTTCGAGAAGCAAGGCAGCGGTCTGCAAAACCGCATTACATCAGTGCAATTCTGATACCGGCCTCCAGTAGTTAAAGCGATGAAGAAATACGGCGCAGTCAAATGGAGCGACCTGGGCGGCAAAACGAATCCAGACCACATCTGGAGTCCAGGCTACCTCTTTCTCAAGGCCGCCGTGGACGCACAGGAATCTCCAAGATCAGTAGCCGACGCCTTGGTCAACTGGCTCCAGCAATTCAGAAAGGTCACCAAAACCGATCTGAACAACATTCTGCGCCAAGGTCCTGGCCGGGCACTGTCCGACATCGTGAAAATTTCCCGGATGGCCCAGGAGACCGAGAAGCTTCCGCCTGACGCCTTGAACACGCTGAGAAAAGCTGTTGCTTTTCTGGCAAATGAGTATATTTCTGGAAGGCGAAGCGAGCTGGATACTCAACGCGCTGAGCTAGATAAATTGAGCAGCGACTTTTCAGAGTGCGTCGAAAGCATCGTCAACTTCGTCATCGAAGCGGAGCGGCGGTCCTGCGGCATGTGCGAGCGTGAATTCGGCGTGCATGACCCGAACGCCTCCCACGGCAACTGCAAGCGGCACACGATTGATTCGTACAAAGACATCATCAAGCACAATGCGAACAACAAGGATCGCATTGAACCGCTGATCAAAAAGATCATGGAGATGCCGGACGAAAAGTTTCCTCCTGATCTGGCCGAGCATCCCGAGATCGTGGCTTCGCTCGGTAGAAAAGATTTCGCCACGCACGACCAGGAGGTCAAAGCCCACATGGATCAAGTTTATCGCTCACGCGGCGAAATACCAGCTTAACGCGCCATTATCCCAACAGCTAAGGAGCCTGTCTTCCAAACAGGATAAGTCGGGGCAGCACCGACATGGCGCACCATTTATGTTCAGGAAAATAGTCTGCAAACACGGTGAAGAAGGCACCGGAACAGTCGTTCTGGCAAAGTTCGGACTGAGCTGCGGCCACACTGTTTACGTTCGCAAGGACGTTCCTGGATATAACGAGGAAAGGGCTTTTTGCCGGTACTGTTACCCTGGGCCAGCATGGCCTCCAGCGATGCCTCCTGAAGGCGGCTGGCCGCAACCTGAACCACCATGTCAACCGAACGATTACCTCTGAACGAACCTGGCGTATTCATCAGTGCCGTGCTGACGCCGGAAAGCCACCAAGAGCTGCTGCGCCGTTTTCCACCGCAGCACGCGGTTGTTTACGCACACCACGTCACGATGGCCTTCAAACCGGACGCGCAAACGCTGGAGCGCTATAAAAGCCTGGAAGGTGAGCGCCTGCGGATACCGGTATTCGGATTCGCTTCCGATGAAAAAGCCCAAGCCGTCCTGGTTGGCGCGAAAAGTGAAAATCAATTTCCGCACATTACGATCTCGGTCGCTGACGGTGTCGAGGCACGATACAGCAATGACATGCTGAAGGCGGCAAAGTTCCAGGAGGTCATTCCAATTTTTACAGTCGAGGCCGATGTCGTCATCGAACCTCTCGAAAGCCTGCTACCCACAGACAGCGGTGGCCCCGGTCGGTAACCGGGTAATGGACGGTGCAATTCCGTCAGCAGGCTCCACTTTTCAAACCCGGCCCTGTCTTGGCGTGGTGGTGCAGAAGACACGGTGCGAACCAAGGCCGGGCGAACGCTCCGTAGCTCAGAGGGAGAGCAGCAGCTTCATAAGCTGAAGGTCGGTGGATCGTGTCCACCCGGAGCGACCAATTTCACTAAAAAGGGTTGTTTTACTGCGCAGTGAAACAACCCTTTTTAGTGAAATCGACTCTTGGTTTTAGGAAAACCCATTGTTTTACTGATTTAGTAAAACAATGGGTTTTCCTAAAACAATATCAAATCATTGACCTTTTTTGCGTTGGTAGCTCAACTGGCAGAGCACCCGGTTCTTACCCGGAAGCGTGTCGGATCATTGCCGACCCAACGCACCAATTTACGGGCTGCAAACTTTGAAAAGCGAAGAACCGGGCTTTTACCCCGGAGAACTCGGAGCATTACCGAGGCGGCCCACCACTAAAACCGAATGAACGGGTGTCCAGCGAGGCTGAGCAGGAAGTTCACCACGACGATCAACCCGACCAGGATGAAGAAACCGTTCCAGATGGTCATTACCACCGCTGGCGCGCCGAGCTTCTGAATGAACCAGCGTCCGACCGCCCAAATGAGAGCGACGCAGATGCCGATAATTAAAACGAGGAAAAGTGAGTGGACAAGTCCGTCTCCGCCACCGCCGAACGTAACTTCTCCAAACGCGGGTACAACGTGCATGAGGTTCATGGCGTCAATCTGGTTCCTATCCTCGTTGACAACCAGTGGGTGATGTGCCCACAACTAGAAAATGTTTACAAATGCCAGTCAAGCATTGACAGCGATGCGCCCGACTTGTAATCGGGAGACGGCGGGTGCAATTCCTGCGACTGGCTCCACTCAGCTTCGGCCTGGAGGAAGCTGAATCCAGTAATTTTTACCGTCGAGAGGATATTTCCTAAGAGCGTCGTCTGGACCTAGTTCACCTGCTTTATCGGAAGCATCCCTGAACTTGATGAATACGTCCCTATCCATCCATACCCCCTCCCCGGTCGCCTGTAGAACCGCCCTTAATTGCTTGTAATTGAAATCGCGGACCTCGACGTAAGCTTTCTTCTTACCGTCATTTTTAGCCTTTTGCTCACCTATCTGGAGAGCCTTTTGCGGGTTGCTTACGATAATCATTCCCTGATGGAATCCATTACCTCCGCGCTGCGCTCCTTCGATGTATTCGCCATCAACCTTGGCCGTAAAACCGATGGATTCATCGCTAGGAAGTTCGTAAACGTCCATTCGCTCTATGGTCTCGTCACCCATCTCAAATAGAACAGTATCCTGTGAAGGTGATGGAAGCAACGCATCGGCCTCCTGAAAGATTGCTTCCGACATGGACTGCTCTCCGGCCTCCTCGTCTGGAAACATGTCCGGCGTGTCGATGCAAGTCCACGTCGTCTGGCCGCCGAACTGAGGGTACTTTGCCCAGGGCGGGCAGTTGGGACAAACATTCACGCGGTCCCATGACCACGTCGGTTCAAACGTGTTCGTGGACTGTTTGCTGATATACCCGCAGCGGTCGCACTTGTAGCGCTTCTCGACTGTCGGATAAATATCAAATCCGCCGTACCCTTTGCCTATCGGTTTCACATGTTTGCCATACCGCTGCCGCCACCAGTGCCGCCGCCGTCGCTCGGGTAAAACGAAGCTTTACCTGGAGGCAGCGGACCTGCCGGATACTGATTCACATTGGCGCTGAACACGCCGCCACATTGCGGGCATTTATGACGACCGTCGCCGACCGGCTCGCTCTGATCACCGCCGCAATGCGGACATTCTGGACGCTCGATCTGGTTGCCGTCGAGCGAAAGTTCAAGGTAATCGCGAGCATCTTCCAGGAGCTGGTCCGCCTGGTGCAGCACGATGGCCATGTCCGCTTCACTGAGAGATTCGTGGTGCAGATCGCCGCCCTTTTTGAAACGACGCGCCAGCGCCTTGCGGCGCGGAGTGCAGGTGCTCTTGCTCATCGGCGTGCAATAACCCTTGTGATCAGGATTGATCGCGCCCTTCAGAAATTTATTTTCGCCAAGCTTGCTCATAGATTCAAACGGTCTGTTTACATCATACTTACGCTGAACGTAAAGCCGGGCAAGCGCTTGCTGCTTAATGTCATGCTCTGCGGTCTCACGAGAGCTGCACGGGCCGGAAACGATCTTTTTTCCATCGGGAAGAATACCCACAGCCTGCCAGCCTCCGCCAACGCGGGCGCTTTGCACTTCGACATCGAATTCGCCGACTTTCACACCTTAATTACGGAGGCATAGCTCTGAAGTAGAGCACCCGCTCGACACGCGGAAGGTTTCAGGTGCAACTCCTGTTGTCTCCACCATTTACGCAGCAAATTGACCAGCGATCTCCTGCTGCCAGTCCTTGACCGGCTTGCTCTCGATCTCAAAGCCAAGACCGGCCACCAGGTAGTCCGAACCCCAAAATTCCATCTGGCCGTCGAGCTTGATCCCGTGCATTCGCTTCCAGCAGTACCAAATGAGGCCCTGAACGAAGTTCGGCAGAAGACGACGCTCCAGTCCGATCTCACGGATGGTATCCGCCACGCGATCGTACTGCTTGGAAAACCCTTTCATCTGAGCGCTGTTGAGCGGGATTCGCTTAGCCGCCCACGCGTTAAAAATATGACCGTCCACGGTTACTGGGTGAGGGTCCATCGGATTGGCCACGTTCAAAAAGAAATTGCGCGTCTTCGGTGCAACGATCAAATGCAGAGGTTCGACCCCGTGCGCGATCTGCCACGCTTTGGCCTTGTTTGCACCGTAAGTTGAGACCTTGAAATCGTCGATGCTCAAACCGCCGTCAGCAGCGATCAGCAAGCGCGCCGTGTCGCGTAAATTACCAAGGTAATCATTGTTCGGGCTGAGAGCAGCGAAAACAGCCGCTCCAACGCGGGTCGTGGCATTACATCTTTCTGCAATGCCGCCCACGATCTTGTTGTAACGAAACCACGCCTGGCTGGCAATTTCCCAGTCCGCCTGGTTGGCGTTTTCTAGCACTCGCTCAAGGTTTTCTTTACTCATCGCAATTTTAGAACAGATTTGCTCCGGTAGCTCAAAGAGACAGAGCGGCGGTCTTCGAAACCGAAGGTTGCAGGTGCAAGTCCTGCTCGGAGCGCCAATGTAAGTACGGTGACGCATGAATTTTGCCTCAGAGTTCAAGAAAGCAATGCTGCCCGGCAGTCGCTGGATCAGGACGAACCACGTGAACCCACGTGCAAGCGCGCCGGAAGAAGTAACGGTGCTGGAAAACACACCGAAAGAGGCCATTTTCAAAACCAAAGATTTCACATCCCATCTCACCTGGCCGCACCGACTGGGAATGCCTGTAGTTCTCGACAGTGAAGGCTGGCACATCTCTGATACATCCGGTCGAAAGGTATTGACTTACTTTCCGGTCAAGAATCAAAGCATTGTTGGAGCTGCGGAATCCATCGTGTCAGCGCTCCTGGACAGCGAGGACGAAGAAGGCTGGATCGGCGTCGATCTCGACGGCACCCTGGCGAAATACACCGGTTACAAGGGAGCCACGAAGATCGGTGAACCGGTGCCAAAAATGGTGGCGCGCATTCGCCGGTGGGTCGGCCACGGAAAGAAAGTCAAAATTTTCACAGCTCGGGCAGATGATGAGAAGTCAGTCAACGCCATCAAGAAATGGCTGAAGGACAATGAACTGCCGGACCTCGAAATCACCAATCTGAAGGACCATCACATGATCGAGCTGTGGGACGATAAAGCAGTCAGCGTGAAGAAGAACACCGGCGAAGTAAAAGAATCGGCAAACTTTCCGTTCGCAGATTTCCTCCTGGAGACGATGGAAGGATGGGAACCCTCGCCGCACGTGCTGGCCTGGTTCAATAACATGCTCCGCACGCTCCGGTCAGAAGCTGAGTGGGTCGTTCCGGCCACCGGCCAGGTCTATCACATCGACAAAAACAAGCGCACGGTTGAACTGGTCCACGGTGATCCGAATGACCCTGAGAAATGGCACGAAAAGACGAAGCTGGTTTTCCAGAAGCTCGGCTACACTGTTCACGACCATCCCCCGGAGAATCCCGATGA
>Ga0207695_10000224_pt1 | contig 151136 bp, 115 predicted proteins | sample KBSC54metaG_FD_184354 | JGI IMG/M metagenome (GOLD analysis project Ga0207695, IMG submission 184354) | Corn rhizosphere microbial communities from Kellogg Biological Station, Michigan, USA - KBS C5-4 metaG (SPAdes) (version 2) | ecosystem: Host-associated > Plants > Roots > Rhizosphere >... | reverse complement strand
CCCCCGCGCCTAATCCCCCCCCAACGCCTAATCCCCCCCCAACGCCTAATCCACCCCGCGCCTAATCCACCCCGCGCCTAAGCCACCCCCAACGCCCAGACCATCCCCCTAATACGGCTTATACTTAAACGATTTATCCGGATGCGGCGGCGCCGCCGGCACTTCCACCGGCTCAGCCGCAATCTTCTTCTTCAAATACGCTATAGCCGCCTCCAGCTGCGCATCCTTTCCCTGGTACGTCGCATACGGCAGATTGTCGACGACGATATCGGGGTCCACTCCATGCCCTTCGATCAGCCATTTCCCCTCCGGACCATATACCCCCAGCTCCGCAGCACTCGCAATACCATTGTCGACAAGCGTATTGTCCTGCGACAGCCAGATCTCACCGCCCCAGGTGCGCATGCCAATGACCTTGCCCATTCCCAACCGCCTGAAACCTTCAGCAATTGCCTCCCCATCCGACGCGGTCGTCTGATCGCACAGCAGCACCATATGACCGCGGAACGCTCCCTGCATATTCCACGTAGGCCCGCCCGATCGCGCCTGCCAGTACATCCAGGCCTTGCGCATCAGCTTCTCCAACACCCAGCTGTCGATGTTCCCGCCGTTGTTATGACGCACGTCGAGTATCAACCCCTTCCGGTTATAAACTGGATAATATTGTTTCACAAAGTCATCCATATCCCCCGCACCCATGGCCCGCAGATGGATATAGCCGATCTCCCCGTTTCCTTCGGCCTCCGTCTTCTCGCGACGCGTCAGTTCCCACTGGCCATATCGTAGACTCGCGTCGGCGCCCGCACTCACCGGCCGGACGACTTCTTCATACGCCCGCCCCGAGCGATCCATAAGGCTCAGCTTCACCGGCACATTGACCTTATTGGCCAACAGCATCGAAATATCCGGCGTCCCATCCACCGGGGCATTGTCGACCGCCGTAATGATATCCCCTTCCCGAATCCGCAATTCGGGTTTGTCCAGCGGCGAGGTCTGATCGGGATAATCCGGGTCGCTCTGGTAGATATGCTCGATAACCACGCCGCGCGACGTCCTCCTCAGCTGCGCACCCAGGAAGCCAAACGGTATCCTGTCCGGCGATACCCGCTTATCCCCGCCATAAACGAATGTATGCAGAGCGGACAGTTCCCCGACCATCTGCGCCAACAGGTCATCCAGTTCATACCGGTCCGTTACGCGGCGGACCAGCGGTTCGTAACGCTCACGGACAGCCGCCCAATCCACTTTATGCAGATCGCGGTCATAGAAATAATCGCGCATCATCCGCCAGGCATCGGCGAATTCCTCCGTCCATTCTTCAACCGGGTCGACGAGGAAGTTCCAGCTCTGCAACTCGAGTTTGGTCTTTTCCACGTCGATCTTCTGGCCGTTCGCATCATCCACGGTGATGGTGCCGTTCGCGAAATTGACCATCATCTTCTTTTTATTATCCGACACCGCAAAGCCTACCACGCCGCTGGCGATCTCCACCGGTTCGTATTTCCTGCTTTCTTTCGTTTTCAACGCATACAGCTTCGCGCCATCCCTGCCGCCCGCCGGCCCATAATCCAACCAGTATAACCATCCGTCCGCGGTCTGCAGATCGCCCAGGTTGCCGCTCTTCACCGGCAGCTCGTACAATTTCGTTTGTATCCTTTCCCAGTCGTAAGACCGCGCCGCCACATGCGGCCCGCCTCCGGCCTTAACGGCGGCCGGCGTAAACAACGTATCCGCCAACCACGAGTCCGTCGTTAGGAACGGAAACCTCGCTCCGCTATCCAGCGCCATCGCATAGAAATTCCTCGTATTCGTATAATACGGTTCTGGCTGTCTCGCCCCCCAGGGCGACGTGACCAGCGTATGCAGGTTCCGCTCGGAGACGAAATACAACCACTCGCCATCCGAAGACCAGGCGGGACTGTTGCTATTGAGCCGCGAGGTGGTGATCGGCTGCATCTTCATCGTCTCGCGGTCCACGATCGAGAGCTGGTTCACCCCATTCTCCAGGCCCTGGTTAACCGTCAGCCACCGGCTATTGGGCGACCAGTCGAACCCATTGATACCACCATACGATTTGTCGAACTCGAACCGTACCGTACCCGTAGCGGCATCGGCTATACGCAGCACATCGTTCTTGTCGTCATAAGCGATGAATTTCCCGTCGGGAGATACGGCAAAACGCCGGATCATGACCTTCGTATGCCGGGTAAGTTGTTTCGGCGAACCGCTGCCGTCCGCAGGCATGCTCCAGATCTCGTATTCGCCGCTGGCATCCGACAGGACCGCGAGGTCCTTGTCATTGATGAAGTGAACCACCCGGTAACGGATGCCGCTCTTCCTCGTCACCTCCACCCAGCGATCGCTCTTGGCGGGCGATACGAATACGCGACCCCGGCTGATGATCGCCACATAATTCCCGTTCGGCGAGAGGTCGGTATAAGTGATCGAAGCGAGGGGGCTCTTGATCCATTTCGGTTTGCGCTGATCGAAGTCGGAAAGGAGCCGGATATCCAGCAATTTGTCGGAATTATCTTTCGCATCATAGACATACAGATCGGCGCCTTTCTGATACACGATCCGCGAGTCGGACATCGATGGCGATTGCAGATCGAGGGCCGTCGAATGCGTTTCCTGCCTGACGTCTTTCCCATTCTTATCCATCGACCAGATATTCATCGTCCCGTCGCGATCCGAGAGGAAATATACGCGACCGTTATACAGCATGGGATGGCTGCTCGTTCCGTCGAAATCACCGGTCAGGTTCACCGCTTCCGACTTCCCGTCGAATTTCCAGATTTGCTCTATGAATCCCCCCTTATACCGTTTCGTCTTGCTGCCCTGTTTGGGAAGACGCGTAAAGAACAGCTCTCCGTTCTCATCATAGACCCCGTCCGATGCCTCCGCCAGGGGCACCAGCTCGCTCGCCAATGTTGCCGGATCCAGCTTCACCAATTGCGGTATCGGATAGCCGCTATAGGCCCCGGTCGCATATAGCAATCGCCCATCCCGCAGCCAGGCCGCCGGATGGACACCTCCATCCAGACCATAAGTCAGCCGCCTCGGCACCCCTCCCTCCAGCGGCATCACGTACACCTCATTGGAGCCCTCGTATTGAGCCGTAAAAGCCACCTCCTTCCCGTCCGGCGAGATCACGGGATTCGTCTCCAACCCCTCGTGCGTCGTCAGCCGCGCGGTGATGCCGCTGCTCATATCGTATTTCCAGAGATCGCCTTCCGCAGTGAAGACGACAGTATGTTGCCAGATGGCCGGCGTCCGGTAATAGCCCTTCTCCTGGGCATGCGCGGCGGTAAAGTGGAAAGTGAGGCCGGCCGCAACGGCCAGCAGTCCGGGGAAGAATTCTGATCTCATGACAGTTTTGTTGTGGGATTGAATATACGCAATTTTATAGCGCCGCCGCAACGTTCCCCGCCACCATCCCATTTTCGTATTCTCCTCCTCACGGCCACGATTCAACCGTCATTGCCCCGTCAACGGCGATGCCCCACTCTTCCGTTCCCATTGATCGATCAATTGCCATATCTCCGATTCCGCGACGGCGCCGACCTTCTTAATATGGAATTTCCTCCGTCGTTTCCTGGAACCCCGTATCAATCTCACCTGCACCGCCAGCAATAGCGCGGCGATCAGGGACGAACAGGCGATCTTCGCTCCGAGGTCGCCGGCCAACACCTTAAAATTCCAGAGCGATAGGATACCGATAATTTGCAACACGGCGATACTGAAAAAATAAAAGTACTGCATTTTGGAGGTGACTTCCCCCGTCCGCTGCGAGCGCACTATATTGATGCGCGAAGGCGTAAGCCATTGGTAATATTCCAACTCCAACTTGACACCCTGTAAAAAATACGCGGCCAGCAATCTCTGGTATACCGTTAGATCGAGCATCCATAAGATCGAAAGACCTACACTCGCCGCCATGGCGATGCCGAATACAAAATACCATTCGTTATAGGGAAGATCGGAGGATTTTAAAATATACCCACAGGCCGCAAAAGATGCCAATAGCCAGGTGGAGGCAAGTTTCCGGTACTGGGTTTGAAGATCATTGAAATGATTTTCCTGGCTGGTGATCTGCTCTACCAACCGCATGACCCGCTCGAACAGCTCTTTGTCGATCTTTTGTAAAATTTCAGACTGCTCCGACATATAGGCTAGATTTTCAGCGGCGGCCCCACCAGTTCCATCCCATGGTTACGCATCAATTGCGCGAGATTCTTTTGCCAATCCTTTGGAATATTCTGCCCTAATTTGCTCATTTCCTTAAAAAACACTTCGATGGTTCCCGCGGGTTGCAACAGCACCAGCATCTGCGCCGGTCCATCGGTTACATTGGCGAAGGTATGAGGCACCTTCCGAGGTGCAAAAGCACAATCCCCGGCTTTCAAATTGAACTGGTCATCACCTACCCTGATTATAAACTCCCCCTTGACTACATAAAACCATTCATCCTGTTCATAATGCAAATGCAAAGCGGGCCCTCCCCTCTCCTGGCGGAATGTATCGTAAATGCACAACTGTCCATTGGTATCCTTTCCGGAGACCTTGCAATCGAATCGACCACCCATCATCAGTAACTCATCCTGGAAACGGTCTTTGCCATGCCCGACCCTGATGCCTTTTTTAGGTGGAGCAGGGCGCTTCCCCTGCTCATTGGCGAGCGCCGCGCCATGGCCCATTGCCGCCGCAACCAGCGGAAATCCAAGAAATAATCGACGGTTCATATCTGTTTGGTTTAGGTTTTACAGAATCAGAAAGTTACGCAAAATCCACTCAACAAAAAAGAGCCGAACCGAGCGAAAAATTTTGACTAAATTAGGTCCCTATCCGTCGCACCAATGCCAGACACCGGAATCATATCCCTCGTCATAATCATCATCACCGTACTGGTCTCTTACAGGGGCTTCAGAGACCGCGCATTCTTCGCCCGCTTCGAGTTCGAAGTGGAGAAGATCCTCCTGTACAAAGATTACCGCCGCATCGTCACCGCTGGATTCCTTCACGTCAACTGGATGCATCTCATCTTCAATATGCTGAGCCTCGTTTTTTTCAGCGGCATCGTCGAGATGACACTCGGCACGCTCGGCTTCATCCTCATCTATTTCGGCAGCCTCGTCGGCGGACACCTGCTGTCCCTGTTCATTCACCGCAACCAGGGCGACTATAGCGCCGTCGGTGCATCCGGAGCTGTTTTCGGTGTACTCTTTGCCAGTGTTGCGCTCTTTCCGAACATGGGCATCGGCATGTTCTTCATACCGCTGTCGATACCCTCCTGGCTCTATGCACTCGCATTCGTGCTGTTCAGCATCTATGGCATCCGGTCGAGAAAGAACAACGTAGGCCACGACGCCCATCTCGGCGGCGCCCTCGTCGGCATGGTCCTCGCACTGATCATGCAACCTGGGGCATTCCTTCAGAACTACCCCACCATCCTCATCATCCTCGTCCCGACCGTCACCTTCCTCTATATCATCATTACACGGCCCCATCTCCTGCTCGTCGACAACCTCTTCTTCCGCCGCCACAGCGACGCCACCATCGATCACCGCTACAACATGGAGCGCGCCGACCAGCAGCAGGAAGTCGACCGCATCCTCGACAAGATCAGCCGGAAAGGGATGAAAAGCCTCACCGCCAAAGAGCGGGAAACCCTGAAGAACTATTCCAAAAAGGTCCGGTAACCTATCCCCACGTCGGTCCATCTGCCCGGCGCTAACGTCCATTTCCGCACACTTCCCTGTATCAAAACCGTACGCCAGCAATCACACAAACACATGTAAATCACCATATTGCATTTCGGCACACCCTTCGCGGCGCAACCCGCATGCTCACCAACTACCTGAAGATCGCCCTCCGGAGCCTGCGCAGACACCGGAGCACCGCTTTCATCAATATCTTCGGCCTGTCCGTCGGCATCGCCGCCTGTATCCTCATCTTACTCTTCGTCAAAGACGAGCTCAGCTACGACCGGTTCAACACAAACGCCCCAAACATCTACCGGGTCGTAAAGGATTTCGTCAACGACGACGGCAGCAGTCTCCCTGACGCAACCACACCTCCCGCGCTCGCCCCCGCCATGAAGCGCGAATTCCCCGAGGTCGCGGCGGCTACCCGCGTCTTCCCCTCATGGGGCAACAAATCCCTCATTTCCTATGGCGATAAAAAATTCATCGAGGAACGCATCTTCCGCGTCGACAGCAACTTCTTCGACGTATTCACCTTCCCCTTCCTGCAAGGTGACCCGCGATCCGCTTTGCAGCAACCCAATGCGATCCTCATCACGGCCGCCACCGCGAAAAAATATTTCGGCAGCGAAGACCCCATGCGCAAAGTCCTGAAAACCGATTTCGGCGATAAGATGGTTGCCGGCGTGCTCCGCGACGTACCCGCCAACGCACATTTCCATTTCGATTTCCTCGTTCCCCTCTGGAACAACTGGGGGGGCAGCATCGACGGACAATGGGACTGGTACAATTTCTACACCTACGTCAGGCTGAGACCCAATGCCAACCCCGCCGCACTCACGCCGAAGATCCAGGCGCTATACCAACAAAACGACAAGGCCACAAAAGCTATCTTCCATATACAACCCCTGACCGGTATCCATCTCCGGTCCGACCTGAAATGGGAGATCGAACCCAACAGCAATATCCTCTATGTCTATGCATTCGGCATCATCGGCCTGTTCGTCATCCTCATTGCCTGTATCAATTATATCAATCTGTCCACGGCACGATCCGCGCTCCGCGCGAAAGAGATCGGCGTCCGGAAGGTGACCGGCGCCTTCCGTTACCTGCTTATCCGCCAATTCCTCACCGAATCCATCGTCACGGTATCGTTTGCCTTCGCCGTGGGTCTCCTCCTGGCATACCTCGCACTGCCCGCAATTAACGCTCTGGTGAATAAAGACCTGACCCTTTCCGTTTTCCTCCAGCCGCTGTGGCTCCTTGGCACGCTGATCGCTATCCTCCTCGTAGGGCTCGTCGCGGGACTCTACCCTGCCCTCTACCTTTCCTCGATCAAACCCGCCTGGGTGCTGAAAGGCCTGAGACTGCCCGAAGGATCGATCTTCCGGTTGCGAAAGACACTGGTCGTCTTTCAATTCACCATTTCCATCGCACTCATCATCGGCACGGCCATCGTCGTTCAGCAACTCCACTATATCGAGAATGCAAAGCTGGGCCTGAACAAGGACCAGGTCCTGATCATCGGCGACGCCGGACATCTCTCCCGAAGCAACCGCGAAAGCCTGTTGCAACATCTGCAGCAAACAAAGGGCGTCGAAAGGGCGGCCACCTCCAACGGCATAGTCGGCGGTCTCAACTGGACGATGGGCATGACTGCTAAAGGTTCAAAGAATTCCCAGCTGGTCAATTTCCTCAATGTCAGCTATGACTATCTCGATGTGCTCGGCATGCAGATCGTGGAAGGCCGAAATTTCTCACCGGCATTTCCCGGCGACAGCGCCACCAAAGGAGAACCGGGGTCCACTTCACCGATAATCGGCAGCCTTATCCTCAACGAGCGGGCCGTCAAAGACCTGGGCATCCATGAACCGGTCATCGGATCCCTCGTTTCGACAGGCACCGATGCCGATACGACCTATTACCGCAGGGTCGTCGGTGTCGTAAAAGACTTTCATTTTGCCTCCTTCAAGTCGGAGATAAAACCGTTCGCCTTCAGCCTCGCCGCCGGCTACCAGGACAATTTCACGGTCAAGGTCGACGCCGCGGGTATCGCCGGCACGATTGGCGAGATCCAAAAGAAATGGTCCGCCTACTCGCCCGACAGGCCCTTCCATTACTCGTTCCTCGACGAGACCTTCGCCAATCTCTATAGATCGGAACAACGCTTCAATCAGGTCATTCTCTACCTGACCATACTGGCGATCACCATCGGCTGCCTGGGACTGTTCGGCCTCACCGCATTCACCGTCGAAAGACGGACCCGCGAGATCGGCATCCGTAAGGTCGTGGGCGCCTCCGCCGGCAGCATCGTCGTGCTGTTGTCGAAAGACTTCATCCGCCTCGTCCTGCTGGCAATCGTCATCGCCGTTCCTATCGCGTGGTATGCCATGGACAGGTGGCTGCAGAACTTCGCCTATCGCATACACATCGCATGGTGGATCTTCCTGCTGGCAGGAGCCGCGGCCGTACTCATCGCGCTTGCGACCGTCAGCTTCCAGGCAGTTCGGGCCGCCTTCAGCAATCCCGTTAACAGTTTGCGTAGTGAGTGATTTGCCCCGCCGCTTCCATTTGCCCCGTGAGCGTCCGCCCCGATCCCGAATAATTTCCGCCGAAGCCCCGCCTCGACGCGCCTTTCCCAAAAATTGACGATCTTTAGTCGAATGACCCTCCCCATTCGCACAACCCGCCCGTCGATCCTCGTCTGCGGCAGCACCAACACCGACATGGTCGTCAAAAGCCCGATCCTTCCCGGTCCGGGTGAGACCATCCTTGGAGGTACTTTTTTTATGTTTGCTGGAGGGAAAGGGGCCAACCAGGCGGTCGCAGCCGCCCGCCTCGGTGGCAAGGTATCTTTCGTCGCACGAACGGGCGATGACGTATTTAGCGCCCGGACCCTCGCCGGCTTGCAAAGCGAAGGCATAGACTGCCGCTACATCACCACCGACCCCCTTGCCGCCTCCGGCGTGGCCCTCATCACCGTCGATGCCCAGGGCGAGAACTGTATCGTCGTCGCACCCGGAGCCAACGCCACCCTCACCGTCTCCGAACTCGAAAAGGCACGCACCGCCGTCGAAACCGCCGATGTCATCCTGGCGCAGCTGGAGATCCCCCTGCCCACCGTCATCGAACTCGCATCCTGGGCAACCGCCTCCAACCGGCGCCTCATCCTCAACCCAGCGCCCGCCTGCCGTCTTCCCGACGATCTCCTGAAAAACGTCTCCATCCTCACGCCGAATGAACGCGAGGCCGAATACCTCACCGGCGTAAAGGTCACCGGCACCGCCGGCGCGCTGACCGCCGCACAGATCCTCTTCGCCAAAGGCGTCCCGACCGTCATCATCACGCTCGGCAAAGCGGGTGCGCTGCTATACGAAGGCCGCGAACCGGCGCTCATCCCCGCCCCGCGGGTGACCGCCATAGACACCACCGCCGCAGGCGACGTATTCAATGGGGCGCTGGCCGTCGCCCTCGGCGAAAATATGCGCATGACCGACGCCGTGAAATTCGCCAACCATGCCGCTGCCCTCTCGGTCACCAGGCTCGGCGCCCAGACCTCCGCACCCCTGAGACAGGAGACAGAGTCCTTTCTACTATCAAATAACAGCCATGTTCATCGTTAACAACTACACGACGGCAGTACTGCTTTGTATCATCACCATGCTTTGCTGGGGCAGCTGGGCCAACACGCAAAAGCTGGCCGGACGCTCCTGGCGTTTCGAGCTGTTCTATTGGGACTATGTCCTCGGCATCCTGCTCTTCTCTTTCGTTTTCGGTCATACGCTCGGTACCGTCGGCTCCGAAGGCAGACATTTCATCGACGACCTCCATCAGGCCGCCTGGGGCAATTTCACCAGCGCCGCACTCGGCGGGGTCATCTTCAATGCAGCTAACATCCTGCTGGCAGCGGCGATAGCCGTCGCAGGAATGGCGGTAGCCTTCCCCATCGGCATCGGGATGGCGCTGGTCCTCGGAGTGATCATCAACTATGCCGCCGACCAGCGTGGCAACCCTTTCTGGCTCTTTGCAGGCGTGGCGGCCATCATCCTCGCGATCCTCCTGAACGCGACCGCCTACCGGCGCTCGTCGGCCGCCACTTCGGCGCCCTCGGCCAAAGGCATCCTTCTCGCCCTTTGCGCCGGCATCCTTATGTCCTTCTTCTACCGCTTCGTAGCCGCCTCCATGGACCTCGGCAATTTCGCGCACCCTGCCCCGGGCAAGCTCACCCCCTACACCGCCATGTACGTCTTTGCGCTGGGCATCTTCGTCAGCAATTTCTTTTTCAACACGCTCTTCATGCGCCGGCCCGTCCATGGCAGCCCCGTCGGATACAAAGAATATTTTGCCGGCCCCTGGAAAACGCATCTCGTCGGTCTGCTGGGCGGCCTCATCTGGGGACTGGGCAACGGCCTGAACCTCGTCGCCTCGGGTAAGGCGGGTCCCGCCATCTCCTATGGTCTCGGGCAGGGGGCAACATTAGTCGCCGCCGCATGGGGAGTCTTCGTCTGGAAAGAATTTGCACCCGCCACCGCCGCGACCCGCAGACTCCTCACCGGCATGTTCATTTTTTTCCTGTGCGGCATCGGCATGATCGTCTATGCCGGCCGTCTGCAGGCTCCCGATAAGCAGGAGGTCCCGATCATATTCGACAGCGACATCGGACCCGACTATGACGACGTAGGCGCCATCACCATCCTCCATGCCCTGGCCGACAGCGGCCAGGCGAAGATCCTCGCCACCATGGCCAGCAATAAATACGAAGGCATCGCCGCCGTGCTGAATGTCTTCAATACGTATTTCCATCGCGCCGACGTACCCATCGGCGTGCCGAAAGGCCCCGCCGTCGATCTCCGCGATTCGCAACACTGGACGGACACCATCCTGGCAAAATACCCGCATGCCATCAAATCCAACAGCGACGCCCAGGATGCCGTGACCCTGTACCGTAAGATCCTCTCCGCGCAACCCGATACCAGCGTCACCATCGTCACCGTCGGATTCCTCACCAATCTCGCCAACCTGCTGAAAAGCGGCCCGGATAAGTACTCAGCCCTCGACGGCCGGGCGCTGGTGGAGCAAAAGGTCCGGCGTCTCGTATCCATGGCAGGCAGCTTCCCGCAGGGGCGTGAATTCAATGTCTACATGGACAGCACCGCGTCACAATACGTCTTCGGGAACTGGCCGACCCGCATCTTTTTCAGCGGCTTCCAGATTGGAGAGAAGATCAAGTGCGGCCTGCCGCTGATCCATAACCAGGACATCCGGAACAGTCCCGTCAGGGATGTATTCCGCATCTCCATACCGCAGGCCAAAGAGGACAGCGCCGGACGCAGCAGCTGGGATGAGACCGCCGTGCTCATTGCTATAAAAGGGTATTGGAATTGGTATGCGCTCCACCGCGGCTACATTCATGTCAAACCGGACGGCAGCGACTTCTGGGAGCCCTCCGAGCACGGAACGCATTACTACATCGAAGAACGCCGGCCGCCTTCCGAAGTGCAGACAGTCATCGACCACCTGATCCAACACCAGCCGAAATAAGACGAATTGACTACCGCGGCGCCTTCGGCGCCGCGACCCGACCCAGCGCCCCTTCCTCCCTGACCCGACCCCCCGCCCCCACCCCCGGGCACGATTTTCCCTGCATTCTACCCAAACGGACACACCATGGAAAATCCAAGAACCTACCGCGCCGTCAAATTCGACCACTACGGCGGCATCGACGTCCTGCATGTCGAAAACATCCCTCTTCCCGAACCCGGTAAGGGCCAGGTCCTGGTAAAGGTCCGCGCCGCCGGCATCAACCCGGGAGAAGCCATGATCCGCGAAGGGCTGATGGCCAAACAATGGCCTGCCACCTTTCCCTCCGGACAAGGCAGCGATTTCGCCGGCACCGTGGAAAAAGTTGGGCCTGGCGTGAAAAATCTTGCACACGGTATCGAAGTCATCGGCTTTACCGACCACCGCGCAAGCCATGCCGAATATGTGCTTGCCGAAGCCAACCACCTGACCCGTCGTCCGCCGCATGTCTCCTGGGAGCAGGCCGGCGCGCTATTCGTCGCCGGTACCACTGCCTATGCCGCAGTCCGCGCTGTTGATCTGAAAAAAGGGGATTGCCTGGTTATCTCCGGCGCCGCCGGCGGGGTCGGCTCCATCGCATTGCAGCTGGCATTGCTTCAGGGCGCCAAGGTCATCGGGCTCGCAAGCAGAGAGCATCACCCGTGGATAGCGGGAAAAGGCGCGATACCCGTCAGCTATGGCGAAGGGATGACCCGCCGGATCATGGCCGCCGCCGATGGGGCCATCGACGCATTCATCGACACCTACGGGCATGGCTATGTCGAGGTGGCCTTGCAACTGGGCGTCAAGCCCGAACGGATCGATACGATCATCGATTTCCCGGCTGCTCAAAAATATTCCGTCAGGACCGCGGGCAACGCCCAGGGCGCCACCGCCGAAGTCGTGGCCGACCTCGCCGCGCTAATCGAACAGGGCCAGCTAGAGATCCCCATCGACCACGTATATCCGCTCGATCGCGTGCGCGACGCGTATCAGCAGCTGGAAAGACGTCACACCCACGGCAAGATCGTCCTCGTACCATAATTACATGCCCTTCTCCATGGACTTCATCTCAAAAAAAATCAGGATATCCAGATCCGCTTCCAACGAATGGAAGTAATGCGCATTGCCTTTTCTTACATATACGATGTCACCCGGACGCACGTCCATCACATCCCGCCCGACCTGGAACCTTCCCGTCCCCCTGGCGATGAGATTGATCTCATCCCATTTGTGTACCAGCGCACTGTCCCCGCCCACGCTCTTCGGAAGCATATATAAGCCGAAAACCATCGACGGCCTCCGTACAAAAGCGTTCCAAACGTTCTCGCCGGCCACACGCGCCCGCCCAACCCCGTCGACCGTAAACGCCGCCGCCACCGGCTCCGCCGGCCTCATCACCTGCCCGCCGCCCTCCATACTCTTCATCTCTCCGGGCGAAGCCCATTCCATAACCTCGATCGGCTCGCCGATATCGAAATACCCATATATCGAATCCTTCGGCACATAAAGTATCGTTCCCTCTCTCACTTCCTCCGCAAGCCTTCCCGCCCTGAACTCGCCCCTTCCCCCCACCACGACGCAGGCCAGATCGTACCGCGCCGTATCTTCCCGCGGCGCCCCAATGCGCCTCATCCGCGCATGCACCGTCTTCTCATTCAAAAACTCTATCGCATCCACGCGCTTTTTCCCCATCTCCGCGCGCAACCCATCCACACTCCATCGCTGCACTTGCCCCTGCCCGCATACCGCGGCGCCAAACAACAAAGCGGCCAACACCGAACATAGAAATTTCATGTCACCAAGATAATGCATCCCGCCCCCGGCTCGCAGGACGAACACACGTCAAATTGGGACGGATCAAACTCATTTGGTTTTTTAAGACCGCACAATAATTTTACCTTTACAATAACGAATCATAACCTTAACCTCGAAAAAAACCTCCTATGACCATCGTTGAATTGGAGCAACTGCTACAGCGCGGAGAGGGTATCGATGTTGAATTCAAAACCACCCAATTCGAGCTCAGCAAGAATGTATTTGAATCGATCTGCGCCTTCCTGAATCGCAACGGCGGCCATCTCCTTTTGGGCGTCAGTGACAATGGTAATGTGAAAGGCGTGTTGGAAGATTGCATCGATGCAATGGTTAAAAACCTGGTCACCACCACTAACAATCCCGGGAAATTCAATCCGCCTTGTTCCATTATGCCGGAAATCCTGGACTACGACGGCAAGAAGATCATATATGTTTATGTCCCTCAAAGCGCAAAGGTCCACAGTGTGAACGGCATGACCTTCGATCGCAACGGCGACGGAGACCTCAACATTACGAGACAATCCTGGTTACTGGAAGACTTGTATTTGCGCAAACAACGCGTTAGTACCGAAAACCGCGTCATCCCGTACTTCGAATTAGCGGATTGCAATGAAAAAGTGATGAAACAGGCCCGCCTACTCGCAGCAAGCGGCCAGAAAGATCATCCATGGCTTAAAATGAGTGATAAGGAGCTCATTCGCTCGGCGGGCATGTATAGAAGGGATATCGCTACCGGAAAGTCGGGTATGACCCTTGCCGCAGCGCTTTTGTTAGGCAAAGACGAAACGATAATAAGCCTGCTGTCGCATCACAGGACCGACGCCTTGGTGCGAATAGAAAATATCGATCGCTATGATGACCGCGATGACATACGGACCAATCTGATCGATAGCTACGACCGCCTGATGGCGTTTATTGCAAAACATCTCCCCGATCGATTCTTTTTGGAAGGGGACCAGAGGATTAGCCTTCGCAGCAAGCTTTTCCGTGAAATAGTGAGCAACCTCCTGATCCATCGCGAATTTGCACATCCCTTTCCCGCTAAATTGATCATCGAACGACATCGGGTCTATACTGAGAACTGGAACCGTCCCCATGGTTGGGGACCCGTCGAACCCTCGAGTTTCGATCCTGTCTCCAAAAACCCCGTGATTGCAAATTTTTTTAGAGAGATTGGCCGGGCGGATGAATTGGGATCCGGTATTCGCAATCTCTTTAAATACGGGCCCGGGTATACCGGTGGCATGATACCCAAACTCGTTGAAGGAGACATTTTTACCGCCAGCATACCGTGGCATCGACCGACTGACTATGATCTGACACCCGGGGAGTCCGGCTCAGTTGCCGAAGATATCCACCCATACATTGGATTGCAGTACAGCATATTCTTGAATCCGAACGAAAGAAAGATCATGGAAATTCTCGGGCGCAACCCGAAGACTACAATTGCAGAATTAGCAAAGGAGATGGGCGTTAGCAAGACTACCATCGAAAATAACATCGCCAATCTAAAAAAGCAACAATTCCTCAAACGCAAAGGCGCAGACAAAAACGGCTATTGGGCGGTTCAAAAAAGGTTCAGTACCTTCGACCCGTCCTCCCGCTGAATGTCCTCAGCTATTATTCCAACCAAACTTTAAGCTCCGGCCGAGCGCGGCCCTACAATGCGCCAGTCTTTGAGCTCTGACCGAGCCCGGCCTTACAATGCACCTATGCCGGTCGCATTATGAGAAAGCCGTGCCTAACACCCTTTATTGAGAAAGCTGTCCAATACCCTTTATCATCTGCCATCGCTGGCCTAATTTTGAATTTATGGTCTTTTAAGACCCCATTTAATACAATTATTGTATCGAAATTTATACAAGTATATGGACAAATATACAATTATTATACAATCAGAAAAATCTTTTCCGATGAGTGCACCTGCTACAGAAAAGCAATTGGCCCAATTTCGCATAGATTATGCTCTGCTTAGGACAAGACACAGGAACAAGGAAATGGCGAAGGTCCTGGGGATTCACGAGACAAATTTGAGCGCCTGCGGCCGCGGCACAAAAAACCCCGGCGCCGAATTTCTCGAAAAATTTTATGCCGTCTATGGGAAGGAAATAGAGGCGCTGTCGTACAAGCATCCGGGCAATGAATTCGGCAGATACCGCGTCGATGAACCCGAGACGCCCGTCAAATACCTGCATTCGCGGGAGGACCAGCACATCTATGCACGGGAGGACCGCGAGGACCATATCGAGACCCTGAAAAAGAACAATGACGCCCTTCTCACCGGCATCAGGGAAATAATAGCCAATAACAACAAGGTGATAGACAACAACACCATCGCCGTGCGGAGCACCGAAAAGGCGCTCGAGACCACCGCCGATGCAATAAAAGGCACCAACAAAGTGATTGACCTCATCGTATCCAGGTTCGGCTAGGTGCCGCGGCGCGCAAAATTTTCATTCTCGCTTATTGCCCCAACTCCGCCGCCACTCTCTGCCTTCATCGCCATCCGCACCGCGGCCTCGCTCAATCCCTTTCCGTCGTCGCCTCCTTATGCTCCTGTTCCCGATCCTCCGCCTCCTTTTCCGCCGCTTTCTCGGACTGGCTTTCCTGCTTCTTCCCGAACGGCTTCACCCTCGGTTGATTTTTCGCTCGCGATTTCGCGCTCCTCCGCTGTCCGCGCGCATCTTCGCGCTCCTTATTCTTGTTGTTCATAACGTCGCTTTCCCCTCACACCCGAAATTTTCATGCCCCAGCCCCAACCTCGGGCCGCCAAACCTTCCGCGAGCGACACAACCCTACCGACGCCAAACCTTTCCACGAGCCCAAAACCCTCCCGGCGCCAAACCCACTCCTCCGCTGAACATTCGGCGGCTTTTAATTGTATCATATAGGTACACAGGCACTTAAAATGAACTATATGTCCACAGAGAAAGCAATCCTGGCAGGCGGATGTTTTTGGGGCGTCGAAGAGCTGATCCGCCAATTTCCCGGCGTCATCTCGACGACCGTCGGTTATACGGGCGGCGACGTGCCCAATGCCACATATCGCAATCACGGCACACATGCCGAAGGCATCGAGATCATCTTCGACCCCGAAAAGCTGTCCTACCGTAAATTGCTTGAATTCTTTTTCCAGATCCACGACCCCACTACCCGCAACCGCCAGGGCAACGATCTTGGGACGTCGTATCGGTCGGCCATTTTCTACCTCGACGAGCAGCAAAAAGAGATTGCCGAGCACCTCATCGCCGATCTGAACGCGGCGCATATCTATCGCGGCCCCATCGTCACCGAAGTCGCGCCCGCTGGGCCGTTCTGGGTCGCCGAGGAATATCACCAGGATTACCTCCAAAAATATCCCAACGGCTACACCTGTCACTACATCCGCCCCGAATGGGCGCTGAAAGGCGAGAAGACAGCGGGTTAGCGCCCCTTCACCCCTCCATTCTCAATAATATCACGGACGATCTTCCTCGCAATATTTGCCGGCACCGCGAATGAGTACCCCGTATAGACTCCCGTCGGCGTCGCCATTGCCGCATTGATCCCCACAATATCGCCCGATAGATCGATCAAGGGGCCGCCACTGTTGCCGAAGTTCACTGCCGCATCGGTTTGAATGAACGATTCCTGCGAATCGCGCCGGTTGGATGGCACCAGGCTCTCGCCCTTGGCGCTGATGATGCCCGCCGTCACCGTAGACTCCAGCGAAAAAGGGTAGCCGACAGCCAATACCCACTGTCCCACCTTCACATCATTGGAATTGCCCCACACCAGGAAAGGCAGATCCTTCGCATCGACCTTTAAAACCGCGAGATCGGCGGTTGCATCCGACCCGACGAGCCTGGCCGAAAGTTCCTTACGATTATTCAGCGTCACACGGATATCGTCCGCGCCTGCTATTACATGATGATTGGTAACGATGTAGCCGTCGCCCGAAATAATGGTACCCGAACCCGAACTACGCGATGTCTCCCCGATCGTAGCCACGATATGCGCCGTGGCCGGGATCGCCCTTGCAGCCGGAGCACAAAAATCCGCCGGAACGCCACCGGCCGCGCCACTCGATCCGGTCCCACTCAATCCACCCGAGCCATATTTTCCCGCCTCGCCGCCCCTATTTCTCCCCACCCCTTGACCCGCCTCGCGGCGCCCATAATTAAACCTCGAATTAAACCTCGCATACCTGGCAGCCGGCACAATCCTCTCGCTTCCTCCATAAAGTGCCGACCTGTGGTCGACATAGCGCTCAAAAGCCCAGCCCGACGCCACCGCCGTCACAACAATGAGCAGAATAAACCCGGCACCCGTACGCATAAAACCCCATTTCCCTAAATTTACGAACTTTTTCGTACAACCGCCCGCCGCTCATCCAAAAATATGCCCTGCACCCAAAAATCCCCCGGCGCCGTAACCCCTGCCACCCGCACATTTCCTACCCGAAAAATTGCTTATTTTCATCAACCCGAACCAAACCTTTATGCGCATTCCCTATCTCTTACTTGCCGCCTGCGCTTTTTCATGCGCCCGCCCTCGCCAGCCGGCTTACGGACCGTACCGCAATCTGGACAGGGGCTATCTGACAGAAGGCAAGATCCGCCAGCCGCTGCATGGCCGGCCCAAACAAATAACCGAGTATATCCTCTCGAGGCCCGATACAGCCGGCCCTCAAGCCAGGCATGGCTTTTTCGTACGCTTCGCATACAATTGGGATGGCGATATGATCTACAAGCACACGTATATGAATGATACCGTGGTGGGGTCAATAGATTATCGATATGATGCCGGCGGCATTCACGATAAGTCCGCAGTTGGGAACCAGACCTCGATACTCACCTCCAGACGCTTACCGGACGGCCGTTTCAAAGTCATCGACAGCTCATTCAAAGGGATATTGTCGTCCGTTATAATGAGCTTCTCTCCCGATGGTAGCGAACAGACTGAAGAGAGCTATTCCGACACATCTGCACAAGGACGGCCGGTCAAGACAGTTCATATTTATTATGACGGCGGAAAGATGGTCAGGATAGAATCGAATTCCTCCGACGGTTACCAGGAATGGCATTGGATCTATTCCCTTTGGAATTCCCCTGATAGTATCCTGGCGTATACCGGCCGGCCACACGCGCTAAAACTGGCGTCGCGCGCGATATTCTACAACAACGACCATGGCGATCCGGTCAGAGAGATCACCATCTATGGCGCCGATACCATGGCTGATCGGCTAAATCGATATGTTTACGATCGACATGGTAACTGGACACAAAAGATAGAGACTACATTGAAGGATAAGACAGGCAGGTTCGGCAACGGTGAAGTCGCCGTATGGTACCATGAAATTGAGTATTAACGCCTCACTTAGCCCAATCCTCCGGCCGCGCCCCGCGCGTCACCACCTTCGCCTTCAAATCGCTCAATATCGAATACAGCCCGAAATACGTCCTGTTCACATACAGCGAATGCCTCGACCCGCGCGCCACCTTCGACTCGCGCACCTCTTTGAGATTCGACACATACTCCATATAATCGTAGATCTCGGTAAAATAGGATTCATCCCCGAAATCGAACTCCTCTCGCGTGAACGGCAGCGTCAGCATATCGATCATCTTCTGGAATAACCCCGAGAAGAATAGGATCTCCCTTTCGTTATCCGTCGGATGGATCATTTCCAGGTTCGTATAAATTTCCCGCCGCCGTGCCTCATCCTTCAACACCTCCTTATCCACCAGTAGAAAATAATTGACATAAAAATCTTCCGGTATTACCTTGATGCATCCGAAATCGAATACCCCCACCGTACCGTCCTCGCGCATCAAAAAGTTGCCCGGATGCGGATCGGCATGGACCTTCCGCAGCGCATGGACCTGGTACTGGTAAAAATCCCACAGCGCCTGTCCAATTCTGTTCCGTGCTTCCTGCGATGGCCCCCGCTGCAGGAACTCGCGAAGATGATAGCCCGTCAGCCAATCCATTGTAATGATCCTGTCGCTCGACAGCTCGGGATAGTAAGTGGGGAATACCAGGTTCGGAATGTGCCGGCACTCCGCGGACACCTCCATAGATCGGCGCAGCTCGAGGCGGTAATCGGTCTCTTCCAGCAGCTTGCCTTCGATCTCGTCGAAATATTTGTCCATATCCACCTCGTTCATTCCGACTATACGAATAGCAAACGGCTTAACGATCCTCAGATCCGATCGGACACTGTTCGCCACACCCGGGTATTGGATCTTCACGGCCAGCTCCTTGCCCCACTTCATCGCCTTGTGCACCTGCCCGATGGATGCGGCGTTGGCGGCCTGCATGTCGAACCGGTCATACAGTTGCGACGGGGTCTTGCCCAGCGTCTTGAGAAAGGTGTTCACGACCAGCGGACCCGACAGGGGTGGCGCGCTATACTGCGACATGGCGAACCGTTCCGTATAGGCTTTCGGCAGCATACCCCGGTCCATGCTGAGCATCTGCGCCACCTTCAAAGCGGACCCTTTCAGATTGCTCAGCGTATCGTAAATGTCTTCGGCGTTGTCGGCATGCAACTGCTCCCGGCTCGTCGACGGATCGATGAGTTTCTTGGTATAATGTTTCAGGTAATTGGTGCCGACCTTGAGCCCGGTCGCCACAAACCGGCTGGCCCGTTCGACCTTTCCGGTAGGAATACTTGTCTGCTCTTTCATCGTGTGCTATTTCTTGCGTACCATCCGCCCGTCCCCGAACGCCCGTCTTCCCCCGCCCGCAAACGCCCGCCACCGCGCCCTATTTCCCCGCGAACACAAACTTTCCAAAATCCAGGATACTATCCAGCGTCCCCGACCCGATCAGCTGGAAGCTCAGGTTCACCGCCTTTTCGATCGCCGCATCGGTCATTTCGAACCGCTCGCTATCGTCCTTGATCCAGTACCGGAGGACGAACAGCGCCTGAGCCCAAAATCCATGCACATACTGGTCGGAGATGAATTTCCTTTCCTTGATCTCGCCGCTCTGGTAGCCCTCTTTTATGAGATCGCGGATATAGTCGTAAAAGGCATGCCGGAAGGCCTCCAGCCTCTCGAGATGCGAACCCGGCAGCAGGAACCTTTCGCGTTGCAGCAGGATGAAGCTCCTGTTCTCGCGCAGCTGTTGTACCCACAGGAAATAGAAGGCGAGCAGTTTTTCCCGGACCGAATAGCCGCGGTAAACCTCGTCGTCTTTTAATTTCAGCAGCGTCTCGTCGAAATACGAGCGCCAGATATCCTTTTCCAGCGCCTCGAAAGAAGCAAAATTGTCGTAAAACGTCGTTTCCGGCGCGCCCATTTCCGGAGCGCCCAGCTGCTGGCAAAACGCATACACCGACACCGGTCGCTTCCCGTTCTCCAGCCAATATTTTACATACGCATCGCGGATGGCTTTCTTGTCCATGACAGAGGATTTAGTTTGAAACAATAACACCCCTGCCCGCCCTATGTTCGAGCCATTCGCAAAATTCCTAAAATTCAAGCAGCCAAGGCGCCATCCACGCCTAAAGCCTCGCTATTTAGGGCCTTCCATGTTAGTAATTCTGCGGCTCCATACTGGTATGGCGCACTCTAAGTACTCTTATTATGTTCCCGGAGAAACGATAAGCTACCCTGTAGTGGTGCTTTTCCAATGCTCGGTAACTTCCATCGTTACCGGTCCTATATTTATCAGCGGCGTATATCTCCGGATTGGGGATCGCCTTTTCTACTGCGTCGGCGATTTCGAGAATTACCTTGGAAGCGTTTTCGGGGGAATCCTTACTAATATGCTTAAAAACCTGCCTCATCTGCTTTTGGGAGCGCTTCGTCCAAACTACACGATACCCCTTCTCTACCATTTTTTTATCTGCTTTACGAAATTCTCATGAGTGGCATATTCTCCTCTTTCGTACTCTTCCTCTGCTTCTTGCAGTTCTTTATTATATTCCTCAATGCTGATCCGCGATGCTTTCTCCCCCCGACCCTTCACGAAGGTTTTCAGCATTTGCAATACAGATTTTTTTTCCGCCTCGTCAAGCTGAAGAATATATTGATAAAGCTCCTGCTCTAGCGCTTTTGACATACACTCATTGATTTATACAAAAATATTCATTTTTTTACAATTTTTCAAAGCCGTTCGAATGCCAAAACCTCGTCTACATCTCATCGTAGTCGACATCTGAAAGAACCCTCCCTGACGCCGCCGTTAGGCAGCTTAAGGAATTGGCTGGTGATGAGTGAGTTTTCGGTATATTTAATCTATGAGAACCCTCCTAACCTCCCTCCCCTTCCTGACGCTGAACATGGCCCTCGCCAGCCAATCCTTCGCCCAAACCAACACGCCCATCCGTTATCACAAATCCACCGCCATGATCCCCATGCGTGACGGCGTCAAGCTCTTCACCGTCATCCTCACCCCCGTCGCCGCAACCAACCCCACCGGCGCCCCAACCTCCCCGATCCTGATCCAACGCACCCCATACGGCGCCGACATCCCCATCCCGACCGACAGCGACTTCGTCCTTCCAGACGGCTTCCCATACTACAACATGGCCCAGGACGGCTACATCTTCGTCATGCAGGACGTCCGCGGCAAATACAAATCCGAAGGCACCATGCAGATCCATCAGCCATTGACTCACGAAACGCATCCCGGCGCGGTCGACGAAAGCACCGACACCTGGGACGCCGTCGACTGGCTGGTGAAGCATGTACCCAATAACAATGGCAAAGTTGGCATCACCGGTATATCCTATCCCGGCTGGCTGGCGCTCGTCGGCTCGGTCGACCCGCATCCCGCGCTGAAGGCGGCCTCTGAGCAGGCCTGTATGGGCGATCTCTTCCTCGGCGACGACTTTCATCATAATGGCGCGTTCCGGCTCAGTTACGGATTCGAATACAGTTACGAAGTGGAGCACGACAAGACCACCGACAGCGACTTCCCCTTCCCGCAATTCGATCTCTATGATTGGTATCTGCACCTCGGATCGCTCAGGCACGTCAACGAGCGCTATTTCCACGGCACGATCCCCACCTGGAACAACTTTGTCGAGCACCCGTCTTATGACAGTTTCTGGCGCACCAACTCGACGCTCAGCTACGTGAAGTATCCGCAGATCCCGCAATTGCATGTCGGCGGATACTTCGACCAGGAGGACCTCAACGGGCCGCAGCTGATGTATGCGGCGATGGAAAAGCGCGACAGCTTCAACAGGAACTACATCGTCCTCGGCCCCTGGTACCATGGCGAATGGGCCAGCCGCAAAGGCGACAGCCTCGGCAAGATCGCCTTCGAAAGCAACACCGCCGTCTGGTTTAAAGCTTTACAAAAGCGATGGTTCGACTACTGGCTCCGCGGCATCGGCGATGGGCGCTTCGATGAAGCGAGTTGTTTCCAGACCGGCAGCAACGAGTGGAAGACGTACACTTCATGGCCGCCTCGTGAAGCCACCGTCCGCAACCTCTACGCCGCAGGCGACGGCCGCGCATCTTTCGAAGCCCCCGCAACAACGACCGGCTCCGTCAAATATATCAGCGACCCTTCGAAACCCGTCCCTTACCGTCCCCAGCCTATCGAAGCGACTTATGGGAAGGGCAGCCGCTGGCGTACCTGGCAAGTCGACGATCAGCGATTTGCGTATTCACGGCCCGACGTCGTGAGTTTCATATTGGACTCGCTGACATCCGACCTCACCGTCACCGGCTCCATCATCGCCCATCTCTGGGCCAGCACCACCGGCACTGACGCCGACTGGATCGTCAAGTTGATCGACGTCTATCCCAACTGGGACGCGCGGAGTTACACAATGAGTGGCTACATGCTACCTGTGGCGATGGAAGTCTTCCGCGGCCGCTTCCGCCACGGCTTCGACAAACCCGAGCCCCTCACGCCCAACCAACCCCTCGAATTCACCATCCCCCTTCATCAAATAAACCACGTCTTCCGCCGCGGCCACCGCATCATGATCCAGATCCAGTCGTCCTGGTTCCCCGTCATCGACCGCAACCCCCAGCGCTTCGTCCCCAACATCTTCGAGGCGAAAAATTCCGACTTCATCCCCGCCACCCAAACCATCTACTTCGACCGCGCCCACCCGACCCACATCGAGCTGCCCGTCATGAAGTAGCGCGCAATCCGCAAACCCTAAAGGAGACCCAGCGTCTTGCCAAGCATGGCTATGCTACCTCTCTTCGGCGCATCCCCAGCCCCGGAATCAATCTGCCTCCAGTCAAGCGCCTGGAGCATGTCCTCATCTATCCGCATATCTTCAACGAGAAATTGCCGGGTCTGCTTCACTGTTCGAAGTACAATTCCCGCCGTCATTACAATCTTATCACAAAGGGCCTTTTCGGGTGACGCGATCATCACAACCTGTCGATCCGTTAGCTGCACACTCCTTATCCCAAAAGAATAATACGGCAAAGGCGCTTGAAAATAACTAAACCTTCCAGCCGGCGTCGTATAATATCTATCCCTCTTGACGGTAACCGAACACGTCTCATAAACTCTTGCCGGAATAAGTCCCCAATAGGAAAGAGCCCCGCCACACTCACCTTGAGCCCAGGCACATAGAGGTCATTTGTTAAACATGTGAGCTCGCCTGTCTTGACAAGTCGGTTAACCATATTGCCAGGCCGACGGCAATCCCCAAAGACGTGCAGCAAAAGCCCGCGAGTCAACGGTGCTTACGGAAAGTCCTGCACAGCTTTCCCAAAATCTATTTCTGTCATTTTACAATGCCCAAATCGGATTTTTTCCGACTAAATGTAAAAAATTTGCTAGGATCTAGCCGAAATTCCCGCCCACCCGATTCTCCTTACTTCCTGCATGCATACCACGCAAGTCCCGACCCTCGTTGGCATAAACGACTTGTCATCGTCTCTGAGCAAAATTTCTAAATACTAATTTTGCTAGCAACTATTTTCTAACTATTTTGCACATAATTTTAAAATTAATGTTGACAATTTTCAGAAAAAATTATAGAAATAAACATTGTGTTAATAATAATATGGTGATCACCACAGTAATGCCTGCCTTTTTATACTAAATTCACCATGTTTATTTCTGTAATTCATGGATTCGTTAAATTCAGAGCAGCGGAGTAAGACAATGGCGAAAGTGCGCTCGAAAGATACCAAACCGGAACTTGTGGTTAGAAGGCTTGTACATGGAATGGGATACCGATATGGCTTGCATTCAAACAAACTGCCAGGGAGCCCGGATCTCGTATTTCCCAAATATAAAAAGGTAATTTTCATCCACGGCTGTTTTTGGCATAGACATAGTGATGTCAATTGCAAATTGGCAAGACTTCCGAAGTCTCGAATCGAATTTTGGACTGAAAAACTTGAAGGCAATAAAACGCGAGACTTTGCTAAGCAAAAAGAGTTGCATGCACTTGGATGGAAGCATTTGGTTATTTGGGAATGTCAGTTAGCAAATAAAAACCTTCTCAAGTCAAAGATTAAGACATTTCTTCAATTATGACGTCTATCGAATTATTCGCTGGGGCTGGTGGGTTGGGTATAGGCCTTCATAAAGCTGGATTCCAGCCGATTAAAGTTATCGAATGGGATCGCTATTGTTGCGATACGATTCGGGAAAATAAAAAACGTAAAGTACGATCTGTTCTATCTTGGCCGGTGTATCAAAGTGATGTTAAAACAATAAGCTATTTTAAATTGGCGGGCAGCGTTGATCTTGTGTCTGGAGGGCCGCCTTGCCAACCATTTTCTTTAGGAGGTAAGCACCGTGCATATGATGATACACGTGACATGTTTCCAGAAGCGATTCGAGCTGTCCGTGAAACTCAGCCTAAAGCCTTCATATTTGAAAATGTTAAAGGTTTAACCAGGCAATCCTTTAGGAATTATTTTGAATATATCCGACTTCAACTTGAACACCCTACTGTTACGCGCAAGAATGAAGAGAATTGGATTGATCACTACAAACGATTGGAGCGGCATCATACTAGCGGAGCGCGATATGACTTGCAATATAATGTCGTGACCAGAGTTCTTAATGCCGCAAATTATGGAATACCACAAAAGCGAGAACGAGTTTTTTTTGTTGGGTTTCGGAATGACCTGGGAATTGAATGGAATTTTCCCCAAGAATCTCACTCATTCGACGCTCTAATATGGAGTCAAGTGAATGAAGCTTCCTACTGGGATAAACATAAAGTTTCTAAGAAATGTCGAATAATTAATCCTAAATTGAAACAACGATCGCTGGAATTAACGGAGAAGCCGGAAACGCTCGCTTGGCGAACCGTCCGTGACGCAATTTCTGACCTTCCTCTTCCAGATAACGATTCCTTTTTGAATCATCGGTTTCAGCCCGGGGCTAGAACATATCCTGGGCACACCGGAAGCCCTATGGATGAACCTGCAAAGACACTTAAAGCTGGAGTTCATGGCGTGCCAGGTGGAGAAAATATGCTGGCATTACCTAATGGGCAGGTTCGATATTTCACGGTACGCGAAAGTGCCAGGCTGCAGACTTTCCCTGACAATTATTTATTTTTGGGCTCTTGGAGTGAAATCATGCGACAACTAGGAAATGCTGTACCTGTTGAACTCGCCAAATTAATTGGAACACACGTCGCAAAACATTTAACCGAAAGCGCCTAAACGTAATGGGAAAAGTAAAATTCATTTCAGAACTTCAACAAAGTTTAAGGCAGTTATCCCATGAAGCCGAGTTTGAATCGCACTCCCCTCGAAGGAGACGCGAATTGGAAAATGAAATAAGAAGTGCGATTCAAGAATTAGGTCGAGTATTAAATGACCTTGATCCTGTAAGGCAGCCAACAGCGCTTTTTGACCCAAGCAACCCCAAAGTAGTCGGCAGGTTTATTTCACTTGCGCTTGTTGCACAAACGCGCCACCCGCTGTCAAACGTGCCAAGATTCTATGGATCTGGAGTGTACGCAATTTATTACACCGGAAAATTCAAGCCATACAGCCCGCTGTCTGGATCTGAAACGCCAATTTATGTTGGGCAAGCGGCACCTTCCGTCCCGAACGCCCGTAATCCTTCTGAACAGGGCGAGAAATTATCAAATCGTCTTATTGAACATTGTAAAAATATCATCAAAGCTACCACAACACTATCAATTAAAGATTTTGAATATCGTACGCTCGTTGTACAAAGCGGTTGGGAATCAGCGGCAGAAGATTATCTAATTCATCTGTTTCGCCCTATTTGGAACAACGAAACACAACTTGTTTTTGGGTTAGGTAAGCACGGGGATGCGGCATCAACACGAGCCAATAAAAGGTCACCGTGGGATACGATCCACCCAGGAAGGGCTTGGGCTAGTGACAAGAAACTGCATGATGCTAAAACCGTTGATCAAATCATTCAAGAATTGGGCGAACACTTTAAGAATTATCCAATATTTCCCCACATCGATTCTTTACTTCTAAGTTTCGTTGATGAACTAAAGCAAATCTAAAGTATAAAAAGACAATAGGCTGTGATATACTTATCTGCTGGAGGATCAAGCATCTTATGTCACAATAAGGTACAATCAGACAGCCGATTTTATACGGATTGAAGAGCAGGTATTCGGGCCTGGAGTCGACTAGGTCAAACGAATGAAGGATGTGGAGAACCGAATTAAGGGCGGCTTGCACAATAAATAAATGGCTTAGTCATAAAAAAAGGGGAATTCACCCCTTTTCAGAAAGACCAATAATCCGTAAATTCATAATTGCTTAATTGTGAATGCTCTGTTTTAAATATCGGATCGGTATGGCAATAATCGCGGTTAATACAAAATATGTCTATATACCCGAGCTGTCAATTAGCCAATTTCTTAAAGATGGATCACAAGGCGAATTCAAAATTGAAAGCACAGAGAGGAATCTGCCGATAGATGTTGGTAACAATATTGTGTTTATCAAGCCCCAATTGAGCGACCTCGTCTTTACAAACTCTGGCACCATTCAAAAAATTGGAAAAAGGGATTTTTTACCAGGCAAACCAGTTGAGCAAGGTAAAACAGCTGCTTATGAGAACAAGGATAAGTACCATCATCATTTTAACTTCAAGGTTGAAAAGACGTTGCATAAGAACAATCGACTTAGTGAGCTCGAGTATAGCTTACCTGTGGTAGAAAATTATAATAAGCCAGAAACGCATTTTCAGTCACAGTATCGAACGTTAGTTACTAACGACTTTGAAACTATCGTAAATGGATGGGTGTACGCAACGAGAACTGTGTTCGGGAAGCTAATTAACGCTTTACCTCGCCCAAATAAGCTAGAATTTATGATTGAAGCCATGGATCATTTTCGAACTATTGATTTTCGAAATACGTCTTTGCTAGACGGTCTAGAATTCTTATATCACTATATTGATAAAAGAATCTTGAGCAGAGGCAAATTATTGGTCGCTACCGACAAAATTCTTAAAAGTGAATTAAGCAACTTATTGCCAGCTGATCAAATCGGGTTCGTTGATCCACAAACCATGACAATATTCAATATTAATGATCAAGCCAAGATATTTAACAGCCTCTTCAAACTTGAATCGGAAAGGAGCCTGAAACAATCGTTGCAAGACGCCGTGGAAAATAATAGAGGCTTAGAAACAAGATTTCAAAAAATATTCAAACGCCGGTCTTGGCCAGTAGATTTAGAAAAATGATAGAGTTTATAGAGCACATAAATACCTATGCTTCACTTTTGGAAAGCGGCGCCGTCTGGCAAAATACAACAAATATTCTTGCCCCTGTAATTGGTGATGAAGATAATAAACAGGCAACAACCGACTATATTTACGAATTCTATTGCTTTTTGAGAATCGTTGTTGATTTGAAGGTGAATTATATAATTGAATTCAAAGAAGGTGACGGTATCTACCAATACAACTTTCCGCGAAAAGCCGCAAATAAAAAAGGTAAACCAAGATTTCATGCTTGGGAAAACGGTAAATTAGCATTTCAGCTTTGCGCAGGAACGATGATTAATTGTGAATATGACCGTGAAAAAAATCACCCTGATATTTCATTTCAATTACCAGAAGCTTCCGAAAACCCTTCAGAAGAAGACCTAATTATTATCATGGATGCCAAGTTTACAGAAGATCCTACTGCAAAACTATCTAAGGCGGAATTTTATAAATTTGGCGGCATTACCGACGTATTTAATTTAAGGGAAACGCCGAAGAAGGCTATAAGATTTGACGGATTTAATGATATGTTTGGTAATTGCCTAATTACAAATGCCCGTTCTTATGCGAGTTCATCTGACTTAAAACTGTCAAAAAGGTGGGCTATAAAAGAAGTTGAAAATTTTTTTCCTGGAAAAAAGTACGCAGTTATTGGCTAAAGCGCTTTATGACGTCAATAATCTGCACCATTGGCATGCAAAGTTATGGATCCTTCTTAAGTATTTCTTGATTTGTTTGTGACAGGACATAACATTACATTTCATAATGTACCAAATAAGCTAACGGTCTAAAAAAGATCGATCTTCAAAGATCATTAATCTTGAAGTTAAAGCTAAGCAACTCTATTCAGCCATTTGAATGAACAGTTAGGCCGGAAATAACCTAAATCTGAGAATAAATTGATTATACCTTTAAATAAAATCACCCCATATGGGAAAACCTAACCTTCAACACTCACTCTCCGAAAAGGCACTTGAAATCTTCAAAGACCCAGACAAGGTCACCCGCTGGTTCAATAAACCTAATAAATCCTTAAATGGACAAAAACCAGTTGATCTGCTCAACACAGCCGAAGGCATCAAACTTGTGGAGCAGATGATCGGCCGCATCCAGCACGGCGTACATTCCTAAAAGCTCAAAGCCCCTCCCCCTCCCCGTTTTTACACGCTAAAATTAAAACCATGGTTTACAAGCATTTAATTTTGCCATCTAAAATTGAATTCAAAACCACATACCGCGCCAAGCCTTCCGGTCATGTCCCGCCTACCCGCGCCAATAATAGCACCGCAGCCGCCACCCACCGCGCGCCCGCGGCAACTAGTCCACCATCCAACTAGACTATCTCAAAAATTCCCTACCTTCGCCCCATGCCCAACAGTAGCAACAGCAACAGCGACAGCAGCAACAGCACTACCACCACCACATCCCTCACCTCCTCCGAATCCAGGATCCGCCTCACCGCCTTCTTCGTCCTCATCCTCATGGCGATCTACCTCCTCACCTCGAACCCCTGGGTCATCCTCTTCCTCCTCTTCGATTTCTCCCTCCGCGCCTCGTCCGACCTCGCCTATCTCAGCCCACTCGCCGCAACCAGCGGCCTCATAACGCGCGCCGCAAAACTCCCTATCAAACCCGTCTACATGCCGCCAAAACGGTTCGCCGCCCGCATCGGCCTACTCTTCGTTCTCGCTATCATCATCCTTCACCGCAGCGAGCTCGCCACCATCGCATTAGGCTCCATCATCGCCCTCTTCGCCGCTCTCGAATCCCTCGCCGGTTTTTGTGCCGGTTGCTGGGTCTACACCGCCTTCACGCGTCTCCGCGGCCGTTAAATTCCTTCTTGGGCGTTCCCCTTCGTCTCGCATGCGCTCGCCTCCGGGTCGGGCTCTCCGCTATAGTCCTCGCAGACCTTCGGCCCGAGCCACCGGCTCGACCCTCGGTCGAACCTTCGCTTCGCTCGGTTCGGCTCCGGGCTGCCGCTTCGATCCCTAACGCAACCCCCTAACCCACAACTTTTTTCAGTATCCCCACCGCCTCCTCCATCTCCTTCTCATTCAATGACGCGAACCCCAACCTCACCCCATTCACACGACCCGGCCGCATATGCCAATAATCCTCTCCATCCGACATCGCCAACCCCAACTTCGAAGCCGCCGCCGAGATGTCCCGCACCGGCCGCGAATCATCAAACCTCACCCACACCGCAAACCCTCCATCCGGCTCGCGGAATTCCACCCGCCCGGCCAGTTCCTTCGACAACAATCCGCACAACCGATCCCGTCTTTCATGATAGATCTTCCCCGCCTTCTTCAGATGCCGATCGATATCCCCATTCCGCAACAAATTCGCCATCGCCTCCTCCATCAACTGCTCCCCCTGCCGGTCAACCATCTTCCGCAACCTCGTCGCCTGCTCGATCAGATTCACCGGCGCCACCAGGAACCCGATCCGTATCGCTGGGGCAATAATCTTACAAAAGGACCCCACATAGATCACATTCCCACACGTATCCACACTCGCCAGCGGCAATATCGGGCTCGATGAATAATGGAAGTCGAAATCATAATCGTCTTCCAGCACCGCGAACCCATACTGCTTCGCGAGATCCAGCAATTGCTGTCTCCGAACAGCACACAACGTCACCGTCGTCGGCGTATGATGATGCGGGATCACGAACACCATCCGCACCTTCTTCACCCGGCAGATCTTCTCCACCGCATCGATATCCATCCCGTCGTCATCCACCGGCACGAAGTTCAAATTCGCCCCCGCATCGCGGAACACCTCGCTCATCCCCGTCCAACCCGGCTCGCTCACGATCACCTCATCACCCTTCTTCAACAACACCTGGCTCACGAGATACGTAGCCAGCTGCACCCCCTTCGTGACCAGGATATTTTCAGGACCAACCGACAACCCCCGCGTCACATTGAGAAAGCGGGCCAGTTCATTGCGCAAGTTCTCCGAGCCCTGCGGCGGACCGTAGGACAGGAACCGCGCCGTAAATCGATAATTGGAAAACCGACGGTACTCGCGGATCAGCAGCTCCACCGGCGCCAGCCGCGTATCGGGGAAACCATCGTTGAAGTACAAACGCTCCCGGCGCGCCACAAAACCATGATCGTAATAGTAAGGGCGACTCTCGATCGCAAACGCAGTCGAAGATGGATAAGCTATCCCAGGCCTCCCCAGTGCCGCCACCGCCCCCGCCATGCCCCCCAACGCCGCGGAACCCATTCCCGCCAACCCAGCCGCACCCCCACCCGCACCCGCCGCGCCAAAACCCGCCGCGCCCGCGCCAAACCCAGCCGAGCCCGACCCCCCCGCACCCATCCCCGACGCCGAACCCGCACCCTTCGCCAAAACCGCCCGCGGCTTCATCACCGGCAACACCGACGCCACAAACAAACCCTTTCGTGGAAACGACTCCGCCCATCCCATCGCCTGCAGCTCGTCATAGGCGGCAACCACCGTCTTGCGATGCACGTCATACATCTCCGCCAGCTTCCTGCTGCTCGGCAACAGCGTCCCCGGTTTAAGACTACCCTGCTGGATGATACCCGCAATACCGTTTGCAATCTGCAAATAGACTGGCTCCGCCAAACTCTTATCTATGCGAACCAGGTTCTGAATAATGATCATCGTGGACTACCTCATTTATAGATTCTGGACTATAAAATTAATCTACCGCGGCGGTAAATTTGTATCTGTAATTCGAGTAATATGAACACGTCGTCCACATCGGCTCTCAATGCCTCTGTTCGTCCCGCCTCTCTCACCGCAACCCCGGGCGCCCCCACCTCCCAAAGCGCCTCCGCCCATCCCTCCCGCCTCCTCCTCATCCTCGCCTTCACGGCCGTCTACATCATCTGGGGCACCACCTACCTCGCCATGCGATTCGGCATGCTCGGCATCCCGCCTATCATGCTCTGTCTGTTTCGCTATGGCCTTGTCGCCGCCATCCTCCTCGCCTGGATGGGCGTCCGCCGTCTGTCCTTCCCTTCCTGGAAAAATACGAAGATCCTGACTGGCAGCGGCCTCCTGATGCTCATCGGCGGGACCGGCATCGTCGTCACGGCCGAACAATACATCAACTCCGGGGCAACCGCCACCGTCATCGCCACCGAGCCCCTGCTATTCCTGCTGATGGACCGCCAGAACCGCCGTTCCTATTCCTTCCTCACCCTGGCAGGCATCGTCCTCGGATTCGCCGGCATCTTCCTTTTTTCGAAATTCACCGGTAACCACGGCGACGCACTCTCCGCCGCCGGCAGCGGCGACGTCTGGAAAGGAACCGTACTGGTCCTCGTCAGCGCCGTATTCTGGGTGCTCGGCACACTGCAATCCCGCCGTCAAACCGGCGCAACGCATTCTCCGATAGCCAGCGCAGCCGTCCAGCACATCGCCGGAGCGCTCGGATGCGTGCCCATCATCCTGTTTCGTGGAGAGCTCAAAGCCTTCCATCCCTCGCAGGTCCCAACCGCAGCCTGGCTCGGTCTCATCTATCTCGTTTTAATGGGTTCACTCGTCGCATTCATGGCCTATATGTGGCTGATGAGAGTGCAACGACCTGCCATCGTCAGCACGCACACCTATGTCAATCCCATCGTCGCCGTCATCGCAGGCTGGATCCTCGCCGGCGAAACGATCAACGTCCCCCAGGTCTTCGCCCTCGTCATGGTCCTCCTCGGTGTCCTCCTCGTCCAATCCCACCATCCCCGCAACCCCTTCGGACGCTCCACCCTCTCGCGCCTCTCGCGTTTCCTCTCCCGAAACCGCGCCAAACCGATCCGCCCCCACAGCCAGCCCTGGTCCTAACCACCGAACTGCGCTTCTCCTGCCGCAGCCGCGCCGCCCCTGCCCTGTTCCACCGCCGTGCCCAAACTCAACCCTCGCGCCGCCGCACTCCCGTTGCCCGTCTGCGATAAAAATGGTACGTTTGCGCAGCAAACACCACCGTATGGTCGTCAATCTCAGCGAGCAATTCTCAATCGTCGGCAACTGGATCAGCGAGATCCGCGATGAAGAAGTACAGAAAGACCGTCTGCGCTTCCGCCATAACCTGGTGCGCATAGCCGAAGTAGCCGCCTACGAGATCAGCAAAACGCTTCCCTGGATAGAAAAGGAAGTCCAAACTCCTCTCGGCACCGCCGTCGTCAAAGTCCTCAGGGATCAACCCGTCATTACCACTATTCTCCGCGCCGGCCTCCCCATGCATCAGGGGCTGCTGAACTTTTTCGATAAGGCCGACAATGGCTTCATATCCGCCTACCGCAAGCACCAGCGCGACGGCAGCTTTGAGATCAGCCTCGAATACGTCTCCTGCCCGGAACTGGAAGGCCGCGTCGTGATCGTCTCCGACCCCATGCTCGCCACCGGCGCCTCGCTCGTCAAGACGATCCAATATCTTCGGGAAGAAGGCCACCCCTCCGAGATCCACGTGGTCGTAGCCATCGCCTGCACCGTGGGAATCGAATTCGTGCTCCGCAGCGAGCCCCAGGCAAAGATCTGGTGCGCCGCGATCGACGACGAGCTCACCGCCAAAGGCTACATCGTTCCCGGCCTCGGCGACGCCGGCGACCTAGCCTTCGGCAACAAGGCGCAAATGTAACCCGCCCGCGCGCTCACCGGGCGCTCCGCCCGCCCAGCCAGTCCTGCGCTCAATCCGGCCATCCTCGCCCCAGTCCTGCCCCAGTCCTGCGCTCAATCCAGCCATCCCGCCCCATCCTCTCCGTCCCCACAAAAAGCGCCCGCCCCCTTTGCGGTTTCACCCTTTTTTGCTAATTTTCCCAACCATATCCCTCCAAAAGCCAACCCCTCGGTCCAATTTTCCGTCTATTCATTTACCGACAGCTGTTTATGAACCACGTTCCTAACATATTCCGATCCGTCCCGGCATTCCTCCGGCACCTCATCCTCGCCGCCATCCTATTCTTGCAAACGCCCCGCACCCAGGCCCAGGACCCCGGCTTCTCCCAATTCTTTGCCTCTCCGATGACCCTGAACCCTGCCCTCACCGGCAAATTCAGCGGCACCATGCGCGTAGCCGGCAACTATCGCAACCAATGGCCTGCTATCAACAACGCCTTCATCACCTCCACCATATCGGTTGACGCGCCCATCATGGTTTCCAAGCTGCCGGAGAACGACACCTGGGGTCTCGGTTTCATGGCCATGACCGACAAAACGGCCAGCGGCATACTCAACGACAACTATTTCGCCCTCTCCACCGCTTACCACCTCGCGCTCGACGAAGACGGCTACCATAGCATCGGCCTCGGCTTCCAGGGCACCTACGGCAACCAAAGCCTCGACGGCACGCGCCTCACCTTCGAAGACGGTCTCCAGCTCGACGGCACGTGGCTGCGAAGCCCGAGCGAAGCGATCAACTCGGAATTCGTCAGCGTCCATTATTTCGATGCGGGGATCGGTGCATTGTACAACGCCAGCACCAATGGCAATGACAACTACTATTTCGGCGTCAGCGCCTACCACCTCAATCACCCGAAGGTGTCCTTCCTCGGCGTCGACACGATCAATATTCCGACACGCCTGACCCTGCACGCCGGAGGCTTCTTCCCCATTTCCGGCTCGCCAAGCACGATCTATCTCAGCGGTCTCGTCAACAACCAGGCCGGCGCCCGCGAATATGTCCTCGGAGGCGCCTGGCAGGTCGCGGCGTCACAGGACGAAACCTACCCCGTGAACTTCTATGCAGGCCTGTGGGGCCGATTCACGAACAACACGACCGACGCCCTCATCCCCTACGTGGGCCTGGATTACAACAGCTTCAGCCTCGGCGTCACCTATGACGTGAATATATCATCGCTGCAAACCGCCTCCCAAAGCCGCGGCGGCATCGAGATCTCGCTCATTTATATCCAAAAAGCATCCAACGGCCACCGCTTCGTCCCCTGCCCGCGTTTCTAAAGCAAGCATGAGCCCGGCATTCGATCGCTCGTCGCCATCGTTGCGACGCTCCCTTGTACCGCCCTGCTCCCATCGGCATTTAATGATGCCCTGCGCCGCCTCCCCCACTGGGATGACTGCCACCTCCGCCTCCACCGCCCGAACCGCCACCAGAACTTCCTCCCGTATTGACATGCCCGCCGCCGACACTTCCGCCGCCACTACCGCCACTGCTTACGTGCACAGCACTTCCGCCTCCACCGCTGGGGTAGCTCCTCGCACTGCCACCCGAATACCCCCCTGGATGCGCACCACCACCCGAATACCCGCCGGCCCGGGCACCCGCGGCCCGCGGCGCCGAAACTCCCGCGCCCACATACGGCAACGCATTCCCCGTCCGCTGACCCCATCCTCCCGGTGGGTGCGGCTGCAATAAGCGTCCCGGCGTCCCACCCTTCGGCCGCACACCCGCAAAACCGCCGGAGCCACTACCACCATTGGCGCCGCCTCCGGCGGCGCCACCCCCACCCTCACCCCATCCATCCGAGCCACCCCTCCCATTCTTCATCCACGGCCCGCTCCCCTTCCACCTCCATCCCCAATTCCTTCCGCTCGCCGCCAAATAACCATAATATTGATTCAAGGGATCAAATCTGTAATAACCATTATACCACCCCAGACCCCACCCGAATATACAGTCGAGATCATATCCCCACGCCACATCCGACCAGTCCGCATCAGAAGTCGCCGCCAGCGCACACCCGTCCATCGCATTTTCATCATAACCCGGCAGATAACCCTCATACACATACGTTGGACCGGTCTGATAAACGTATACAAACTTCGCCCGGTATACCCGGTACCTCTTCGGGATCAGCTCAAAACCCTCCGGCCGCTCATCACTGACGCGCCAGGCGCCCCAGGGACTATCCCCGGCGAACCAGACGCCATTATCCAGCACATAATACTTGCTGTTAGAATGAAAAACGATCGAACAGGTATTCGTAGCATATTCCAACGCCGTCCCCTTGATGGTCACAAACTGCGGCGGACCGTCATAATCCACCTCCGTCGTGGCGCTCCTGTCCACCCTGGCGGTCTGCGGCACCTGCTGGTCGGTCAAAACCTTCCCCTTCACGTCCTTCCTCTTTGCATTCAGCGCGGCAACCGGCCCCTCCCCGCCCCAGGCGAAACCGCCCAGCACCACCAGGAGATCGGCCGGTAGATCGACCTTGCGCGTAAGGCGCCACCCGCTGCTCGAGTACAACGTGTCGCCCCGGTACCAGTTTCCACCGCTAAGCACATAGTATTTCTTTACCACGCTGTCGTAAAAAATGGAATTGCGGGAATTGTCGACATAGAATAGCGACGTATAAGGAAGAGCCTTTGCCGTCGGCATCCCATCACTCTGCACCAGCACGGCCGGGACCGTACTCACGATGATCTTCCGCTGATCATCGACGGCATAATCGGAAAACAGCCTGTCCTTCCGTCCTGCCTTTATAAGATCGCTCCCGACCTTGCGAAGCTCGCGCGGCAATCGACCGATCCAGGCCGAATAAGGGCCCGTAGCCGAGTCGGATTGATACCAGTAGGCTCCCGCCATCAGGTAATACTTTCCATCCTTCGCATGGACGATCAGGTTCTTGCTGTTCACGACCGCATCCACCCCCCAGCGTTCATTCTTTTTGAATCTCGGCTCGCCATCGATCAGCACCAGCGCCGTCGGCTCTGTAGCGAAATAGACCTTCGGTGTCAGTTCCACGGTATCCTTATCCAGCGCCGCTTCCTGCACCCCCGTCCGCAGTGAGGCCTCGACATCGGCCACACGCATGGTCTTCACCACCCTCGGAATCCCCGTGGCCAATGCAAATGAAATGACATCGTTGCCGGTCTTCAGCGTATCGTCAGGTATGCGCAGCCGGTCGATATGCACCACTTCTATGTTCAACGTCTGTTTCTCCGGATCGGCCACTACCGCCACCGTCGCCCAAACCACCCCAAATGCAGGCGCCGCATCAGGCGCATCCTGCACCGAGATCACAGACCGGGTCTGGATGACGCTGTCGCCTGAAAACGACAACACCTGCGGTGTATAAAGTTGGATAATCGTACCGGCGGCCGTTTGGATAGTCTTCGGCCACTCGTTCTTTTGCGCGGTCACCGATAGACAGAGCAGGGCAGGCGCCCATAATAGTTTCAAGGAAAGGTGTCTCATAAAAGCATTTTTGATAGGTGAGAGCAACGGAGGTCAGCCTTTACTAAGTTAATCCTTAGTCAACCCAAAACATACAGTGCTGCTCATCTTTAATCGCTATTTAACTCGTACAGTGATTGTATCGAAAACGAACAATGGCGCGCGCTTCGCGCGCGCCAACCGCGTGATTCCCACTACCTTCTTATTTTGGCCCTCTTTTCGCACCCCAACCCTCATGCTCCGCAACTACATCGCCATCGCCCTCCGCCATCTCCGGAAAAGCAAAAGCTTCACCGCCATCAATATCATCGGCCTGGCCTCCGGGCTGGCCGTCTGTCTGCTGATCGTCCTGTACGTTGTCGACGAGCTCAGCTATGATCGTTATAACGTCAACGCCGACCGCATCTACCGTCTCGACGCCGACCTGTTCTACAACAAAACGGGATACGTCGCGGCAGACGCGCCCCGCCCCCTGGCCAGGACCCTGGTACATGACGATCCTCAATTCGAACAATTCGTCCGGTTCGCCTACCAGGGAGACGTTACGGTAAAGAAGGGGAACACCTGGATCCAGGATCACCACTCGGTATTCGCCGACTCCACCTTTTTCAAGGTCTTCACCATCCGGATGCTGGCCGGTGACCCGGCTACCGCGCTGAACGACCCCCATTCCCTGGTCATCGACGAGACCACGGCCAAAAAATATTTCAATTCGACGGATGTGGTCGGCAAGACACTCATACTCGACAACAACAGCACCTGTAAGATCACCGGCGTTATCGGGGATATTCCACAACGCTCGCATTTCCACTTCAGCTTTATCCGGCCGCTGAACAACGGTACGGTCGCCGATGACGAAAACGAATGGCTGAATAACAACTACCAAAGCTATGTCCTCGCAAGACCCGGCCTGAGCAGGGACTTCCTGCAAAGCCGCGTGAACGCTACTGTCAACACCTATCTTGGCCGGGAGTTGCAGGCCCTGCTGCACCGCACTCAGCAGGAGCTCGAGAAACAAGGCGCCCATTTCCGGTACCAGCTGATGCCGCTCCTGGACATCCATCTTCACTCCAACAAAAGGTCCGAGCTCGAAGCCAACGGCAACATCGAATATGTTTATATCTTTTCGTTCATCGCGATCCTGATCCTGGTCATCGCCTGCGTGAACTTCATGAACCTTAGTACGGCCCGCTCCGCGGGCCGCGCCAAAGAGGTCGGCATCCGTAAGGTGGCCGGCTCCTCCAGGGGACACCTCGTCACCCAGTTCCTGACGGAATCCATGCTGCTCAGCCTGGCCTCGCTGGTGCTCGCACTCGGGATCGCCGTGTTCCTGCTGCCGGCCTTTAACGATCTTTCCGGTAAACAGCTCGACGCCGGAATGCTCTTCTCCGCCCGTATCCTGCCGATAGTAGTGGTGCTGGTCCTAGCGGTCGGCTTCCTCGCCGGCAGCTACCCGGCCTTCTATCTTTCAGCATTCCAACCGATACAAGTCTTAAAAGGAAAGATTGCCGCTGGTTTCAAAAGCAGCCGGCTGCGCAGCAGCCTGGTCGTCTTCCAGTTCGTCATCTCCATCGGCCTCATCATCGGCACGCTGGTCATCTACCGGCAGCTGAACTATATCCATAACCGGGACATCGGCTACGATCGCGACCAGGTGCTTGTAGTCCACAATGCCTACGCAGCCGGCGATGCGATAAAGACCTTCCGGCAGCAATTGCTGCAGATCAGCGGCATCGCCGATGTCACCCTCACCGGCGATATCCCGACAAAGGGCGACAACTACAGCGGCAACTCCTGGTCCCGCACCCCTGGGCTGGACGCAAAAGACGAGGTCATTATTACCAATTTGTTTGTCGACGAACACTATATCCCCACACTCGGCATGCAGATGGTCAGCGGCAGGAATTTTGCTCCTGCCACCTATCGCACCGACTCGATGGGTGTCATCGTCAACGAAGCCGCCGTCCGCTTGCTGGGATTCAAAGACCCCCTGAACCAGCCGCTCTACAGGCCCGATTCCCGGGACTCCACCGGAGCGCTCAGGACTGCGAAATATCATATCATCGGTGTCGTCAAAGATTTCAACTACTCCTCGATGCACGAAAAAGTGATGCCGATGGTCATGGAGCTGTATGATAGCCGCGGCAGCATGGCCATCCGGTTCGCGGCTGCTGGCAATATCCCCTCCCTGGTCCACCACGTCGAGTCCGCATGGAAAAAAATCGCCGGCGGAGCGCCCTTCACCTACACGTTCATGGACAACGATTTTGATAATCTCTATGAAGCCGACGCCCGGACAGGAAAGCTCTTTATAACGTTTGCCATCTTCGCCATCCTCATCGCCTGTCTCGGGCTATTCGGGCTCGTTACCTACGCCGCCGAGCAGCGCACGAAGGAGATCGGTATCCGCAAAGTGCTTGGCGCCGACATTCGACAGTTGCTATACCTCTTGTCCCGTGACTTCGTCAAACTTGTGCTGATCGCCTCGCTCATCGCCTTCCCGATAGCCTGGTGGGGTATGCACGAGTGGCTGGAGACTTTTGCCTATCGTATCGGCATCGGCTGGTGGATATTTGTAGTCGCGGGCGGTGCCGCCATCCTGATCGCACTGATCACCGTCAGCTTCCAAACCGTCCGCGCCGCCATTGCCAATCCTGTGCGGTCACTTCGAAGCGAATGACTTCGGCCCGCTGACGTAAGGATTCCCCTTGATAAAAAACCGGTACGGCAACGCCGCGTCCTCTCCCGCGTAATCAACCCCAATCCTCGCCGAGACCCCAATCTGCAACGGCCTCACCTTATACCCATCATCCCCGATCCAAATCGGCGAACCGATCAGCGACGTCCCCGTATGCAGCGTCAGCAGTCCCATCGCCTTCGACAGGTTTCCCGGACCGCGCGTCAGCGTATGATCCAATTGCGCCTTCTTAGTGCGTTTCAGCATCACCGGTATACCCCCGAGCGGCTCCAGCCCCCGGACCAGCACCGCATGCGGCACGCCCTTGCGGTTCGTCACTACGTTGAAGAGATGATGGATGCCATAGATCAGGTATACATAGGCGGTGCCCCCCACCCCAAACATCACCTCCGTGCGCTTCGTCCTCCGTCCCGACCAGGCATGACTCGCGCGATCCACGATCCCGTTGTAGGCCTCCACCTCCACGATCCGCCCGCTCGTTCGCCCGTCATCGAATTCTGTGACGAGCACCTTGCCCAACAAGTCGCGCGCTACCCGCACGACACCCGGTCGATCATAGAAAGCACTTTCCAGTTTCACCAATGCGCGCTCCGTCCTCTCCAATGCGTTCCCCGCTCCTTCCATTGCGCGTCCCGTCTCCTCCAACCCCCGCCCTTTCCCCTGCACTTTTTTAATTATGCCCATTTATCCGTAGGTTTGATAGCTAATATCCGCCCCTTTGCGGCCTGGATCAAAGTTAAATCTAATCGATCTTGCTGAAAGAAATAATCATAGCCTTCCAATCTTATGTGAAAGCACACCAATTCATTTCCAAACACCGCATCTGGAAATGGATCCTTATTCCCGGCATCATCTATACCATCCTGTTTTGTATCGGCATGTATTTCTTCTGGGCTTCTGCCACCACCGCCGTTGCAACCCTGAGCCGCTTCATCGGCATCGAACGCTTTCTCCAACACCAGCATAACGCGGCCATCAGCTTCCTTTTCGTCATGGGCGGCATCATGGTCCACCTTGTACTCGTATTCTTCTATTTCTCGCTCTTCAAATATCTCTTTCTCATCATCGGCGCCCCGCTGTTCGCCTATCTCAGCCAGCTGACCGAATCGCTCATCGATGGCCAGAAAGACGACTTCCACCTGGATGGCAGGCAGCTCCTGGTGGACATGCGCCGCGGTATCCGCGTCGCCCTCCGCAATTCCGTGTGGCAAACGGTCTATACCATATCGATCCTCATCCTCTCCTTCATCCCGCTGATCGGCTGGATCACCCCGGTGATCTCGACCCTGGTGGAATGCTACTATTATGGTTTCTCGATGCTGGATTACAGCACGCAGCGGCACCGGCTCTCCCAGTCCGCCAGCCTCGCCTACATCAGCCGCCACAAAGGCCTCGCCATGGGCAACGGCATCATGTTCTACGGCATGCACCTGATCCCCCTCCTGGGCTGGGTCCTCGCCCCCGCCTACGCCGTCATCGCCGCCACCATCAGCCTCTATCACCAGAACCTCGAATAGTCGCCTGTTCAACCTTTATCAGCCCACTGCGCCCCAGACCCGCAGCGCATCGTATTATGTTCCCGCACGATCACGATTATTCCATTTACCGCTCCAGACGCTCCCCACCCTTCCGATTCTGTGTCGATTTATCTCCATAGTGTCTATATTTGACTATAGACAGTAAATAGTCTAGTCTAACAATGACCGCCCGCGAACAGATAGTAGGCCTCTTCCATTCCATTAATGAACTGTCCATAAAAGAGATAATCGACCGCCTCGGCATCTCCAAGCAGATGGCGCATCTCGTTGTCAATCAGCTTCAGGAGCAAAATATTATTGAAAAACTCGGAAGCCCCCCTAAAACCATCTACCGCTATATACCTCCGGACCCCTCCTGGATGGACGAACCTCCGGGCTACACATACACCGCTAGCGAAAACGAATTCCTGGATGCAAATTATCTCGCCGTTACCGACACCGGCCGTCTCCTCGAAGGGTCCGATGCCTTCGATCACTGGTGCCGCTCGCAAAAATTGCCAGTCGAAAAAACACTGGCAAAATATCTTTCCGCAAAAAAGCGCCACAATACCTATTATAACGAGGCTGGCATGATCGATGGTATGACAAAGTTGAAAAGCACCAAAGGCTATGACCACATCTGGCTCGATCAATTGTACTACCTCGATTTCTACGCCATAGAACGATTCGGTAAAACCCGCCTCGGTACACTGCTGTATTATGCTAAACAGGGGCAAAATAAATTTCTCATGCAGATGATGATGGATTCGGTCTCCGGCCGGATAAAGGATTTTCTGAAAAAGCATCGGGCAGATGCTGTCGGCTTCATTCCCCCCACGATTCGCAGGGAGGTCCAGCTGATGAAATTCATCCAGACGAAGCTGAACCTCGCATTGCCGGTAATTGGGATCAAAAAGATCGGCGGCCTCATTCCCGTGCCACAGAAATCGCTGTCGAAACTCGAGGAAAGAATAAGAAATGCGGACAATACCTTTGCGGTTACGGAACGCCGAACGTTTCGGCATATAGTCCTGATAGACGACGCCGTTGGCTCCGGCTCCACGCTGAACCAGGTGGCCGCCAAACTTCGAAAAAAAGACATCGCGAAAAAAATAACCGGCCTTGCCGTGGTCGGCAGCTTCAAAGGCTTCGATGTAATAACCGATATTTAAAAGATTCAGATATGGGCACACTCTATCTCATCCCCTGCTGGCTCGAAGAGCACATCACGGCGCCTCTCCCTGCCTATCTCCGCGACGCAGTAAAAGCATGTCATATCTTTTTCGTGGAAAATGAACGCAGCGCACGCCGCTATTTGAAGGCCATCTGGCCCGAAATGGTGATCGACAACTATCAATGGCACCCCATCCACAAGCTCGAGGAAACGCCCGAGGTCACCGACGCCTTCCGCACGGCGCTCACCCACAACTCCACCGTCGGCATCATCAGCGAAGCCGGCTGCCCGGGCATCGCCGACCCCGGCCAGATCCTGACGGAACTCGCCCACCAGTGCGGGGCCGCCGTCCGGCCACTCGTAGGACCCAGCTCGATCCTGCTCGCACTCATGGCCAGCGGCCTCAACGGTCAACAATTTCGTTTCGTCGGCTATCTCCCCGTCGACAACGCCGCCCGCACAAAAGCCCTCAAAGACCTCGAAACCGATTCCCAACGCCACCATTGCACCCAACTCTTTATCGAAACGCCCTATCGAAACAATCAAATGCTCGCCGCCATCCTCCAAACCTGCCGCCCTGCCACCCGTCTCTGTATCGCCGCCAACCTCACCTCGCCGAACGAATACATCCGCACGCTTCCCATCTCCGAATGGCGCAAACTGCCACCCGCCACCCAACCTGCCCAACTTGCCGCCGCCAAAAGCGACGCCCACAGCGCCCTCCCTGACCTTCACAAACAACCCACCATCTTCTGCCTCCTCGCCTAACCCCCAAAATCTTATTTCCCTTCGATCGAAACAATGCTGTCGACTATATATTTATTGTACCCCCTCCAGGGCAGCGTGCCGAAATACCGTTTATAATGCAGATTCACTTCTTTTCCGCTGGCCAGTTCCAACCGCTCGGCAACGCTCTTATCGTCGATGCTGAAATCGAACTGGTTACTGGTTATCATACCCGGCGTCTTGCTCTTGATACCCGTCTGGATCAGCTCGCCCTCGTAGGTCTTCCAGATATATCCTTTCCTCACCACATAGTTGAGCGTCCCCGCCCGGTAACCATCCTCGAATACGCTGAAGTATCGAACACCGATAAACACCACGAGCCCCGCGACCACCACAGCTATCGATATACCCAGCACCTTTTTCATAAACGAGTTTTATAACCCATACTTATCCACGAGATAGACCAGCGCCGCCATATTCACGGCGCCCAGCTCCAGCTCCCGCTTGTTTACCACTTCCAGCACATCCCCCCGCGAGTGATGATAGTCGAAATATCGTTGCGAATCCGGCCGGTATTCGCCGACTACCGAACCCAACACCCGCTGCATGGGATTCACATCCGATCCGCCCCCGCCGCGCTCGATCTCATACACTCCATAGGGCCGCAGCAGGTCCACCCAAGGACGCAACGCCGCCAACTTTTCTTCCGGCAACGACAACGTGAACGCCCTCGGCGTAAATCCACCGTTATCGCTTTCCAGCCCCAGCAGATGTTTCTCCCCCGCCGCCTTCGCCGCTTCCGCATATTTCCGCCCCCCGCGACCGCCATTCTCCTCGTTGGCAAACAACACCACCCGAATCGTATGCCGGGGATGATATCCCACCGCCTTCAGCGCACGCAGCACCTCGATCGACTGCACCAGCCCCGTGCCGTCATCCATCGCTCCCTCCGCCGGATCCCAGCTATCCAAATGCCCACCCACCGTAATGTATTGGTCGGGAAATTCACTCCCCCTCAGCTCCCCGATCACATTATGCGCCACCGTATCTGGCAACATGTGCGCCAGTGTGCGGATATAGACCCTCCCCTTCGCCCCCGACTCCAAAACAGCCGCCATATGATCCGCATCACGCAAACCCACCGCCGCCGCGGGTATCTTAGGGAAGGAGTCATTGTAATTCTGCGCCCCCGTATGCGGATTATTATCCACCGACGAACTCATCGACCGCACCAGCACCGCACCGCCCCATATTTCGCCGCCCGGCTGGCCCCCGCCCCGCGATAACGCACCGCATCGCCATACGCGGCAAAAGTCTCGATAAAGAATGGATTGAATTTATAGTTGTAGAAAACGATCTTACCCTTCACCTCGTCTTTCCGCTGCTCCAGCTCGTCAAAATTATTGACCAACATCACCGGGGCCTCGATGCCATTGGGTCCCGTTCCAATGGAATTACCCAGCTCCAGGATATCCAAATGCTGCACTCCGACCTTCTTGGACCCGCGACTGCCTGGCACAAGAAATTCCGCCTCATCCTTCCCTCCGCGCACCCAATGCGGCACCATACACTCCTGCAACCACACCTTATCCGCCCCCGCATCCTCCAATGCCGCCTGCCCCCACTTCTCACCCTTATAAAAACCGGGACTACCCGACAACCGCGCCCCCACTTTTTTCGTCAAAACCTTCAGGTTCCCATACGTCTTCCCATCCGTCAATATCGTGTCCGCCAACCGCCGGATCATCGCCGAATCGTCTCCCATCTGTCCATACCCCCCCGCCTCATATCCCCCCGTCTGCGCAAACCCTTTTCCGCACATAAAGAATAGCAAGCTAAAAGCCAACAATTTAGAGTGCATCTGTGTTATTTTCGTCTAAAGATAGGAAAACCTACCTTAGCATCGCAAATCACCACCTATGCGCATAGGCATCGTTTGTTACCCCACATTTGGCGGCAGCGGAGTTCTCGCTACCGAGCTCGGGAAGGCCCTTGCAGACAAGGGCCACCAGGTGCATTTCATCACCTATCAGCAACCCGTCCGGCTCAACGAGCTCAATGCGAACATCTTCTACCACGAGGTCCGCGTCACCACCTATCCGCTGTTCGACTACCCGCCCTACGAGACCGCTCTGGCCAGCACCATGGTCGATGTGATCAACAACCACCGGCTCGATCTGCTTCATGTTCACTATGCCATACCCCACGCCTCCGCCGCCTATATGGCCAAAAAGATCGTCGAAGCCCAGGGCCGTTATATCCCGGTGATCACTACCCTCCACGGCACCGACATCACACTCGTGGGCCGCGACAAGACCTTCGCACCCGTGGTCGCCTTCTCGATCAATCAAAGCGACGCCATTACGGCCGTCTCGCAGAATCTCAGGGATGAGACGTACCGAAACTTTTCCATCGAAAAGGACATCCGCGTCATCCATAACTTCGTCGACACCCACCGCTTCCACCGCAAACCCATCGATGCCTTCCGCCGGGTCATCGCACCCAACGGCGAACGCATCCTCCTGCACGCATCCAACTTCCGCAAAGTGAAGCGCGTCCGGGACATCGTCCGCATCTTCGAGATCGTTCGTAAAAAAATTCCGGCCAAACTGCTGTTTGTAGGTGACGGCCCCGAGCGTGCGGACGCGGAAAGCCTGTGCCGCGAGCTGGGTATCTGCGACGACACCCGCTTCGTGGGAAAACAGGAACAGATGGAAGACATCCTGGCCGTGGCCGATCTCTTCCTCCTTACATCGGAATATGAAAGCTTTGGATTGGCCGCGCTCGAAGCGATGGCGGCCGGCGTACCGGTCATCTCGACCAATGCGGGTGGTTTGCCCGAAATAGCGATCCAGGGGGAGACCGGTTTTCTCGACGAGATCGGCGATATCCGCAGCATGAGCGACCACGCCATCGGTATCCTCAGCGACGATGAAACCCTGAAAAGATTCAAAGCTAACGCCGCCGAACACGCAAAAAATTTTGACATCCATCGCATCGTACCGCAATACGAAGCGCTCTACAACCGCTTCCTCGCCCTCTCACCCGTCAGCTAGATGCCCTCGCCGCCTCCTGTCCAACCGGGGCCCCAACTATCTTCCCGAACACATCCTGGCCCATCACCTCCACGCGGATATGCGACTGCTTCCGGATACACTCCATCGCCTCGCGCAACATCGCCCGGTCCATGAAAAGGAGAGTGTTGGTCACCGTCCCGTCGTAGTAGCTGATGCGGAGACCCTGCCGGAAGAACGACAATCGTGCCTCGATATCCGCGATATCGGAAAACAGCAGCTCCTCGCGGTCGGATAATTCCTGGACAAGCCGCCTGTTCTCGACGATGAAGCGGTCTTCCCCAACCGAAATACTCCCCCGGCTAAAGGCGACCAGGCTGGCAAAAAAGCCGAAAATGGCCATCACCGATATACCGGGTATTTCGTCGAATAAGACGATAAAAAGGATGATGGAGGCAAAACAAACGATCCGCCAGATACCAACGAACAACCCGGACACGCCCCGCCTGCTCCGGAAAATGAAGTTTGCGTGCATATAGGAAAATTGAATTTTAGCACCCAGTCCGCCCCGCGTGGCCCGCACATGCGGCTCCACGACCCCGGCGGTTCTAAGGGTTATCTCTTAAACGATCCGTAAAGGATATAAATTGCCCTAAAAAAGCGTCCTTGTTTGTAGTCCTTTATCTCTTCAGCCACCGCTCCGGATCCAGCATCGTACCTTTCTCATTGGAAACGGCAAACTCCAGCTGCGCCACATCGCCTACCCTGCCGATTATCTGGCCCGTGTTGATATGCTCGCCCTTGGTGACCGAGACAGTGGACAGATTGCTATACGTAGTAAAATATCGCCCATGCCGTACCATCACGGCCTGTACATCGCCGACATTGAATATGGCCTGCACCTCGCCCTGGAAAACGGCCTTCACTGCCGCGCCGGCCTGCACGTCGATCGTGACGCCCAGGTTGTTGTGAACGATACCTTTAATATACTCATGAGGACCGAACGCCATCGAGATCGTACCCGAAACGGGCCACGGCAATCGACCCCGGTTCCGCTCGAAGTCCCCCGTCAGATGCACGTCCGCATCATCGCTAAACACCGTCTTTGCGCCCGACTTCACCGTATTCAGCGTAGCAGGCGCCACCTCTTCCTCCCTTCCGGTCCTGGCGGCGGTAGCCGCAGCTTCCGCATTCTTCCGGGCATTTTCCTTGGCCGCCGCAGCCGTAGCACGACGGATGACCGCGGAGATCGCCGATGACAGCCTGGCATCCTGCTTCTGTTTGGCCGCCATCTCCTTCTTCAATTCCTTTTCCCGCGATTGCAGCTGGTTAACCACTAAATCCTTCTCGCGCTTCTCATCCTCCAGTGTCGATCTCTCTTTATTCTGCTTTTTGATCGCCTCCTCCTTTTCGACCCTCGTCACTTTCAACCCATCGATCTTGCCCTGCAACATCTCCTGCGTCCGGCGGATATTCTCGGCCCTGTCCTCCCGGTAGGCGCGGTAGGACTTCAAGTATTGGATACGACGCAACGCATCGTTAAAACTCGTCGCGGAAAAAATGAAATTGAGGAAGTCATAGTTGCTTCTGTTCTTATACGCGAACACGATACTCTGCGCATACTGGACACGGAGAGTGTCCAGCTCCGCCCGCAGCTTGATTATCTCACGCCACGACTCATTCATATCGCCCTGTATCGCATTGATCTGGGCGTTCATATTGCGGATCGCGGACTCCCGCAGACGGAGCCGGCGCTGCAAAAGGGCCAATTCACCCAGGGTCTGCCGTTTGTTCTTATGCGTCTCATCGAGGGTCCGCTTTACGTCTTCGATCTCTTTCTGAATGGCGGCGCGCTCCTTTTCCAGATCGGCGCGGCTTTGCGTCGGCGTTTGCGCCATCATGCGGCCGGCAATGACCAGCAACAGCACCGTGCAGCTGAAGATTCTTTTAAGCATGATCCCCGATTTAATGATTATTTGACCGCCATCCGCCGCGCGCCATCCCTTCTTCGGCGCCCCAACCCGCCGGTCTTTCCCCGGGCGTCCCTTCTATAACGCCTACCGTCCGCGGCCTCCCCATCTATAACGCCTACCGCCGCTTATAATTTTTCGGTATCGAAAAAGGATAGCTTAAAGGTTCGTTAAACTTGAACTGCTTATACCCGATCTCGATGTCCACCTTTGACTTTTCAGCAACCGATATCTTTCTATAAGCTGAAAATGGCACCACACCGGAATAGTTATAATCCCCATACGTTAAATCCCCGGTCCGGGCCCGCAAGGGATCCGTATCATCCAGCTTGCTGTGCTGTGGCGTAAAATCCGGGTTCAGCGTCATGAAATTCGTAAAAATGGTCCCGACACTGAACAGCGTCACACCCTTCGTCTCCGACCGGTAATAAAGGATATTCGAGGTATCCAGGAAAATGGGATTCCCGATCAGCAGGTCCTGCAACGTCTGGAAATTCACGGGGAGGTGTATCTGGTCCTGCAGAAAACTCACGCTCCGGAGACGGGCGATCTTCTTACCCCGCTCGAGGATCTTGAGACTGTCCGGGGTGACCATCAGCCGGAAACCCTCGATACCCAGCACCGCATTGATCGACGCCCAGATGATGCTGTCCTTTTTAATATGGATGACGGCATTGAATTCATAATCCTTGCCGTCGCTGCCCTGGTAGTGTACATGAACGTGACCCGAAAAAGTCTGGAAATCGATATGGTTCCTGGCCAAACCATACACCGCCTGCCGGATCACCTTCAACGAATCGGCGTGAAGATCGCGAACGGGTTCGATACCAGCCTCCGCAGCCGCGCCCGTCGTATCCGGATGGGGGGGTGCCGGGGTAGCCATTACTTTCTGTATCTTCTTTGCGGTACGACATCCCCCGATCGAACCGGCCATCACGCCGACGGCTGCGGCAATCGCCACTACGCACAAAAATTTATGTAGACTCATATTTTACCGGTATGTCCGAATCCGCCGGCAGCGCGCGCGGTTTCGCTAATAGTCACCACTTCCTCCCAACCGGCCTGCACAACCGGGCTGATCACCATTTGCGCGATACGGTCGCCATGATGCAATGTCTGCTCCTCCTGTGAAAGATTGATGAGGATGACCTTCAGCTCGCCGCGATAGTCGCTGTCGATGGTGCCCGGGGAATTGAGACAGGTGATGCCGTGTTTGAGCGCCAGACCGCTTCGGGGCCGCACCTGCGCCTCATAACCGTGCGGCAGCTCGATAAAAAGCCCGGTCGGGACCAGCGCCCGCTCGAAAGGACGGAGCACCACCGGCGCCGCGATATTCGCCCGCAAGTCCATACCCGCCGACCCCTCCGTCGCATATTCAGGGAGGGGATTCGAAGATTGATTGATGATCTTGACCTTTATTGACATGGCGCAAATATAGGTCATTTGCCGCGCCATCCTTCCCCGCCCCCGCGACTCCTCAATCCTTTTCCAAAAGCGCCGTCGCATACGCCACAAGCCCCTCTCCCCTCCCGACAAAACCCATCAGCTCCGTCGTCGTGGCCTTTATCGAGATATCGTCCGCGGTGACCTCCATTATCCCTGCCATCGTCCGGCGCATCGCCTCCGCATACTTCATGATCTTCGGCGCCTCGAGACAAACCGTGCTGTCGATATTGACCACCCGCCACCCCCGCCCCCTCACCAATTCATACGTCTTCTTCAGGAGGATCTTGCTGTCGATATCCTTGTACGCCGCATCGGTATTGGGGAAATGTTGCCCGATATCCCCGAGCGCAAGCGCGCCCAGCAGGGCGTCACAGATCGCATGGATCAGCACATCGGCATCGCTATGCCCGACCGCGCCCAGGGTACCCGGAACAAGCACCCCGCCCAGCCACAATTGCCTGCCGACCGCCATCTGGTGAAAATCTACCCCGAACCCAACGCGTATGGCCATAAAAAAAAGGCGCCCCCTTTTTGGGACGCCTCAAAAATAAGGTATTCATCATTCTCCGCGCGCAACCTCACCCAACCCGCCGCATCATTCTCCGCGCAACCGCACCAGCCAACCATTCCGCACACCGCCTCATTCAACCTCCGCCAACGCCAATCTTATTGCTCGCTCGCCGACGTATTATTATCCGCATGACTGTCCAGCTCGAACGTCAGACCGAACCGCAGCGTATTCGACAGGGGATTACGATTGGTCCCGCTCCCCGAAGGCACGAGGTACGAGAAATTCAATCCCATCACATTATACTTGACGCCGACCCCAAGGCTGAAATATTTCAGATCGCCCTTACTCGGATCTTCATAAAAATAACCCGCGCGGAAAAAGAACTGGTCCTGGTAGGAGTATTCCCCACCGATCGAGAACTGCAGGCTCTTGAACTGATTCTCGCCGCTGAACGACTTGAACCAACTGCCCGTGATGCTCTCGTTGTGATAATCGGCCAGATTGGCGGAGTCCGTTGACGAATTGCCGCTGGGTTGCGGAGGAACCGGAACCAGCAGCTTGTGCATATCGACACCGAACGTCACTTTGTTATCTTCGTTGAAGACAGCGGTATACGTCGCACCCAGGCCGAAGTCGGCCGGGATATAATCCTTGTCGGTAGCGGAATTCGTATACCCGATCTTACCGCCCAGGTTCGTCAGCGCCAGACCGAAGTTCCATCCGCCCTTGTCTTCCGTTACCCCATGATAGAACAACGAGATGTCGGCGGCGAATGTCTTACCAGGCTGATAGGTCGACCCGCTGGCGGCATAACCCGAAGCCAGGTTGGAATAGATATAACGACCCGCCAGACCCACGCTCAACTTGTCCCCCAGCTTGCGGGTATAACCCAGATCGATGCTGAACTCGCGGGGATGACCACTACCCAGCTCGTTCCCGCTGAAATCGGTGAACTGGATATTCCCCAGGCTAAAATAGCGGACAGAGGCCGATACCGCCTGCAGATTATCCAGCTGCTTATAACCGCTGGCCGCCAAAAGATAAACATCATTCAACCCCAGATCCTTGAGCCAGGGCGTATAGGTCAGACCGATGCCGACATCCTTCTTGGCAAAGGGTATCTTGGCCTGGTTATAAAAGGTAGAGGCGGCGTCGGGGGAAGTAGCGATCCCCAGATCACCCATGCCCCCCGCCCGGGCATCCGGCGAGATACGCAGGAAGGGAACGGCAGTCGTCGTTACATTCAAATTATTCGTCTGTCCGAAGACCCCCTGCACCGTAAAGACTAACATTAATAGAGCAGCTAATCCCTGGTAAAATCTTTTCATGAGCTTGTAAAATTAAATAGGTAGATCTCTGATATAGGCTACAATATTAATTTATTTATCAATGATTTACACATATCGATCAAACATATTCGACAGGATGCGCAAAAAGGCTCGAAAAATAGGCACATTTTAATCCTCTTCCAACGGATTTATTTCGGCTTTATTGTGCATTCTCCGGCTCCGCGGCACCCCACTCTCCTCTCGATCACGACCCATCTCCCCAGACCCATGCAGCCCCACTCTCCTCTCGATCACGACCCCATTTCCCCGCTTTTATGGCCCATTGTTTGCAAAGTTTGTACCCGAAGCCGCTCGGGGCCGCAAATATAATCATTTTCACCCCCGGCAACTGTGGATAATTTCGATCCGTACTTATAAATAATCATACAATAAAATAGGCAAAACCGTCGTTTTCCCAGTTCAAGCCGACGGGTCCGTAGATCCCTCGGATTAAGGACATTCAATCGGTTTAAAAAGCGTCAACTTATGAATCTGAAAAACCTAGCGATCCTGGCATCATCCGTCACCCTCTTAGGTTCCTGCTCTATGTTTAAGAAGAAACCCGAGCAGTCGGCTGTCACTGGTTGGAATTACAACGATTCCAAAATGGGTGGATTCCAGGTCTCCAAAGAAAAGGAACAGCGCACCGGCCCCGGCCTCGTATTCGTTCAGGGCGGTACCTTCACCATGGGCGCTACCCAGGAAGACGTGATGCGCGACTGGAACAACGTTCCCCGCCGCGTAACGGTCAACTCCTTCTACATCGACGAAACGGAAGTAGCCAATATCCACTATCGCGAATACCTGTACTGGATCAACAACGTATTTGACGCCGACGAATACAGGGCAGTCCGCGAAGCCGCCCTGCCCGACACCCTGTGCTGGCGCAGCGAACTGGCTTACAATGAACCCATGGTCGAATACTACTTCCGCCATCCCTCATATAATTTTTATCCGGTGGTCGGTGTGACCTGGAGACAGGCACACGACTTCTGCCTGTGGCGGTCCGATCGCGTCAATGAGAAGCTGCTGATCGACCGTGGTTATATCAACGCCAACTCCGTTAAGAACCTCCAGGGTCTCGGCCAGGAGAACTTCAACACCAAGGCTTACCTGATGGGCGAGTTCCAGGCTACCCCCGATAAACGCGCCAGGTCGAAGAGCAATCCGCTGAAGAACCCCAACGGTACGCCGCGTACCCAGGTCACCTTCGAAGACGGTATCCTCCTGCCCAACTACCGGCTCCCGACAGAAGCCGAGTGGGAATATGCAGCGCTTGGTTACGTCGGTCAGAACCCGATGCCCAGCCACAAAGACAAACAACGTGGAGAGGAGCTTATTGCCAACAAACAGGTTTACTCCTGGAGCAACAACGTCAACGGCCTCCGCGACACGCGTCATGGCACCTGGCAGGGTAGCTTCATGGCTAACTTCAAACGCGGCTCCGGTGACAACATGGGTGTTGCCGGTGGTCTGAACGACAACGCCGTCTATACTGCGCCTGTAAAATCATTCTTCCCGAACGCATTCGGACTTTATAATATGTCAGGTAATGTCAGCGAGTGGGTAGCCGACGTCTATCGCCCCATGACCGGGCAGGACGCCGACGACGTAGCCCCCTTCCGCGGTAACCGCTTCGAAACGGTCGACTATGACAAGGATGGTAAAGCCCAGCGCGACAGCCTCGGCCGTATCAAAATGCGTTATGTCACCGACTCCGAAAGCATGAACCGCCGCAACTATCAGAAAGGCGACGTCATCAACTATCTCGACGGTGACTCCACCATCTCCGGCATCAATTATGGGTATGGTAAGACCACCCTCATCAGCAACAAATCCAGGGTCGTCAAAGGCGGCAGCTGGAATGACCGCCCCTACTGGCTCAGCCCCGGCACCCGCCGCTTCCTCGAAGAAGATCAGTCCAACAGCACCATCGGTTTCCGTTGCGCAATGGACCGCGTAGGCAGCCCCGCCGGCAATGGCCGCCAGACAGGCATCAGCTACAAACAACGACGCCAAAATACCAGAAAACAATAAGTCCTATTTTTTTAGGGCCCCGCTTCGCGGGGCCCTCTTCCTTTATCCATTCCTCAAACCCGCCGCCGCAACCACTATTACTCACTCCGCAGCGACTTCACCGGATTCGCCATCGCCGCGCGGATCGCCTGCCAGCTCACCGTCACCACCGTGATCGCCAACGCCCCAGCTCCTGCCACGGCAAAGATCCACCACGCCAACCCCTCTCTATAATTATATCCCGCCAGCCACACATGCATCACCCACCCGCCGAGCGGCATCGCGATCACCAAAGACAAAGCCACCAATAACACAAAATCCTTCGACAACAGCCCCCACAGATTGAACACACTCGCCCCCAATACCTTCCGAACCCCGATCTCCCTCGTCCGCTGCTCCGCCATAAAAGAGGCCATGCCGAAAAGCCCTAGACAGCTGATCACGATCGCCAACAAAGCAAAAACGCCGGCTAATTTGCCGATCCGCTGCTCGTCCCCGAACTTCTTCGCATATTCCGCATCCACAAATTTATAATCGAATGGCTCCGCCACGTCATACCGCATGAACACTGCCTTGCATTTGTCCAGGGCGGCAGTCACGTTCGCGCCCGCAGGTATACGAAGGATCATCACGGCGGAAAGATCCTTTACGGTGCAATAAAAGGAAGGACGCACCGGCATATAAGGCGACTCCATGAGCATATCCTTGATCACCCCTATAATGGTGAACGGATGACCGTCCCATTTGATCACCGTCCCGACCGGGTGCTTCAAACCCATGAATTTCACAGCCGACTCATTCACCACAAAAGCCGCCGAGTCCGTCGCCATTTCTTTCGAGAAATCGCGTCCGGCGACAAACTGCCACCCCACGGTTTTTCCATAATTGACCGACACGCCCGTATTCGGGATATCGACACCCTGACTGGGATCCTTCCCCGGCCAGTCGAAACCACCATTCGTAGACCACACCTGCGTCGGAGGACCGCTCGATTCGGCCATATCGGTCACCGCTCCGTCCCTCACCAACTCTTCCCGCACCGCCTCGAAATGTTTATGGATCACCCCGGTAATCCGGGGCACCATGACCAGCCCATCCTGGTCATACCCCATGGGCCTATCCTTCGCATACTGTATCTCACGAAAGACAACCACCGTCCCGATGATCAGGCTGACGCTAACGGTGAACTGCAGCACCACCAGCACCTTCCGCGGCAACGCCGCCAACCGCCCCGCCTTATACAACCCTTTCAATACCTTCACCGGCCTGAACGACGAGAGATACAAAGCAGGATAACTCCCCGATACCAGGCCCGTCAAAAGAGAAAAACCAAGACCCGCCGCCCAGAAAAGCGGCCTACCCCACGGCACCGTCACGGATTTCCCAGCCATCTCATTAAAGGCCGGCAACGACAGGCTCACCAACATCAGCGCGATGCCAAACGCTATCACCGTCAGCAACAGCGATTCAGTAAAAAACTGCCGGATCAGCTGAACCCTGAGCCCCCCGATCGCCTTTCGGATCCCCACCTCCCTCGCCCGGCGCTCCGACCGCGCCGTGGAAAGGTTCATGAAATTGATACAGGCAAGCAGCAGAACGAAAACACCAATGACGGCGAACATCCGGACGTATTGGATGCGCCCCCCTGTATTCACCCCATTCTTGAATTGCGAGTAAAGGTTCCAGCGACTCATGGGCTGCAAAAACAGGGCGTTCTTATTCTTTCGCTCTTCGGTCCGGACATTCCGCTGTTTGGCGTCGCGTATACGCGCGGAGACCGAGGCCATATCGGTATTCGGTGCAACCTGCACAAACAGCCGCCAGCTGTTATTCCCCCAGGGATCGTCCATCTTCTCGATCCAGGGATTGGCGGCGAGATAGCTCTGCCAGTCAGCGACAAAATATAGATCGTTCCATGCGCTGTTTTCGGGGATATCCGCATAGACGCCCCTAACGATAACACTCAGCTGGTTATCGACCTTGACGACACGTCCCATCGGATCACTGCTCCCGAACAGGGCCCTGGCCAGACTTCGCGACAAAAGCAGCGCCGAGCCTTGTTTCAACACATCGCGACTCCCCTGCAACATTTGCAGCGTCAGCATCTCCGGGGCGCCGTCCTCCATGAAACTACCGGGTATCGACAGCACCTTGTCCTGCGCCTGCAGCAGGTGCTTATCGTTGTGATCGGTCATCACCACCTGCTCGAAATTATCGCCATAGTGCTTGCGCAGCTCGGCTGCCAGCGTAACCGGCACCGTTCGGCCCGTCACCCGCTGCCCATTCATCGTCACGTTGGTGAACACCTGAGCGATCCGGTCATAATTTGCAAAATTCTTGCTATAAGACAGCTCGTCGGCAATCCATAGACCGATCAGCAGCGACACCGCCATCCCGATGGACAGCCCGGCAATATTGATAACGGAATGGGTCCTATCTTTCCGCAGATGGCGGAAGGCGGTGAGTAAATAATTTCTAAACATGCTGACTCGACCCGCAAGCGCATGCCGGATTTGCATATCTTTGGAAACCATTTTTTTAACCGGCGACCCGCCGGCAGGGTGCCCGCTTTCGATACACGTTATGACCACTATCGAACACTTATACGATATCTACCTGCGGCACCCATCGGTGCAGACCGATACCCGTCTGCTCCAACCCGGCGATATTTTCTTTGCCCTGAAGGGCCCCAATTTCAATGGCAACACCTTCGCCACCCGCGCCCTCGAGCTCGGCGCCGCCTATGCAGTCATCGACGAAGTACCCGCGAACATAGATGACGAACGCCTCCTTCTCGTCCCCAATACCCTCTGGGCGCTTCAGGAGCTGGCGCTGCACCATCGCCGTCAGTTCGATATTCCCTTCCTCGCCATCACGGGCAGTAACGGCAAAACAACGACGAAGGAGCTCATCCATGCCGTGCTCTCCAGCGAGTATGTCACGTATACAACGAAGGGCAATCTGAACAATCACATCGGTGTCCCCCTCACCATCCTGTCCGTCCGCCGCGATGCCGAATTCGCCGTCATCGAAATGGGCGCCAACCACCAGAAAGAGATCGAAGGCTATTGCCGGTATACCCTGCCCACGCATGGCATCATCACCAACATCGGCCGCGCGCACCTCGAAGGCTTCGGCGGCCCCGAAGGCGTAAAAAAAGGCAAGGGCGAACTCTATGACCACCTGCGCGACAACGGCGGCACCGCCTTCGTATGGCGCGACTCCGACGACCTCCGCCAGATGAGCCGCGGCATCTCTCATATCATCGCATACGGCAGCCACGACGCCCAATTCACCGGCCGCGTCGCCCCATCGAAAGACAGTTTCCTGCACGTGGAAACACCGCTCGGCGTCATCCCGACCCAACTTGTTGGAGATTACAATCTTCCCAATGTCCTGGCCGCCCTCGCGGTCGGCAAACATTTTGCCGTCCCCGATGGAAAGATCCGCCGCGCAATCGAACAATACGCCCCCTCCAACAGCCGCAGCCAGCTGATCGAACAGGGCGGCAACCACATCATCCTCGACGCCTATAACGCCAACCCCTCCTCGATGCGCGCCGCCATCGAAAACTTCGCCCGACTGCCCATCGGACCTGCTGGTTCCGCAACCGACGGCGCCCCTAATTTCCCCTCTACCAATGGCAACCGCAAGGTCCTCATCCTCGGCGCCATGGCCGAGCTTGGCCCCGAGTCCCTTAACGAACACCGCGCCATCGTCGATCTCATCGGCCAATACCCATGGGCCAAAGTCGTCCTCGTCGGCGGCGACTTCCTGAAATTCGACCACCCCTACCTCACCTTCCCCGACAGCCTCCACGCCGCCCGCTGGCTCCGCGAAGCCGGTCTCAAAGACGCCTGGCTCCTCGTCAAAGGCTCCCGCAGCAGCAAGATGGAACTCGTGCTCGAATAGCGCCCTGCCACGCACTGAGCCTTCACACCTTCAACGTTGCGCCACAGCCTCGCATTACCTATGCTTTGCAACCACCTCCCTCGCCGGCAATAAACCGACAGTATCGTTGTCACCAACGGTAATTTCAATATTTCCTACTTCGTTCAGCCCTAAGAATTTCACAAATCTCTTATACGGGCCGGCTCCAGGCCGGCCTTTTTATTCATCCCGCAGGGCCTCCATCGGATTTGCCCTCGCTGCCCTCACCGCCTGAATACCCACCGTCAGCAACGCCAACCCCACTGCCGCCAATCCCGCCTCTGCCAACACCCAGGCGCTCATCGGCCGGCGATAGGAAAACCCCTGCAACCACCGGTCCGCCCAATACCACGTCGCCGGCGCGGCAATAAAAAACGCCAGCACCACCAACCGCAAAAAGTCGCGGCTCAACAGCATCGCCACCTGGCCCACCGTAGCCCCCATTACCTTCCGGATGCCGATCTCTTTCGTCCGGCGTTTCACCGTGAATAAAGCCAGCCCGAACAAACCCAAGCAGCTGATAAGAATAGTGATCCCCATCGTAGCTTCCATGAGCCGGGCGATATTCGTCTCCGCATCATAAAGCCGCGCGATCGAATCATTCAGCAAGTCACAATCGAATGGCGCCTTGGGAAACAGCTTCTTCCATTCCTTCTCCATCGCGGTGATGATCGCCTTCACCGCCGCACCGTGCTTGCCGGCGGAAGCCAGTTTCACAGCCACGCTTCGTTCCAAATTTGGATTGTGCATTATCGCCAGCGGTCTGATTGCTTCATGAAACGATCGCTGGAAGTAATCGGCTACAACCCCCACCACGGTATACGATTTCCCATCGGTATAAAGCAGCTTACCCAATGCTTCATCCGGCTGCCCAAAACCCAGGGCCCGGGAATAGGTGGCATTGATCACCATTTCTCGTACGCTGTCCCCCGGAAACATATTCCGCCGGGCCAGCAGGCGCATCCCGTAAAAAGAAAGAAAGGCTGCATCGCCTCCTTGCACCAATACAAGGAGCTTTTTGCCGTCGCGCCCTTTATATACGATGGTATCCGCGTTGTACGAGTCCCCCAGGAGTGAATTACTCTGTACGATAACGGACCTCACCCCCGCCAGCCGTCTCACCCGTTGAGCGAAGAGCGGCGCGTCAATATTGCCCCGCCAGTTGTTCACCACCAAAATGGCGTCACTGTTGAAACCTTTATCCGCGCTGCGCATATACCGCACCTGCCGGCCAACCACCAGACTGCCGGTCATAAAAACCAGCGAAATAGTGAATTGAAATACGATCAACGCTTTGCGCAATCCTCCGCCCCCCGCGCCGGCCTTATCGAAAGCCCCTTTCAGACTCAGCACCGGCAGATACCCCGAAATCACCCTCGCCGGATAATAACCGGCTACCAGCGTCGTAAACACCAGGATGCCCAGCAGAAAGAGCAGGTTCCCGCCATCCAACGGTTCAAACCGAACCCTGGGCGGAACATAATGCGCGAACAACAACAGCGCCGGCCGTACCAGCAACGCGGAAACAGCAATGGCGCAAAACGTCAACAGGAACGTTTCGGCAAGGAATTGGAAGGTCAGCCGCTTACGGCTGCTGCCCATCACCTTGCGGATGCCCACCTCCTTCATGCGCTGCAGCGATTGGGCCGTGGACAGATTGATGAAATTAATCACCGCCAGCAGAAGAATAAAGAAGGCCACCCCCATCAGCGCATACAACAGCGGCCGATAGGTCTTCCGGAACTTGTCGCCGTCGAAACCCCGATGAAATTCCGGTGTAAAATGCAGGTCATACAGCGTTTGCAGATACATATGCGGAACCTTGGTTCCCGGATACCAGATGGGATGCAGCTTTTGCACATAGGCATTCATCTCCGCATTCACCCGTTCGGGCGATACCTCTTTTGCCAGTTTTACGAAAGCCTGGGATTGGAACGGACGAAGACCGGTCCAGTCGATCCGCCGGGGATTAGGCCAAAGCCCGGCGTGCGCGATCGAGGATATGGAGATAAACCCGGTATAGTCGAGGTCCGAATTCCCGTCCCAGTCGCCAACGATCCCGCCCACCGTTACCGCCACGCTGTCCGCGTAGATCACCGTCTTGCCGAGCATGTTTTCTAATGGGCCCTTGCCAAAATACTTTCGGGCCGCACTTTCGGTAAACACTATCCGACCCGGCTTATCCAGCACGGCAGGATTACCCGCCAGCCATCGATGAGGGAAAAGTTCGAAAAAAGCCGGCCCCGTCACGATGGTCGATGGCGCATAGCTACCGTCCTGCTGCCCGCTGAACTCCTTTGGCGCCTCTCCCTTCTCCCCAGGAATGATGATCGTACGGTTATAGAAATGAAACCCTGCCTGCTCCTCGAACCCCGGGATCTCATGCTCCAGACCCGCCAGCCCCCCGAAGGGGCAGTTAATGAAGGTCGATGTCCCGTCTATCATCGGCACATCGCCTACGATACGGTAGATCCTGTCCCCGTCGGGATGGAACCGGTCGAAGCTCAGATCATACCGCGTGAGCAGCCAGATCACCAGGCAGGCGCAGACACCGATCGAAAGCCCCAGGATGTGAATGCTGGTATGCAGTGGATGACGACGCATCTGCCGCCACGCGAGCCGCAGGTTATATTTTAGCATGGGAAAAGGAATTTATCTGAATTTCGTCCATTTTCGCCAGACGCAAAAACGATAAAATTCCATAACCCGCTTGCCGCCGCCCTGATCCTCACCCGACTCCCCTGGCGGCACGATCTTGCTGCCTGAAAACCATCCGTCCCTTACCAATAGCATCTTCATCCGGTCAAGCTGATTCGACAACGATAAACGCGAAGCGCTCCACGGTCCCCACAATGGCCGCAAGCAGGGTTGACAAGGGCCACCGCATCCACGCGGCCAATAACCCTTTCCCAAGGACAGCGATCGATGGGAATTTCATATATCTTAGGGGTAATTTTTCCGCCATGAAACAGCTACTCATTCTCACCGTCCTTTCGCTCGCCCTCATGCTTGCCTCCTTCACCCACCACCCGCTGACCTGGGTAGCCATCGGCGATAGTATCACCTACCTCAACGACCACACCGACGAGACGGGTCATCGCGTTACCCGCGGCTATCTCTCCGACGTCACCGACCGGCTGCCGTATATCCACTACGACAACCAGGGTCGCAACGGCTGGACGACACAGAATTTCGCCAAATCTATCGATAAATTGAATATCCCTGTGGGAGATGTCTACACCGTCTTTCTCGGGACCAACGACTGGTGGCACGGTCATCGCATCGGCAGCTGGTCCGACTATGAAGGGGGCACAGGCGACAGCACCATCTATGGTTGCATGCGCATCATCATCGACAAGATTCGCAGCTTGAACCACGCCGCGCCCATCATCCTCATGACCCCCACCCCCCGCGGCGACTTCGTTTACATCAACAACCCGAAGAACAACGCCTACGGTTCCTATAAACCAAAGGACGGCCAGACCCTCGAACAGGTAGCCGCCGCCATCTCCGACATCGGCCGCCGCGAAGGCCTCCGCGTACTCGACCTCTATCACGACAAAAGGCTCGCCGTTCGCCATACCGTTCACTTCCGGCGGTTGAAAGATCCCGCGACCGGCGCTTACCGCGACTACCGCTGGCCCGGCTTTACCAACATTCCCTTCAACCCCGCCACTGACGACTACCCCTACCCGCCAGAGGCCGCCGACATGACCTACGATGGCCTCCATCCCTCCGACAAAGGCAACGCCGAGATCGCCCGCCGCCTCGCCCGCATCCTCAAACACCTGAAATAAACCCCTACACCGGCAAACTCACCGTCAACACACAACCCTCCCCCGGCGCCGACGCAATCTCCACGCTCCCGCTGAACAGCTCCGCCCTGCTGATAATATTCGTGATCCCGACCCCCCTCCGGTGTCGCGCCGCATCGAACCCGATGCCATTGTCCGCCACCGTTAGCACGATGTAATGCCCCTCCAGCGACAACCGTATCAGCACTCTCGTCGCACGCGCATGCTTCACCACATTATTCAGCTGCTCCTGAACGATCCGGAAAAGCGTTAATTTCCTCCTGTCCTCAATCTGCTCTTCGCTTATATTCTCCAAATCCAAATCGATCGCCGGCGCATCCTTCGCCACCCGGATATCTTCGATGATGTCTTCGATCGATTCGATCAGTCCGATCTCCCGCAGCCCCGGCGTGATCAGCGATTTGGAGATCTTCCGTATCTCGTTGATCGCTTTGCTGACCAGCTCCGTGCTCCTCCCAAGCAATTCCTGGCGCATATCCTCATCCGTCATAGCCGTATTGATATAGAGATTGCTGGCTCCCAATATCTGGTTCACATTATCATGCAGTTCCTTGCCGATCTCCGTTCGCTCTTTCTCCTGCGCAAGGATCACCGCCTCCGTGATCTGCCGCTGACGCGTCACTTGCTGCTCATTGAGATCCCTTTCCAGCTGGACCCGCTCGGTGACATCATTGGCCAATTCGAGGATCGCCGGCCGGCCTTTATAGCTGATCCAATGCCACACGACATCCGCGAAGATCACATCCCCGTTCTTCTTCATCGTCGCATGGATACCTTTCTTTATTCCATCCCGCAAGCGACCGGCCTCCGCTATCTCCCGCTGCAATTCGTTCCGGTCCGAGTCCAGGTAAATATCCGCCAGGCTCAAACCCATGAACTCCTCCCGGCTATATCCATAGCGCTGGACCGCCGCATCATTGATCTCGAGGACACGACAGTTCTCGACATCGAATACCCACATTGGAATCGGATTGTTTTGAAAAAGTCCGCGGTAACGTTGTTCGCTTTCCCGCAGATGCCGCAAATAGTGCACCCGCGCAAGGCTGTAATGGACCGCGCGCGATAACGCAGTTCCGTCGAATTCGCCTTTTATCAGGTAGTCCTGCGCGCCCGCCCGCAACGCCTGCAGCCGCAGACGACTGTCATCATTGCCGGTCACCAGGATCACCGCCGCGTGCTGCGCCAGCGACTGCAACCCCGAGAAAGATTCCAGACCCAGGCTGTCAGGCAGCGACACATCCAGGAACACCAGGTCGACAGAACGGACAGACAGGATATTCACCGCCCTGGCAAGCGTGACGGCATGATTGATCTCACCTATCGGCAGATCGATGCCCCGGAGCTTTTCTTCCAGAAGGAACAGCTCCCCCGGGTTGTCTTCGACGATAAGAACGGTGATCGGTTGGTTGTCGGTGGGAATTTTCATATTCGGGAGGCGATCGGCGGATCAGGTAAAATGATTGTGCGGTAATATACTAAAAAATGACGATTAGGCTGTATTTTGAACCGCGATCCAAATGCCCGTTCAACCCCGTCAACACCCATGCGACCCCTGTTAACGTTCTCGCGACCGCTGCTATATTCTTCCCTGTTCGCCCTCGTCCTGGCGGGCTGCGGGTCTTCCCCGGACCATGCCGCGGACAGTGCCTCAGCCCGTGCTGCAAACGCCAGGACCAACACCCTCAAAACCGATAGCATCCTCTTTTCGCTGCGCCGCGCAACCCGTTATATCGACAGCGCCAGGAACATGCTCGCGGTAAAAGATTCCACCGGCGACGACCTGCACGTGGCCGCGGCGCTCCTCGTCCATACCCCCCTTGGCGATAGCATCCGCTCTTCGATACAGGCCCTCATCGACCGTTGCCATTCCACCTGGCCCAACCCCGCAACTGTCATCAATATCGACAACGCCTTCCACTCCACGAAGATCTACCTGACCCCCGACTTTTGGTATGGCCAGGATTTCATCGATGCCCCCACCGTATCGGCCTATACCTTGCTGACCACCATTGAAGACGAATGCACCCGGGCCGCCAATTTCACCCAATCAGCCATCGACGGCAAGCCACGCTGATTACCCCAACCGCTTCCCGCACCCGTCGTCTCCGCCTGATCCCCAACCGCACCCTAGCCATCCCGCCGAGTCCCGCAACCGCATCCCTTACCTCCGCACCCGCGCCAAACCGCCATAACCTTAATTTCCCTAAATTGCATAGGTCACAAACGACTGATCCGATTATGATCCGAACCGTACTGGTAGACGATGAGATCGACAGTATCCTTGTCCTTAGAAAATTGCTGGAGACACACTGTCCGGAGGTGGAGATAGTAGGAGAAGCAAGAGGAATTGAAAAAGCGCTGGAGGTCATTGAAAAAACCTCGCCGGACCTGCTGTTACTCGACATAGCTATCGACAACGGGAATGCTTTCGACCTGCTCAACCGCCTGGACATCACCCGTTTCCAGGTGATCTTCGTGACCGCCTTCAACGACCGCGCCATCGACGCATTCCGGTACAGCGCCGTGGACTATCTGCTCAAACCGGTCGACGGAGCCTTTTTACAAACAGCCATACAAAAAGTCGCCGGAAGATCGAAGGAAAAAGAGGCTGCCGGTCAACTCAAAGTGCTATTGGACAATATAAGCGCCTTGCAGATGTCGCAGCAAAAAATGGCCATCCCGACGCTCAGTGGCATGACCTTCATCTCGCTGAAAGATATCATGCGCTTCGAAGCGGATGGGAGTTATACCAGGATACACCTGGAAGACGGCCGGCAGATCGTCTCCACAAGGTCCTTCCGCGAATACGAGACCATCCTGCCGGAGACCATGTTCTACCGCGTCCATCACTCCCATATTGTCCATCTGAATAAGGTACGCGAATACCAGAAAGGGAGAGGAGGATACATCATCATGGAAGATGGTGCAGCCATCGAAGTGGCCATCAGACGCAGAGAGGAGTTTCTCAAAAAGTTGTTGAAGTGATCTATCCATCGATATGAAGAACATCCTGATATCCGGCGTCCTTTGCCTGCTCGTTCTTCCCCGGCTCGCGTTGTCGCAGGAATACAGCTATTCCAATTACAATATAGCGAACGGTCTCGCCGGTTCGTCAGTCTATTGCATCACGCAGGACAAAGAAGGCTTCATCTGGCTGGGCACGGAGGCCGGCGCCAGCCGTTTCGATGGCACACATTTCAGGAATTTCACCACCAAAGACGGCCTGCCGGACCTCGAAGTCCTCCAGATCTTTGCGGATTCGAAAGGCAGGGTCTGGATGGCGCCTTTCACCAAGGCAATTTGTTATTATTATCAGGGCAGGATCCACAATCCGCAGAACGATTCCATGCTGAGCCGCATCCACCTCCAACAAAACGCCGAAGGCTTCCAGGAAGACGCTCAGGGCAATATCCTTATAGAGGAAAGGGAAGACCTCTATATCATAAAGACCGACGGTTCGATTATCCGGCTGGATTCGCTCGGCGGTGAACGCATCAGCGATTGCGTAGCAAGCTCCACCAGCGCCGGCGGTCATTTCCTGGCACAGGTGGGGTCTTCGATCATGGAATTCTCACCGGCCGGATTGATCCATAAGACGGCTTTCAATATCCTGCCCGCCTACCGAAATCCTGCCTTCATCGCGATGAAGCCCCGGCTGGTGAGCTGGCTCGATTCCACGACCATATACTGCGTCCGCCCCGTTCCGGATGGAAGGCTCGTCCGGCATACCTTCGATCCGGCGGTCTACGGTCATGTCTGCGTTTCCATAGTGGGCGATAGCCTGGCTTATTGGAATGGTTCCTCGGGAACAATGGAATACAATTATTACACGGGTCGAATGCGGCTTCTTTTACCGGGCATACGGGTCAGCCGCGTCTTCCGCGATGACTACGGAAACCTCTGGTTCACGTCCATTGGCAAAGGGCTTTTCCGACTCAATTCCAATGACACGAGACTCGTCCGGCTATCGGGGAATAACGGCCAACCGGCCAATGTAATGGCACTTGCCAGTCTTGACCACCAGCTCTGGGTCGGCGACGACCGGGAACGGATCTTCCGACTCACGCTTCCCGATATGACACCTTCGGGAGGTCGTCAATTCTACTTTTATGCCTCCAACCGTATCCTGTATCTCGGATTGTTTGGTAAAGACAAGATCATTGTCGGATCCGATGAGGGGCTGCTCGAAGGTACCCGCGAACCCCGCTTTACGGATGTAATATCCTCGGGTGTTAAGATGGCCTCGCGCATCGATGAGAATTCGCTCCTGGTCGGCTTCAGTTGGGGCGCCGCAATCGTCGACGTTCGGAATTTTCGCATTGTCGACACATTATGGCATGAACGTGCCACCGTCGTCTTTTATACAAACGATACCATTTACGTCGGGACGCTCAACGGACTGTACCGATCGGTCAAAGGACAACCACCGGTGTTCCTGGGAGAAAAAACTCCCTTTCTGCGAAGACGGATATCCTCAGTCGCCGAGTCCGCCGATGGCACCTTGTGGATATCGTCCTACGATGCCGGCATCATTGGGTTTAAAGACGATAGACAAACCATCTCGATCACCGGCCGCCAGGGACTGACCAGCGATTTCTGCAGGACCCTCCTGATGCATGGCAACGCCCTCTGGGTAGGTACCGACAAGGGACTCAACAGGATCAGGCTCGACAAACCGGGCTATCCTATCACCCAATTTACCTCCCGCGACGGCCTGGCTTCGGATATGATCAATACCATATGCGTAGACAGCTCCGTCGTGTACGTCGGAACCCCGGAAGGCCTCAATTACTTCGACGAGAACAAGATGGCTACGGGCAGCCACTGTCTCCTGTACCTGATGTCGGTGATGAACGATGCCCGCGACCACATCGCCGATACGGCCCATCTTGTCATACCTTATACGGACAGGCGTGTCCGTTTCGAATTCGCCGGCATCTCCTATAAGTCGGCGGGTGATATCACTTATCGCTACCGCATGGCAGGCATCGACGATAAATGGCATGAGACAAAGGAGGATTTCCTCGAATATCCCGATATCCCCTCGGGAAACTACACCTTCCAATTACAGGCCATCGATAAATTCGGCGTCCACAGCAGATTGCTGACGGTTCCAATGGAGGTTACCGCCCGGCTGTGGGAACGGACGTGGTTTATCGTGACGGCCTGGCTGGCTTCGCTGGGTTTGCTGTGGCTGCTGATCTCCCTGCGCATGAGACGCTTCCGCCGCAGACAACAGGAAAAAGAGCGACTGATCCGCGAGATGCACCTGCTCGAGAATACCGCGCTGAAATCCCAGATGAACCCGCATTTCGTCTTCAATTGCCTCAATTCGATACAGCAATCCATTTTCGCCGGCGATACCGTCGCCGCCAACAGTTATATAGCCGGACTTGCCCGGCTGATCCGGATGACCCTGCACAACTCGTCCCGCTCATTCGTCCATATCGACGATGAGATCGACTATCTCACTTCTTATCTCCAGCTGGAAAAAATGCGTTTCAAAGAGAAGATCGATTACGGGGTCAACATCGATCCGTCGGTCGACAGATCGGCCGTCCTGATACCCCCTATGCTCATCCAACCGTACGTGGAAAATTCGCTCGTCCATGGCCTGGGACCGAAAAAGGACGGGAAGGGCTACATCCGTATCAGGATCCATCGGACAGGGGACAGGCTGATCGTGGCCGTTGAAGACAACGGCGTGGGCAGAGTTGCAGCCGGCCTCACCCAATCTACCGGGCATCCATCGATAGGCATGGCGCTCACCGAGGACCGTATAAATATCCTGAACAAACTGTACGAACGCCCGTTCACCATTTCGATAGTCGACCTGAAAGATGACCGCGACCGGCCGGCCGGGACCCGCATCGTCATCGATCTGCCCCTCTTCCTCGAAAAGGCCATGTACTCCTGACACCTGCACACTTATTCCCCATACGGCACAGTTATGCCCAAAATACCCCCACCCCTGCCGCGCTTCAATACCCAAATTCATCGTCCGGCATCCCGATCGGTGCCCCCGGCGGCATCTCGATCCCCGGCTCGATCGCGAATTTATCCGGGTCCTTCCCGAACTCCCCGATCTCCTGCAAACCGAACAACAAGGCTCCTTTCCATTTCCCCTGGGCTCCGCCCACCTGTGCTTGCATCCAACCCTTCAGGTCATCAATAGCGACCAGCGCCTCCGCCCGTACATTATCTGCATGATGCCCGTCGGCCGCCAGTGCCAGCATCCGCTTCAACGCCAGGTTGTCGACCAGCAGACGCAATTCCCCCCGGTAACCCGCCGGAACAGGGGCCTTCCAGGTCCTTGCCACGATACTATCCAGCACCGCGAGTAACCCCGGCTGCCGCTCATCTCTTGCATGGAATTCGATCAAACGCGCCGCCCGCTCCCCATCCAGGAGATAGGACAAAGTGTTGTCCGCACCCGCTTCAGCAACGGCGATCGGGTCGAAGGTCGGACCCGTATGCCTGCGGAAGATCTCGATCGAAGAGGGATATCCCGTCGGACGCGGCGGTATCTTTGCAATGAGCGCCTCCGGCAGTGCGAGCGCTTCCGGAGAGACCGTATTCATCAAAGCGCCGAAAGCCTTCCATTGCTCGGCCGGGTCTACCATCTTCGTCGGCACCTCACCGTCATTTTTTACGGCATGCGTGAAATACAACCCGCCCAATGATTTGGCAGCGGCCTCCACCTGGTAGCGGTGCAACAGGTATATCGGCACCAGGACCTCCTCCAGCGTTGCCATCGGCGCATCCCTGGGGATCGCCTTCTCGGAAAAATTATCCAGGAGATGACGACGGATCGCCATCAGCTTATTCAGCTGCTCTATGGGATCCACCCCGTCGTCCCATTGATTCGACATAGGATGCGCCATTCCGCCGATGTCGGGGATATATTTATAACCTTCCTTCAGCGTCTCCTTCATGATCTTATCGAGTGCCGCATCCTCATCCGTGCCCGTCGGGAATTCCGAATAGCCCCACATGATCGCCCGCTTATCCCAGCCCCCGATACCCCTGGCATACGCATCGGACAGATCGATCGTCCCGTCAGCCTTCAGCGTCATCCTCGGAAACGGGTAATCCATCACCGACGCCCGGTCCTTCACGCTCGCTTCGAAATTATGCGACAATCCCAGCGTATGACCGATCTCGTGAGCCGACAATTGCCTGATCCTTGCAAGCGCCATCTCCTGCATTTCTTTCGGGACGGGCTTCCCGTCCTGGTAAGGCTGCAACAACCCCTCCGCAATAAGATAATCCTCGCGATGCCGGTCGGACCCAAGTGTCACCATTCCCTTGATGATCTCGCCCGTGCGCGGATCGATATAGCTCGCGCCATAGGAAAAAGCGCGTTGCGGACTGCCGCTGCGATCCAGCCAGTTGACCACATTGTACCGGATATCCATCGGATCGGCGCCCTCCGGCAGCTCCTTCACCTGGAAGGCGTTCTTGAAGCCCGCCGCCTCGAATGCCTGGCCCCACCACGAGCCACCTTCGATCAATGCCTTCTTGATGATCGGCGGCGCACCCCTGTCGATATAGTACACGATGGGCTCCACCGGCTCGCTGACGGCCGCATTCGGGTCTTTCTTGATCAACCGGTGCCGCTCGATGAAGCGCTTGATCAGCGGCTCGGTCATATCGGCTGAAAAATCGTAGTAGCTGAAATCGAAGAATCCCGACCTCGGATCGAATTTCCGCGGCGTGAAACCCGCGTCCGGAAGTTGTACGAAGGCCTGATGGATCCGCACCGTCACGGCAGAAGGATCCGGCGCAACCGCACCGCCCCGGCGAAAACCGCCGCCGCCACCGCTAAAGGTGATCAGCGCCTCGAACTCGGTATTCTTTGGGAAATTCTTTGTATTGTCCATGTACACGGCCGACCGCGTTTCATCCAACCGGTAGCCGCCGCCCGCCGGCCCACCCTGCCGGTTAGCCGCTGCAGCCGCAATAGCGCTGCCTGGGTTGCCCCGCCCCGAACCGATGTTCTCCCCTATGTGCATGGCATCCCGAACGATAAAGGGCGTGAGATCGATCAGGGTCTTGTCGCCTTCCACCGCCACCGGCGAAAACCCGAAAAGCACAGACTGCGAAAATGCATCCGCCACATCCTTTTTTTCATCGGCATTGCCGTTCACTGCGCGATGCTCCATATCGGGCTGCAACAGGAATACCTTCGGCCCCGCCTTGATGAATTTGACGAGGACACCGGAAGCCTGTCCCCGCTCAGCACCGCCATTACCGATACCTTCGGGCAGACTGCTGAAAAGGAGAAAGTCCTCGTTCCATCGATCGATCTCGAGGAAGACCTTGCCCGTCTTTTCGTCGTAATAAAAGGGATAGAAGCCGTCCGACTTCTTCAGATTTTGCGTCACCGCCGAAATACTCGCCGCGGGTTTCGCTTCAGCGCGTCCAACGGCTTCGCCTGGACGCTGCGCCATACAAACGGGCGCGACACCAATGGTTACCATCAGCAGGGAGATGTACAGTCGGCCGGAACCACGCAGCCCGACCCTCCGAATATCCAGATTGCTTGAGCTCGGTTTCATATGCAGTAGAATTGGTAGGAAGTGACAAATTAAGCAAACTAGCCACCGCCTCCAAAAAATTTCCTCTGCCGCATATCCATCCCGCGCCCATCTCTTCCAACCGCTTCCCACTGTTCGCGCAGCCCCTTATTGCCCCACACCCGCAGCCCTCGCTATACTATCTGCTTTGCGGTAATCCATTTCATCGCACCAGCAGGGACACGCCCGCACCTGCTCCACAGCCCTCGACTTGTGTCCGCCTCTTCTCTTCGGAGCCATGCTTCCACTCGTACCGGCATCACTGCCACTTGTACCGGCATCACTGCCTCCCGTACCGGCATCACTGCCTCCCGTACCCGCCGTAACCGGGCTATCCGCGCTTCCCATCGGACTCGCCCCGGCCCCCGCATCCACCGCAGTCGCATGCTGCATGTCCGCACTATCGAACGGCAGTTGATGAATTGCATGCGTGATATCTTCCGGGCTCATGGCGGTTGGCTCCGCCGAAACCACCTGCTGCCTGCCGGTGATCCACTTCGCCTTCCCGAACAGCACCTGTCCATCCTTCTCGCTCCGCACCACCACATAGGCGGCGACGCCCTGCGGTAACGGTATCTTCCCATCGGGTGAATAAAAATAGTACTCGTTCCTGTCTGCGGCAAAGGCTCCCTTCTCCAACAACTTCAACGAAGGGATACCCAGGAACACCTCGGTCCTATCGTGAGAAGCGCCCTTGACCTGCACCGCCAGATCGCTTTCCACCACACCAGGCAGGTCCTTCTCCAAAATACCGACACCGTTCCAGCCGAACTTATCGAGGGTAAAACCATAAAAGTTCGCACCCAAAGCCCCGCCGGTCGATCCCACCCCGCCTGCCCCTGTGGTCGCCCCAGCCCCTCCCGCACCTCCGGTCGCCCCACTCCCGTCTGCCACCGCTCCGCCCGTCCCCGCAACACTGGACGTCGCAACAATACCGCTCTTCGGCTGTGTATAGTCGGCACTCGTCTTGGCCGTAACGCCATCGCAGTAGGGATCGGCCGTTGTACAGCTGTCATAGGTCCGCTTCAGATCGGGGACCGAATTGCTGTCGATATCCTGGCTGGCATTACGGATATACACGAGCAACTGCTCCACATCCGCATCCGAAAGATGAGCCACCGGCATCGCAGCCTTTTTATATTTGTTGAAAAGAAAACAGCTGTATGCATCACCACGCCATAACATGCGGGCATTGTTGCGAATATAGTCTGCCAGCCATCGCGAATCCCGGCGATCCGTAATCCAGGCCAGCGGCGGCCCCGTCATTTCTTCCTTCATGCCGTGACATGAACCGCAATTCGTTTCAAAAATGCTTTTTCCATTACCCTCCGACCCGCCTGCGCTCACATCGGCCAGCGGCCTGGGATTGATCCATCCCACATTGCCGCCCGTATCGACCTGCCCTTCATAGACCATCATCCCATGTTGCACGCCCGAAGTCGGGATCATCACCGTGATCGGCTGATGGATCGTCACCGATTGTCCCGCCGCCGCATTGATGTAGATCATACCGCCGCTGCTGAGCAACTGTTCTTCGCTACGCGTGAACAACTTTCCCCGGATCATATCCTCGAGCAGGAAAGCCTCCTTCACCTCGAGCTTGACACTCGTAGCGCCGCCGGCATCCAGTGCACCTGCAGGAATCTTTAGGATGGCGCCACCCGGAGTCGCCACCGTAGTGTCTCGCGAGACATCGATGTTCACAACGGTGGATGGCAACGCATCTCCGCCGGTAGGACGGCTGGCAGGATCGGGGGTGTTGCAGGAAAGAATGCCGGCCAGCAACAGCAGATGGTAGAAGCGAACGGCTCGCATAGACATTGGATTTTAGATATTTACAAAACGTAAAGCGATATTGAATAGTCTATGCACGGATGGGCTTTTTTACGACATCCCTGGCAGGCCCCCACCCAATTCGCTCATAACATTTTTATAATCAGTTAATTACATTATCAAACTGTCAACCTCGGGTAGTAGCCCCACCCCCTTGATGGCGCCCCTTTTGCGGCGTCTTCTTTTTTGCGATCTTCACGCCATGAAGGTCCTTCGCTTCCTCCCTCCCGTAACGCTTCCCGCCCTCCTCCTGGCCGCCTCCCTCACTGCCATCGCACATCTGTCCGCCTCCGCCCAAACAGTATCCATTCCTCTCGGCGGCAACGCATGGAGCAACCATCCCGGCGACACTACCCGCGGACAGATCACCGACGATGGCATCACTGGATGGAGTGATCCTTCCACCTCTTTCACGGTATGGTTCCGGGTTTCGCGAACCGGGCGGCTCAACATCAGCCTGCTCGCATCGGTGCCCTCGGGCGGCAGTACCATCAGTGTATCCCTCGGCGGCGGCGACGCGATGGAACATCAGCTTATGCTGAAAGGCACGCGCCTGCATGCGTGTCCGATCGGCAACTGGGAAGTGCGCGACACCGGCTACCAGGTCCTCGTCATCCGGGGCGTGCAGCGCTCCGGCGCCATATTCGCCGATATTCGAAGTCTATCCTTATCCGGCCCGGCCGTTGCAGGACCGGCAGCTTATGTACCGGATAACAAAGACAATTTCTTCTACTGGGGCCGCCGCGGACCCTCCGTTCATCTCAATTATGAAACTCCTTCCTCGTCAACCACAGAATATTTTTACAACGAAGTCACCGTACCCGCCGATCAGGACATCGTCGGCTCTTATTTCATGGCCGATGGTTTCAGCGTCGGCTATTTCGGGATGCAAGTCAACAGCGCAATCGAACGTCGCATCCTGTTCTCGGTATGGAGCCCCTTCGCAACGGATGATCCCGCAGCCATCCCCGACAGCCTTCGCGTCCGGCTCGTGAAGAAAGGGACCGGCGTCCACACCGGCTCCTTCGGCGACGAAGGCTCCGGCGGCCAAAGCTATTTGGTCTATCCGTGGACCGCCGGGCACACCTACGGCTTCTTGTTACGCGCGCAACCGATGATTTTGTCCTTCACCCGCTTCACTGCCTGGTTCTACACCCCCGAAACGGCAACCTGGCATCTCATCGCCAGTTGGGACCGCCCCTCGACGCATACGTGGCTGCAGCACCTGCACTCTTTTTTGGAAAACTTCGAACCCGACTATGGCGACCAGGGCCGCAGCGCACTTTTCTCGAATCAATGGATCCGTGATTCGGCAGGCCGCTGGATGCCCCTGACCCGCGCCCGCTTTACCGGCGACAACACCGCCCGAAAAGGCTATCGCCTCGACTATGCCGGCGGACTGGCCGGTGATGCTTTCTATCTGCGTAACGGTGGCTTCATCTCCAGGCCCACGCCGCTCGACACCTGGTTCACGCGTCCCGCCAACCGCCGCTCACCCCCCGACATCGACTTCGCCACGCTACCCTGACAAATCATTCAACCGGCTCCCTCTCCCTTCACCCGGCTCCCAATCCCTCAACCGGCTCCCACTGCCTCACCCTCGCCCGCCAAACAACGGCTAACCATTTGCCGATGTGTATAATTTCCCTTATCTTTACACATCAATCTTTCGATATGCGAACGAACATTGAACTCGACGATACCCTGATGCGGCAGGCGCTCAAGCTCAGCAAGCTCCGGACAAAGAGAGAAGTCGTGCAGGAGGCCCTGAAAAACTATGTTTCCTCGATGAAAAGAAAGGAATTGCTGCAACTGAAGGGGCGGGTCACCTGGGAAGGCGACCTCAAAGCGATGCGTAGTCTATGAACGATCCGCTGATCTTCGACACTTCGGTTTGGGTTGATTTCCTGAACAACAAACGCAACCTGCAATCCGATCTTCTGACCAGGTATATCGAAGGTGATGATCCTGTTATCCTGGTACCAACCATTTTACAAGAGGTTCTGCAGGGCATCCGCGAAGACACGCAATACCATCGGATAAAAGACATTCTTTCCTATTTTACCGTATTGCAGACTTCGACCATCCGGGCCGCCATTGGCGCTGCCGAATTATACCGGTCGCTGCGAAAAAAGGGCCTTACCATCCGCAAAAGCAATGACTGCCTGATCGCATTTTATGCCATAGAATTCTCCATCCCGCTGGCCCACTCCGACACCGACTTCGACCTGATCAGCAGGCACTCTAAATTGAAGACCTATTCCAACCCCTGATAAAGTTGCCTCACCCACCGCCCCCATCCGGCTCCCGTTGTAGGGCCGTTCACCGCCCCGGCTCCCATTACCTCCCCTCCACCCGGCCCCAACGCCTCACCGCGCTCCCCATCGCCTCACCCCTCAACCCCACCTCCCCAAATTTCCTTAAATTGTAGCCCATGCCTATCCTTTCCAAATCAGTACTCTTCCTCTTACTGCCGCTGGCGGTCCTCACCTCCCATGCACAAAACCAAAAGTCGGATACCCTGACCTTCCATTTCGCCTTCGACCGCAGTGACCTTCAGCCGGCCGACTCCCCTCTTTTGAGCCGCATCGCCGGTCTGGCCATAGACAGCATTTCCATCACGGGACACACCGATATCAAAGGCAGCGTCGCCTACAACCAGCGCCTTTCCGAAAGCCGTGCAATCTCAACGCAGACCGCACTTCAGCACCTCCTTCCCGCAACGTCGCCCGCAATCCGTCTCGAAGGCCGCGGCAAATCCGAACCCCTCCCCGGCGACGACAGCCTGAGCCGCCGCGTCGTCGTCATTGTCTATTATCATGACAAACCCGCACCCCCCGTCGCACGCATCGACACACCGCCGCCACCCCCTCACCCCGAAGGCGAACCCGATACCACCCTCTCGCTCGACAATATCAATTTCATCGCCAACACACCGGTCCTTACCGACGCCGCCCGCGAAGCCATGCCCGGCACCATCAGAAACCTCCGCACCTTCAGCGACCGCTTTCTCGAGATCGACGGCTTCTGCAACGCCCCCGGCCCCCCGCTGCCCCCGCAAGACCCGCTATATAAACTGTCCGTTCAGCGTGCAAAATATATCTACGATGTCCTGGTTCAAAGCGGCTTCGACTCCACCCGTCTCCGCTACAAAGGACTCGGCAACACCAGGCCCGTAAACGCCCACCCAACCACTGCCGCCGAGATGGACCAAAACATGCGCGTCGAGATCAAAGTGTACCGCAAACCTCCGCCGCTCTGACCAAACCCCATGCGCCTCCGCCGCCTACCCAGCCGCACCACTCTAATCAAACCCCTCAACCCCCACAACACGTTTTCCGGTACAGATCCGGCGAAACGCCCACCTTCTCCTTGAATAATTTTGAAAAATACAGGGGATGTTCGAACCGCAGCTGATAAGCTATCCCCTTGATAGAGTTCCCCGAATCCGCCAACAGTACCTTCGCCTTTTCCATTTTCAGCTGGATAACGTATTGCAGGGGCGCAAGACCCGTATACAGCTTGAACCATTTCCGGAACCACGCGTAGCTGACATTCAATTCTTCCGCTATTTCATGAATGCTGATGGCCTCATCGATCTTCGAACGCAGCAGCATCATCGCCTGTTCCATCTTGTTCTTAATTCCATCTGCGTCCCGGAACGATTGCTGTTTATTCAGCGAAAAAACGCAACCCAACAGATGCAGCAACATGCCCGAAACAAACGGCTGATAGCCCGGCCGCTCTGTCCGCGTCTGCCCGATAATACCCGAAAACAACTCCACGATCTCCGCGCTGTAACCGATCGGAAGCACCGCACCTGCCGGTTCAAAGAATTTTCCCAGCACGAGCTTATCCGCCACTTCCCCCGTGAACCCAACCCAATATTCATCCCAACCCGTCTGCCGGTTCGGTCTGAAACGATGCCATTCTCCGGGAAAAAGCAGCAGTACCGTACCCGCACCGACAACCCGTTCCGGAACGCCGGATGATTGAAAGGAGCCCTCGCCGCCACTGATATAAATGATTTGATATTCGTCCAACACCCGCCCCCTGGCCCAGGTGAAATAATATTTGCCTGGATGTTGCCGGTAAGGATATTCCTGACCCGCGGCTATATGGGTACAACCAGCGTTGAGGACCGACAAACCCCAGTTTTGATCCTCCTTGCTTACCGGCAGGTATCGGTAGTAGTTGATCATGTGCTAACGCCACATTGCATGTACTAACGCCACATTGGCGACTTAAATCTAACATAGTTTCACCATTTCCATGTCGATCAACGCCGCAAATTTTCCAAGACGCGAACCAAGATGTCCGACCCCGACCGCGCAATGATGCGCCGGACCATAAGCGTTCCAGCGATTGACAAAATTCCTTGCCCCACCCGGGAACCGGTACCGGCTATTGGTATTTCCGATCTGCAGGATTGGCCCTGCCACCGTTTCCCCCTCCGCTACGAGCAGGAACAAACCACCTCCTTTTTTTTCAACGACCGACAACAGCGTCACCGGACCGGTTTTAACGGACATCTCTACCGAAAGCCCCCTGCCTGCCTTCCCGTGATAGACTCCCAGCGGCCGCACGATGGTCTTGCCTTCGGCAATGGCAATATGCCCCGGCCCGTCGTGCCCCATCAACACCACATCGGCATCATAATCCATCGCATAATATTCGGTAAAGGAGCCCCCCGACCCAAACGTGTCCATGATCTTCATCGCCTGCACATTCTTCACCTCATATTCACCGGCCACCGGCACGCCACGCGCCGTCAGCAAGGAGTTACCCAGGATGATGGATGCGATAGCCTCCTCGTTGTCCGGATTGCCGGTCCCCTTGTAGTAATAGGCCATCGAACCCAATTTGTAGTTGGAAACCAGCTGCCCGAGCGCAAGAGACGTCACCGCCGCCTGTTCCAGGTCCGCCGCCGAACATTCCGGCAGTACCTCGAATACGTCCCGGAACAACTTCGCCCGGTCACCCGCAGCCCGTGCCCCGACGATTTTGCGCAACGCCGCAAGCTCCTCGACCTCCAGCAATTCGATATGCCCGCCGAAACAGGCATATTGCTGGGTCAGATCGGTGTAGACATCCAGCATACCGCTGTAATAATGGCCCATCAGACCCAGCCGGTTGTGACGCATCACATATTTCACCCTCGCGGCCGCCACCCACTCACCGATCTCGACCCAACAAGGCTCGTCGCCCTCCAGCATACCGGTGACAAGGTGCGACGGAATGCCGACCCGATGGAGAACATTGACGATCTCCGGAACCGGGCAGGCTGAACAATAGGCCAACCACTCCCCTGTCATCTCCGTCCGGTCTCCCAATGCATTCAGCCGCCCGTAATCGATCGCCGGCGAAGGCGAGAGACTCAAAATGACCACCGGCACCCTGGCAGCCTGAACCACCGGAAGCACCGTCGATGAAAGTGCATACGTCGCAGCATACAAAAAGATCAGCTCGACATCCTCCGATCTGAAAAGTTTCCCCGCCGCAAACGCCCTGTCCACCGTATCTATCATACCCGCATTGACGATATCGGGATGGAATGCCGCCAGCCTTTCCCCGACGATCCGCAGATAGCCCCGCAGCCTGGCTTCGAGTCCTTCGAACTGCGGCCAGTAAGTATCCAGCCCGATAGCAAATAGACCGATCTTCATGCCCATAAATCTATTACCCGATTCCGGATCGCGGATGTACTATTTGAGATTGTTGATTCCCTTTTTGCGATTTCCCCTCGCCCCCCTTGCAGATACCATCCCGTTCCCGAACTTTATCACATGAAGACACGCCACCTGCTTCCCCCGACACTCCTGCTCCCGCTAACCTTCCTTCTAACCCTCATTGCTTTTTCTGCCCACGCGCAGCAGCCGGCGCCCGATACCCTGACCGTCCAATGGGACCGGACACAGCTGATCTCGAAGACGACACTGACCCTGCAGGTGGTCGTCAACCCGCCCCTCCGCCGCGGAACCGCTATGCACGATTCCATTTTCACGGCCCTTCAGGCGCTGGGCTGCGACTACGTCCGTTATGTTCCCTGGCTGCCCTATCCCCGACTGGGCGTGGCCGAATTGCAACCGCCCACCCGCCAAAAGACATCCTGGGACTTCAACGTCATCGACCCCATGACCCTCGACTTCCTCAATGCTACCAAAGGCCACCCGGTGATCGTCAACTTCAGCACGATCCCTGCCTGGATGTACAAGACCGGCTCGCCCGTCACCTTTCCCGACGACCCCTACGCCGTCATTTGGAATTATACCCAGGGCAGTACGCCACGTGATACCACCTACCATGAGATCGCCGATTATTACGCCCGTCTGTACAGCTGGTATACCAAAGGCGGATTTACCGATGAGCTCGGGAGAAGGCACGAGTCGGGATATCATTATTCGATCCCGTACTGGGAGGTGCTGAATGAGGTGGATTTCGAACACGGCAACACGGCGGCCAGCTATACCAGGTTATATGACGCCGTCACCGCCGCGATCAAAAAGGGATCGCCCGACACCAAATTCGTAGGGATGGCCCTGGCCGACCCCAATCGCCCCGAATGGTTCGAATATTTCCTCGATCCCAAACACCACCGGGGCGGCGCCCCACTGGATATGATCTCCTATCATTTCTATGCGACCGGGGGCGTCGAACAAGGCATGGATGTCCTGCAATATACCTTCTGGGACCGGGCCGATGGCTTCCTCAATGCCGCCAAATTCATCGAAAACATCCGCAAAAGGCTCTCCCCGAAAACCAGGACGACCATCGATGAGATCGGCAGCATCCTCGACAACGATAACGAAGTACCGGACAGAAAAACACCCATCCCCGACACGTATTGGAATCTCTCGGGCGCGTTATACGCCTACGTCTATCTCGGTCTCGCGCACATGGGGATCGACGTCGTCGGCGAGTCGCAGCTGGTCGGCTATCCCACGCAATATCCCAGCGTGAGCATGATCAACTGGAAAACAGGCCGGCCCAATGCCAGGTATTGGGTACTTCGGCTGCTCAAGGATAATTTCGGACCGGGCGACAAATTCGTCAACAGCGGGCTCTCCGGCCCCGATCCCGAAGCCGGCGACGCGCTTTCTCAACAGGCACTCGTAACTTCGCGTGGGAAACGGCTACTGCTCATCAACCGGCGCAATAAGGCGATCCGTGTCGTAATGCCGAAAGAAATGATCGGCGCAACAATGATGGTCGTCGATCCTTCCACCGGGGATGACAAGCCCGCGGGAACGAAGATCACCGTCGCACCCATCGAGCTGAAACCCTTCGCCGTAGCCGTCGTTGGCACATAGCAACAGATGCCCGCCCACCGCCGGTTCGCCGCCAGGCCCCTAAATGTACGAAATCCTTCGCACACCAGGCCCCAACCCAGCCCCAATTATCATTTCTTTAACGCCACGCAAACCCACGTCCGGCGTGAGTTCCAGCGCGCACCGCGATTAAGTCCGCGCACCCGCGCGGCGACCCAATCCTTTAAAATTTAATTAACACAACCTATTCAACGATAACTCTCCGCGCCCGTTACAATTGCATAGTCAAACAAATTTCAAAAGCAATTGAACCATGAAAATGAAAAGTAAAGCGGCCATCCTCGGTGCATGTGCAGTCATCGCGGGTGGCTTTATCTACGCCAATGGGAAAGTAAAGTCGCTCGCGGACAGGAACATCACGTACAACAGCATCCTGGACACGACCCACACCCCCGTATTGAAAACTGCATATAATACGACGGCCGTACAACCCATCGATTTCGAAAAAGCCGCCTCGGCCGCCGTCCCCTCGGTAGTACATATAAAGACTACTACCAGGGCGCACCAGGTTTCCGGCAGAGCCATTCCCGATGATCCCTTCGGCGACTTCGGCGGCAGCGATCTGTTCAGGCGTTTCTTCGGCGACGGTAACGGACACGCCATGCAGATACCCGATCAGAGAGCCTCCGGCTCGGGCGTGATCATCAGCAGCGACGGTTATATCGTCACCAACAACCATGTGGTCAATGGCGCAACAGCCATCACCGTCACTCTTAACAACCGTGACAACTATGTAGCCAAGGTCATCGGCACCGACCCGAATACCGACCTGGCGCTCATCAAGATCGACGCGAAGAACCTCCCCGTTATGACCATCGGCAACTCCGATGACGTGAAGTTGGGTCAATGGGTGCTCGCCATCGGATATCCCCTGAACCTCGACGTCACCGTCACACAGGGTATCGTCAGCGCTAAATCGAGGAACATCGGCATCAATACCCAGGCCACCGCGCCCGTCGAGTCCTTTATCCAGACGGATGCCGCAGTCAACCCGGGCAGCAGCGGCGGCGCACTCGTCAATACCAATGGCGAACTCATCGCGATCAACTCCGCCATCGCCTCCCCGACCGGTTCCTTTGCCGGTTATGCGTACGCCATACCTTCCAATCTGATGAAGAAAGTCATCGGTGACATCATGAAATACGGTTCCGTACGAAGAGGCTACCTCGGCATCAGCATGGCGCCCGAAGGCCTCGACAACGACAAGAAAAAAGAATTGGGGATTAACAGCGACATCGCAGGCGTATTCGTCATGGAAGTATCTCCCAAGAGCGCCGCGGATGAAGCCGGACTGAAAAAAGGCGACGTCATCACCCAGGTTGACGGCGAAACGGTCACCTCTGACGCCCAGCTTGCCGAACTCATCGCCCGCGACAAACCCGGCGACCATGTTAAGCTGACGTATATGCGCGATGGCCGGCAGAATACTGCCGACGCCGTTCTCCAGAGCAAACTGGGCGCCTTCGCCAGCCAGAAGACCGCAGCCGTTCAATCCCTTGGCGCCGATTTCTCCACGCTAAGCAAAGATGACGCCAGCAAACTCGGTATCGACGGCGGCGTAGTCGTCAACAATATCCGCGACGGCGTCCTCGCTAACCAGACCAACATGCGCCCCGGTTTCATCATCACGAAGATCGGTGACACCCCGGTGAAAACCGTCGATCAGCTGAAAGACGCCCTGGGCAAACAAGGCAGCAACTTCCAGATCGAAGGCATGTACCCTGGCAGCAACGAAGTTTACTACTACGGCATCAACGACTTCCGGAAATAATCCCGGGTTGCCCTACCAAAAGGTGTTTGTTTTGTTCTCTCTATTGAAAGCCGGCCGCCCTCCAACCAGTGGGGGGCGGTCTCATTTTTGCCGCCCGGCCCGATCCGCCTTCATTCCGTACATCCATTGTCCGTATCCGCACGCTCATCCCGCCGCCCGACACTCCATACAATTGACTCCCAGCTATTTGCGCATTTGGCATACCCTGTGCGGCGCTACCCGAAACACGCCGTAAAATGCTCCGCACCTATTTAAAGATCGCCTGGCGCAGCCTGGCAAAAAACAAGCTCTATTCCTTCGTGAATATCGCTGGGTTGGCAGCCGGCATCACCTGCTGTTTGCTTATCGGTCTCTATCTTCGGAGCGAACTCAGCTTCGACCGTTGGCAGAAGAACGCCGACCGGATCTTCAGGGTCACCGACGAATACACGGTCAACGGCGCGGTCTCGAAAGACGGCGAAATAGGCTCGATGGCAGGCCCACGGCTATCTTCCGTCTTCCCACAAGTACAGTCCTTCGTCCGCTTCCGGGATTTCGACCCCTATGTCGTCCGTTACGGAGAGAAGACATTCGTCGAAAAGCGATTCCTGTTCGCGGACTCCACCTTTTTCGAAGTATTTTCATTTGGTTTGCTGGAAGGTGATCCTCATACCGCGCTGGACGCCCCGGGCAAGATCGTGCTCAGCCGCAGCATGGAAAAGAAATATTTCGGCGACGAAAAAGCCCTGGGAAAAATAGTACGCGTCGGAGGTACCCGTGATTATGTTGTCAGCGGCGTTGCCCGGGACGCACCCGTCAACTCCCAGATCCAATATAATTTCATCGCCTCCTTTGCCAGCCTCCACAACACACCCAACTGGTGGATCTCTATATATTCCACTTATTTCCTCCTGCGCAATCCCGCGGACGCCCCTCAGCTCGAAAAACAGATCGCAACCTACATGCGCTCTCAAAAAGACGTCAACCAGCAACCAGGCGACTTCCTTACCTTCCACCTCGAGCCGATGACAAGGGTCCACCTCTATTCACAGCTGAGTGGACAGACCCCGAATGGCAACATCACCTATATCTACATCCTTGCCGCTATCGCCCTGCTCATCCTTTGCATCGCCTCCGTCAATTATACCAATCTCGCCACAGCCCAATCCGCGCGCCGCATACCCGAGATCGGCATCCGCAAAGTACTCGGCTCGCTGAGACGCCAGCTGTTCTGGCAATTCATCGGGGAATCGCTGCTCCTCAACTTCATAGCCTTCGCGATGGCGATCGTCGCGGCAATATTCCTTCTTCCTGCTTTCGATCGGCTGGTCGGACAACCCCTTGATGCCGCCATGCTGGCCCACCCCACGGCGATAGCCGGCATGATGGCCCTCTTCCTTCTCATCAGCTTCGCCTCGGGCGCCTATCCCGCCTTCGTCCTTTCAGGCCTTCGGCTGATCAAGGTCCTCAAGGCAGGCTTTTCATTCTCCGGCCGCGCCGGCACATTAAGACGATCCCTCATCGTTTTCCAATTCATCGTCTCGGTCTTCCTGATCATATCCACCGTCATCATCTTTCAACAGCTGAGCTACATCCAGCATAAAAATTTGGGTTATGACAAGGACCATCTGCTCGTACTACCCGTGGACCAGGTCATCCGTGAAAATTTCCGGCCGCTGAAAGACGCGCTCTTGCGCCTCCCGAACGTCCAATCGGTCAGCTGCGGAGCGGACGAACCCACCGACATTACGTGGGGCGACGAGATCCGCACCGGGAACAGCATTTCGTCCCCGCCGATGTTCATCACCGCCGCACCGGCGGACATCGATATCGTAAAGACCCTCGGATTGACCATCGTCGCAGGCGCCGACTACACCCAGGCGGACTGGCTGGCTGCGGACAGCGCTCGCACCACTTATATGCTGAACGAGTCGGCCGTCAAAGCCTTGCATTGGACACCCCGGGAGGCCATCGGCCGGACCGTCTACCGGGGACTGACGCCCGGTGTCGTCAAGGCGGTCGTAAAGGATTTCCATTTCCAATCCCTCCGCGATCCGATATCCCCGCTGATGATCTTCCTCGATGCAGGCTATCAGCACATCTTTCAAACTTTCGTAAAGATCAGTGGAAACAACGTGCCGGCTACCCTGGCGGCAATGGAAGAGATGTGGCGGACGCGCGTCCCTCACCGGCCCTTCGAATATCATTTTCTCGACGATAATTACAATACCCTCTATCACAACGAACGGCAGACCGCCAGCATCTTCGGCACCTTCGCCACCCTCGCCATCCTGTTGGCCTGTCTCGGTCTGTTTGCACTCGCGGCCTACAGCACCGTCCAGCGCGCAAAAGAGATCGGCATCCGCAAGGTCCTCGGCGCCGGCGCATGGCAGATCGCAACGCTGATCTCGAAAGATTTTATCCGCCTTGTCCTCATTGCCGCGCTGATCGCCTTTCCCGTGGCCTGGCTTTCGATGCACGGCTGGCTCCGCAATTTCGCCTATCGTATCGAAGTCGGCTGGTGGGTATTCGTGGCCGCGGCCCTTGCCGCTGCAACGATCGCCCTCCTGTCCATCGGTCTGCAGGTGGTGCGTGCTACCCGTGCCAACCCTGTCGATTGCTTGCGGAATGAGTGAATTTCCGCACCACCTGCTTGCACCCGGCTTATGATTGACCTTCGGTCGGTCGTCCTCCGGCCGCCCCTGGCGTGCTACCCGTGCCAACCCTGTCGATTGCTTGCGGAATGAGTGAATTTCGGCACCACCTGCTTGCACCCGGCTTATGATTGACCTTCGGTCGGTCGTCCTCCGGCCGCCCCTGGCGTGCTACCCGTGCCAACCCCGTCGACATCCTTCGGTCCGAGTGATCAGCGCCCCACCGCTCTTCCTCCCATAAACTTTTTAACAAAAAAATCCGCCGCCGCGCCATATACCTTCACCGCATTCGCCCACTTCAACCAGTGATGCGTATCATCCACGATCGTCAGCGTCTCATACGGCACGCCTTTTTTTTCCAACCGGTTGATCAGGTCCACACTTTGATTATAGCGCACATTCCTGTCGTCATCCCCCTGTATGATCAGCACCGGCGATCGCCACGTGGCCACGGATGACACCGGCGACGACTCCCATGCCGTCTTCAACGCTTTCTCATAATCCGGCGCCTTTTCGTAGCGGTCGCGGTACATCGATTCCAGCGACGACTGCCCGAGCCAATTGTGCACGCCATGAAAATCCACTCCCGCGGCAAACAGCTTCGAATCGCGCGCCAGCGCCAGCGCCGTAAGATAGCCGCCATACGAACCGCCATAGATGCCGATCTTCGTCGAGTCTACAAACGACTGCCGGCGCAACCAGAACCCCGCAGCCCTGATATCCTTATATTCCGCCGCGCCCGAAGCCCCCGCATGCGGCGGCCGGTGAAAGTCATACCCATACCCGATACCCAATCGGTAGTTGACCGACAACACCACAAAACCCAGCGAAGCCAGGTATTGATTGGACGCATACGCATTGGAGTAATAATCTGAATAATGCCACCCCAATAGCATCTGCCTCGGCGGGCCGCCGTGTACATATACGATCGCAGGCTTCCGCCCCTTCGCGCCCCCCGCAGGCTCGAACAAGTCCGCATGCACTTCCACTCCATCGGCCGCCTTAAAGACCACCTGCTTCGGCGTGACCAACCTTCCCATCGGAAAATCCGCCGGTATCTTATCCATACACAACAACTTCAACCCTTGCCCATCCAACCCCATCACCGCCGGCAACGGCGGCCGCTGCGCCGTAGCGCTGAAAAAAGCCACCATCTTATCGTCTCCCGTCATCACCGGCGTCCATTCCAATCCACTCCCGGGCGTCATCACCCGAAACCCGCTGCCATTCACTCCCACGATCACCGCATGCCGCCGCTCGACATCCAATGGATCATCTCCCGCATTCGCGCTAAACACCAGCCACCGCCTATCCGCACTCAGCTTGATTTGTTCACACATATATTTACCCGGCGTCAGCAAAACAGGCTTCGCGTCGCCGCCCACAGCCCCCGCATCGATCGAATACAAATGCGGCCACCCGTCCACATATGACAAAAACACAATTTTATTCCCCGCACCCCAATGCAAATTGACGCCTCCATCCGTCGACGGATAAGACCCCCGAAGCGTCACCGGCGACTTCCACAACAACACCGGCGCACCGCCAGTCGTATCCGCCGTATAAATACTCCACGCCACCGGTTTATTCACCAGCATCGAATCCGGCGCACCCCCGCTCCCCGCCCGGCGTATAAAAACGATCCGCGCCCCATCCGGCGACCATTGCGGCGACTCATCCCTGCTGAACGATGGCGCGATCCACTTCAGCATTCCGCTACCCTCCGTATAAACACCGATGACCGAATGATCCGTCCTGCCCGCCACGAACAACAACTGCCTTCCATCCGGCGACCATTGCAACGAACCCACATTACCCCGCGTAGTGAACAGGTTCCTCGCCGCGCCACTATCCAACGCTGCGCCCCATACCTGTCCATTTTTAATAAAACCAATTTCTTTACCATCTGGCGCAATCACCGGATCATCCCCCTCCGACACCCACCGCACCCTACCCCCGGCAAAAGGCACACACCCGATCTTCACTTTGAACGGCTCCGTACTGAAACCCGGGTTCACCGGCAATTGATTATCCCAGTTGGCGCCATGATCGCCGCCCCGCACAAAGACCACCCACTGCCCGTCCGCAGAAATAGACAGACTGCTGATCTCCTGTCCATCATCATCCATAAAATCGGTCAGACGCCGGGGCGCATATCCCGGCCCTTCCGCCACATATACATTGCGGCGGCCTTCTTCATTCATCGCCCAGGCGATCCGGGCCGCCGACGGAGAAGCCGATGCCGTCAGCTCGGTCACGAATGGGTATTTCTTAAAAGCGGGGAAGTCACTGGTCTGCGCCAGTGCCGTCAACGGTATCGCAACGAGCAGGAAGGGCAACGCGGAAGCCGCCAATAGCAGCAGGAATTTTCTCATGTACTAAAAATAATGTTAAAACCGCGTTCACCCAAATCACCATACGATCCGTTTCGTACATTAGTCCAAACTACACAAATGAAACAGACTGCCGTATTCTCTTTTCTAATCTTCTGCATCCTCGCGTCCGCCCAACCCACCCTCGCCCAGCACACCGCCCAACCCACCCTCGCGCAACACACCGCCCCATTAAAAATGGCCTGCATCAGCTTTAACGAACTACTCGCATCCATGCCCGAAACCAAAAGCGCAGACACGGCCCTCGTTCAATACCGTACTGCGCTTCAACAGGAGTTCGACTCCTGGCAAACAGATTATAAGACACAACTCGTAGAGCTATACTCCCGCGATACCCTCAAATTCAACTCCGCGCAGCTCGACCTAAAACGAAGGAACCTCAGCGAGCTATTCGCCAAAATACAGGGTTACAATCAGCAGGCGACCCAACTCCTCGATCAGAAACGGACCGACCTTTTCACACCCATTCAGAAAAAAGCCGTAGCCGCCATCCAGGCGGTCTCCAAAGAATATGGCTTCAACTATGTGATTGATAAGGACAACCTGCAGGTCTATCCCCCCTCCGACGACATCCTCCCCCTCGTCAAAAAGAGGCTGGGCCTGCACTGAAATCCCCCTTCCTATGCCGCCTCATCTTTCCGCTGTCATGTCGTCACATACCCTCCCTTCCTATGCCGCCTCATTTTTCCGCCGTCACATCGTCCGGCGTCTGCAACAGCTTGAACAATTCATCCAGCTTCGGTGAAAGGATAATATCGGTCCTCCGGTTCTGCGCCCTTCCCTCCGACGTAGCATTGGGTTGAACGGGATCATAGGAACTGTGACCCGAAGCAATGACCCTCGTCGGATCGACCCGGTAGTCGGTTGTCAGGATACGCACGATCGACGCCGATCGCGCCAGGCTCAGATCCCAATTGTCCTGGTATTTTCCGTGGATAGGGATAGAATCGGTATGCCCTTCGATATCCACCGTGATATCGGGGTTCTGGTTCAACACCTGCGCCAGCTTGCCGAGCGCCTCGCGGCCTTTCGGATTGACGACCGCACTGCCCGAGGGGAACAGCAGGTTCTCCTGCAGGCTCACATATACTTTGCCGTTCTTGATACTAACGGTCAATTCATTCGATTTGAAACCGACCAGCGCATCCGACATCTTCTTCTTGATGTCTTCGATAGCTTTTTTCTGCCGGTCCATCAACGCCTGCAGGTGGGCCAGTTTCTCCTGCTGCGCCAGCAGTTCCTGTTTATTCTTGCTGAGGAGAGAGTTCTTTGCCGCAGTCTCGGACAACAGATCGCTGTTCTTTCCCCTCAGGTCGCCGATCTGTTTTTGGAGCGCGATCCGCTGCTGCTCCATCACCTGTCCCAATGAATCGATCTGCTGCTTCTGCGCCGCCGCCACCTGCCTGGCCTGCGCCAGCTGCGACTCGAGGTCCGTTACTTTGTTCGCCAGCCGCGAACTGTCATACCTGGCCGAAGCTAATGCCTGCTGCGTCGCATTGAACTTACTCATAGGAACGCAAGCTGTAAAAAGTACCCCGGTCCCTACGACCAGGGCGACAAGGATAGTAGGATTCTTTTTCATGTATGCAAGATAAGCCCTTTGAAACAGGTTATCTCCCCAAATATATCCACAGCCGTTTAAAAAGACCTTAGAATCAAATTAGAAAGCGGTTAGAACCGCCCCCTCCTCGATATCCCTCGTTCTATACAACCTTTCCGGCACACCCCCGAGCGTCGATGAATGCAGCTTCCCGCCGAGCCCATAGAACTCCTGGAAACTCATGATCAGCGGCCTCCACTTATCCGGATCGATCCGGTTCGCATACCCGTCCATCACGATACCCTCGTCCACATGCACGCGAACGATCTTCAATTCGAGAGATAGGATACGGCCCCGCTGCGCCTCCTGGTCTTCCGCTATAGAATGCACGGCCATCAATCTCCCCTCCATTTGAACCGGGCATTCCGTTGCCATCGACGTGTTCACGAGATCGGCCGGCCGGGGCGTCAGTCCCGCGGCCCCGAACTTATCGGCTTCAAAGCGGTAACCTTTTTGCTGCTTCCCTCCTGGCACCGGATTGGTACCGGTCGTCAGCGCCAGCCGGTTGACGGCGGCAACTTCCTTCACCGACGGAAGGTTCAGCACACATTCGCGTGTCCGTAAAAGGTTTTCCGTCGTCTTCGAGAACGCGGAAATTCCGATCATCGCCCGCCAACCCAACCAGAAGATGGAGGAGATCGGAGCGAGATTATCCGTACCGTCGCCATTGCTGGTGCTGACCAGGACGACCGGTGTTCCAAAATAGAGTATCGAAGGATCAATTGTCTTTTTCATGACCCAAAATTGGCGAATGCCCCGTCCCCTGTCAACCCGGTTCTTGCTATCTTTAGGAAACAGCCAATCCATCGTATGGCCACCCGCGACATCCCCTTCGAATTCATCCTCGACTATCTGCTGCCGGTACACGCCACCGTCAAACCCTCCTTCGGCATGTTCTATATATACGCTGGCCCTCGCCTCCTGCTGATCCTCCGCGAGCGCACCAATCAACCTGAAATGAATGGCATCTGGGTCCCCACCAACCGCAACGGCCTCGAAACCCTCACGGTAGAGTTCCCCGCGCTTCAGCCCTTCCCCGGTCTCGGCCCCAAAGAAAAAAAGTCCGACGCCATCTGGCTCGTCATCCATCCCGATCACGACGACTTCGAACGCACCGCCATCGCCATCTGTGACCTCATCGCCCATCGCGATTCCCGCATCGGCCGTACCTCTCTTCGTTAACGATTTTTTTACTATTTTACATTCTCAATCTGCAACATGAAACACATGATCGCCCCATCCGCCCCCCGCACTGCCTCGCGTACCCTTCTGTCCGCCACCTCCCGCACCCTCATATTCGCCTCCGCTCTCGCCCTCCTGGTCGTCTCTTGCAAAAAATCCGGGTCCTCCTCGTCTTCGGGCTCTTTCATCAAAGCAGACATGAACGACACAGCCAAGACCTTCAATGTAAATGCCGCCGCCCAGATGAGCAACATCGGCGGCTTCACCAGTCTGAGCATCTACGGCAACGCCACCTCGGCCCAAAACCTCGAGGGCATCAATCTGACCATAAACAATACGCCCAGCAATAAACCCATCGTCGCCGGCACCTACACCGAGAACTCCACCGATTTTGCCGTCGCTGCGGTATACAATCCGGGCAGTAACACCATCGTCTATGGAGCGGGGATAATGTCCAGCACGCCCAATCCGTTGACGATCACCATCACCTCCATCGACAAGACCACCGTGAAAGGCACCTTCAGCGGCGACTTCTATTACACCAACACCGCCACCGGCACATTCGGGTCCGAAACAAAGACATTCACCAACGGAGAGTTCAACGTGCAGTTGCATTAGCGACCATGGCGCCCCGGACCAACGTCGAAACCATCGTCAACGAAAAGGACATCCGCACCCTCCTTCGCAAAGACCGGCTATTCGGCGGCATCCATAAAAAATACGGGGCCCCGCCCGCCTGGTCCCGCGAGCCCGGCTTCATCTCGCTGTCCATGATCATCCTCGAACAGCAGGTCAGCCTCGCCTCCGCCAAAGCCCATTTCGAAAAACTGAACGGTTATATCGGCGAATTCTCGCCGTCCAACATCCTGCGCCTCACCGATGAGGAAATGCGCAACTGCCAGATCAGCCGCCAGAAAGCCCGCTATCTCCGCGCACTGTCCGCAGCTATCACCGAGCACGCCCTCCATCTGCCGGCTCTCGCCAGCCTCCCCGAAACCGACATCCGCGAAAAACTGACTGCCGTCAAAGGCATCGGCCTCTGGACCTCCGACATCTATCTCATGTTTTGCCTGCAAGCCAAAGACATCTTCCCCATCGGCGACATCGCCGTCGTCAACACCATCAAACAGCTGACCCCCGCCCGCACCCGCGACGAGATCCTCGCCCTCTCCCACCGCTGGCGCCCCCTCCGCTCCCTAGCCACCTACTTCCTCTGGCACCACTACCTCTCCGAGCGCCGCCGCCCCTGATTCACGATCCCGCACGGCCCGCCTTTCAGCGCCTATACCGCGCTACTCCCTTAAATAATCAACTATACCGATATCCTTGGGCGCAATCAATCCTTCCATGGCACCCTGATCCTCGTTCGATAAGTCACCCCTCTTCTTCATTCAGTGAAAACACTTATCCCGATCTCCATTTCTGCCCGCTCTGTCTTAATTTAGCAGCGATGATCCATCCCAACGTCGACCAAACCGATCGGCACCCCAGCGGCGCCCCGCTCAGTCCAGTCATCGCCTGCTCCTGGTCCGGCGGCAAAGACTCCTGCTACGCTTTCATCAAAACCATCTCCCATGGCGCCGTCCCCCGCGCCCTTCTCAACATGATGAACGAGAATGGCAAGATCTCCCGCTCCCACGGCCTGCCCGAAAGCCTGCTCCTCCAACAAGCCGAAGCCCTCGGCCTCCCTCTGACCGCCATTCCCACCAGTTGGAACGACTACCAGGCCAATTTTATCGCGGCACTCAAAAACCTCAAGGCCGAACACTCCATCGATTCCATGGTGTTCGGCGATATCGACCTCCAGGAACACCGTGACTGGGAAGAGATGGTCTGCGCCAAAGCAGGCCTGAATGCCATCCTGCCCATCTGGAAACAGGACCGCAAAACCCTCGTCCTCGAAATGCTCGATCAACCCATCGAGGCGATGATCGTCTCGTGTAACGATACCATGGGACCCGGCTTCCTCGGACGCGTCATCGACCGTCCCCTCATCGCCGAACTCGAGGCCATAGGTGTCGACCCATGCGGCGAGAATGGCGAATACCACACCTTGGTCCTGAATTGCCCGCTCTTCAGCCGTCGCGTCGAAATTACACCCTTCACCAAGACCCGTCATGACGCGTACAACTTTATACAATGGTAAGAGAGTACCTGCTGCTGGTCCTCGTCCTGGCCTATCCCATAGTACTGGGTTTCTATAGCATGAAACCGCGAAAACGGCGGCGGCAGCGGCCCCTCACCTTAAGTTACCTCATCGGCATCGCAGAACAGGTCGGCACCGTGCTACTGCTTCTTCTCATCGACTGGAGGTCCTTCATTAAAATCGATTTTGACGTCGTGGGAAGGGGAGTTCTCGCCGATAAAGAAAATCTGGCGAACATAATCACCCTCTTCTTCTTGCCGCTGATCTTTTCATTGTTGCCACCGTTCAAAAAAACCTTCCAGCAGAAGGGCGACGATCTGTACGGCTTTCCAGTCTCCAATATGCCCTCCCGGTACAGCGAATTGTCCATATTCGGTTTGTACATGATAGCATCAGTCGTATTTGAGGAATTGTTCTTCCGCCAGGTGGGCTTTTACGCGCTCAATGCAACCTTCAGCCTGAAAGGCGACTTGCTGCTCATCATCGTGTCCGCCCTTTTTGCTTTTGCGCATCATCAGACAACGATCCGTGCCATTTTCAGTCACTTCTTCGCCGGCCTGCTCTTCGGCAAAGCATATCAGATCACCGGCACTATCCTCTGGCCCATGGCGCTCCACCTCCTGGCAAACTTGCCCCTGATTGTCCTCGCTCTCCGGCGCATCAAAAAACAGTATATTTGAATACACCAAAACAGCAGGCAGCTATCGCCAAATTCCTCGGAGCCATCGCGATCCTCGTCCCCAACTTCCGCCTGATAAAGGAATGGGCCTATGCCGGTCTCTTTTTCGATCTCATCGGCGCCCTCTACTCCAACATCATGGTGGATGGTCCCAACGCAGCGATGATCGTAACGATGGTCCTCCTATTCGCCTTCGGCATCGGCTCGTACATATACAATCAGAAAGTATATGGCGTCGCCCCCGCACCCAGCCGCGCCTGAGTCAGGGACCGCCCGGTCATCCCTTACAACCATCCAATTCCCGCACTTGCATGTCCCCCGGCTTTTTGCTAATTTCGGGCCCGACACCCGTTCGCACCATATTTTAGTGACCCCATGACCAAATATACCCTGCTCCTTTTCCCCCTAATCCTTTTAAGCCTTGCACTCTTTGGCCAGCAGCATTCCCTTCGCAAACCCATTCCGCTGGGCAGCCCGGTGATCTGCCAGTCCAGCACCTTCGACAGGCTCTACGGCGGCTCCGGCGCCGACTATGCCAGCAATCTGATCCCGACCAGCGACAGCGGCTATCTCCTCATCGGTTATACGAACAGTTTCGGCGCCGGCAATTTCGATGGGTATGCCGTACGCGTCGACAAGTTGGGCAACGTACAATGGTCCAAAACATACGGCGGCACCGGCGATGACCAGTTCAATACAGCATGCCAAACGGCTGACGGCGGCTATATCCTGGCCGGTTACACGACATCCTATGGCGATCCTGCCGATGGCTGGCTCGTCAAAATAGACGCGGCCGGCAATTTGCAATGGTCCAAAAAATACGGCGACGGCAACCCTTACGGCGAACGCATTTTCAATATTATACAAACCGCCGACGGCGGCTATGCCTTTTGCGGCGACCATAAGTATATTCCAGGCATCGTGGATGCCATGCTGGTCCGCACGGATGCCAACGGCAACCTGCTATGGGCGCGCGGATTCGATTCAGGCGGCAGCGACGAATGCCCCGGCGTCCTCGAAGACAACGACTCACTCGTAGTTGCGGCATTTTATCAAACAGGCACCGGATATGACGCGACCGTGATGAAGATCGAAGAGACCGCCGGCAATATCGCGTGGCAAAAGACCTGGGACTTCGATTCCCGCACCAATCGCATCGGCATACTGTTTCGCCAGCCCGACGGCTATCTTATCACGGGTGTCAACTCGGATGGCTATGGCATCACCAACCCCTATCAGAATATCCTGAAGATCGACTTCAACGGAAACTTCGTCTATGACCACGAATTGCGGACTACGCCGAATACGATGAACGGAGCTGTCTTTCCCACATCCGACGGCGGTTATGTCGTCGAAAATTTCAATTACTCCTTTAATCCGGCCACCGATATCTTTATGACGAAAGTGGCGAAGGATGGAACCATCGACTGGGCGAAAACCTATCCACAGCCGGGACAGCAATCTCCCGCAAGCGTCCTGCCGGCGCCCGATGGAGGTTATGCCGCGCTGGCCTACAGCGATCAGTCCGGCAATTCCGATCTCCTGTTCATCAAAACCGATTCCACCGGGACAACCAACGGCTGCACGACGGTTTCCGTCACCGCTGTGAACCGGGATCCCGTCGTCACCAATGAGAATTATACCTGGTCGTCTCAATATGCCATTGCGTTCAAACCGACCCTGCCGGTCACTCCGGTCGTGACGGACCAGTCGACCGTAGTCTCCACCCTTTGTCAATCGCTTGATTATTGCGTTGATCTCCACCTCAGCGGCACGGACAGTATATGCGATCCGGCTAAGACGGTCTCCTATAAGGCGATCCGCGATTCCGGCTGCACCTCGCCGGTTCAATGGTCGGTCGACAATGCTTATGCCACCATCGTTTCGCAGACCGACTCGACGATCCGGCTGCAATTCAGGCAGCCCGGCTCCGTTATGCTCTACGGGCGCATCATCGGCAGTTGCAGCATCGCACAGGATAGCATGCCCATCATGATCTTCCAGCCGAAACCCATCTTCCTCGGCAACGACACCACCTTTTGTCCCGGCGACAGCGTTCTGCTGAATGCCGGCAGCGGCTTCCAGTCCTATGCCTGGAATACCGGCGACACCGCTTCCCGAATCGTGGCCTCCAAAGGGAATATCTATTCGGTCGCAGCCGTCGATCCCGGCAGCGGGTGTATATCGAAGGACACCATAGCAGTTAGCGTATACCCACAACCGGTAGTTAATATAGGCCCCGACACCACGATATGCCGCGACAGCCTCTACACTTTCCGCGCCGGCGGCGGCTTCACCACCTATACCTGGCAGGACGGCTCATCCGGTCCCTCCTTTGTGGCCGGCCAGGCCGGCGCCTACTGGGTCGCGGTCACGGACCAGGATGGTTGCTCCACGTCGGATACCGCCCGCATCCTCGCCGTCGCGGAGAATCCGAAAAACTTCCTGGATGCGACGTCGGAAATATGTTCCGAAGGCCAGCTCCCGCTGCAACTGAATGCGATCGGTACATGGCGTCAATACCAATGGTCGGACGGCAGCGCCGGCGCGGCCACAACCATCGTCGCGCCCGGACAATACTGGCTGCAGGTGACCAATGAAGCCGGCTGCACTGCAAGGGACACCATCAGTGTCAGCGCGAAAGAATGCCCCCTCGGTATCTTTTTTCCGAACGCCTTTTCGCCAAATCATGATGGGAACAACGACGTCTACAGAGCCATCGTCTATGCCTCGCTCGATAAGTTCTACCTGGCCGTCTTCGACCGGTGGGGTGCCAAAATATTCGAGACCACAGACCCCTTCATAGGCTGGGACGGCACGTTTAACGGCCAGCTTGAAAACGCCGGCACCTACGTCTATTTTGCCCGCTACCAGGTGCATGGAGCGAAGGGAACCGAGACCGTCAGAAAGGGCACGATCCTGCTGATCCGCTGACCGGCTGCCAATCGCGCCCTGCAAATTCCGCGCCGGTCCCGCACGATGCTTAACCACCCCCGCCCCCTCAAGCCTTCTCCAACAGCGGCCGGGGATCGAACAACACCCTCAGCTCGGCGATCTTCCCATTTTTCAGATGATACCACCCACACGTCACCGTCTTCTTTTTGCCCATATCGATCTCATACCACACGAACGCGTCGCTCTCATCCGCAACCATCTTTTCAATCCGGTATTTGAACCGCATTTTTTCCATATCCGCAAAATAGGCTTCGGCACTGTCGCGCGTCCCGAGCACTCCGATGAATTTCATATCCGGTTGTACCAGACCCCGCGCCGTCTTGAAGTCTTCCTTGTTCAATGCCTCGATGAACGCCTGTACTGTCAGCTTCGCATCCTGTGCCATAATTGTTTTCCTCCGCCGCAAACCCTGCAAATTCCGCGCCGTTATCCCGAAACGACAACAATCTCCGCCTTGGGCCGCACCGCCCTCCCAAAACTAAAATAATTAGCCGTTGTCTCTAATTTTATTAATTTTGCATATTATCGCTAATATTCACCAATGAGATCAGGCGAGATTTATACAAAGAACCAGATAGACAAGCTTGGCAACGCCTTAATTTTCCTGTGCAAAAAGATGCAGGCAGTTGGGGAACCAGTCTCCAAAACCCATCTGCTCAAACTGGTCTTTATCATTGAGGAAATTGCTGTGAAGAAATACGGTATACCCTTCTTCGATCTGCGATTCGATGTATGGAAACTCGGCCCTGTCTCAAAGGATCTTTTCGTCGAACTTTCCGAAGAACCTGATCTTTTGTCTCCATACATATCCAGAGAGATCATGAATGGCAACGTGTATATCCAAGCGAAGAAGGAATTTTCAGATGACGAATTTAATGATAAAGAATTGGACCTCCTGGAAGAGATATCCAGGCGCTTCCTCTATTGTACTGCGAAAGAACTCATCAATTTTACACATCGAAGTGATTCGATATGGTATAAGACGGCGCTGAAGAATGGGGTTCTCGATCTTTTGGAAAGCGGACAGATGACAACCACCGATATCGAAATTCCCCTACAGGAGATAATAGAAAACGACGAACAAAAACTCGCGCTATATAAGAGTCATAAAGAATTCATAGCATTTTCCAAGAGTCTAAAATCCTAATTGTGTACACTCCTGGAAAGTTGATTTACTTCGATCCTTTTCATTTCAAAGATGGTGCCCGGCCCAAACCCAAATATTTTCTCGTTCTCAAAATTATCGATGATAATGCCATCCTGGCAAGCCTGCCATCAAGCGTAAACCATCTCCCCTCTGGGCAACCAATCAATCGTGGTTGCCTGGAAATTCCGGACGCCTGTATTAATTGTTATATTTTTGAAGCAGGCAGGGCAATAACCACAACTGGCTGGTCCTTTCCTCTTAACACAATACTATACGGCAACTGGATAGACGACTTTCAAATCAATGTTCTGAGGTCGAATTATTCAATTGAAGGTGTAGATTATGACATCATCGGGGAACTCACTGCAGAAGAATTAAATGACATTATTCAGTGTTTTGCAACTTCCGTAACGGTTAAGAGAAGGTATCGCCGTTTGCTTTCGTTATGAAGCCCCCGCCCCCTTTCAATCCCTCCAAACCAATTTTGCCTCCTGCCTCATCCCCGACGCCATCCTCAGGACCACAAAATATACACCCGCCGGCATCGCGCCCGACCGGGGGATCATGACCCGCTGATCCCCATCCAACACCACCGTCTGCCGGTACACAAGCGCCCCCGACGCATTGAACAGCTCCAGATCGGCATTCCCGCCCGTGCCGGTGCCACCGATCGCGACGGTCGCCATATCACGCGCCGGGTTGGGAAACACCTGCACCGAGACATTCCCGGCCGGACCGTCCTTCAACAATCCGTAAACGATCACTTTCCCCGAAAAAGTTGCCAGATATACCTTGCCGTTAGCTATCGTAGGCGGAACGAATTTCGCAAAAGCCCCCGCCGAGTCGCGCGCCGGCATCTGCGCCGAATTCCATAGCTCGGTCAGCGTGCTCGCATCATAGGCGCAGAGCATGCCCCTTCCCGTGACAAGGCTGTCCGTACCAAGCGTCAGGTTGGCCCAGAGGATGCCGCTACCCGCCGCATGCCCATTGGCAGACAACGCAAGGATGCCATCTTGCAGTTGCGGCTGTTCCGCGGAAGGTCCCATGGCAAAAGGCGTCGGGTCCATACGCCGCGTCAGCGTGTTGATGCGATAAGCCCTCAGGACATCCTCCTGCGCCCACCAATAAGTCAGCCCCGTATTCGGATTGCCCGCGCTGTCGGCCCAATATACCGGCGTACCCATCAGCTGGCCCGGGAACGCCTCTATCTCCTGGAGGACCTGGTCGACGGAAGGGTCCGTCCCGGCATGATATTGCCCCATATTATCTGCGTCCACCAGGTAGATCATTCCTTCTTTCCCCGCCGCGACGATCAGATGCGAATGCGGGATCAGCAACGCGCCGCTGCTTCCCAGGTCGTCATCATTGGAATCCAGCGATGCCTGGCTGTACGGAGTAAAATAATCCGCCAGTGCCAATGTATTATTCGCGGGGTCGACACTCAGTTTCAAAAACGACTCGCCGAGATCGTTCATCCCCGTCTGCCCGTTGGCCGTGATCACATAAAGGTTACCCGCCGAGTCGACCGATGGCCCGGCCCCTGCCATCCAGATACCGATATTCTGTCCATCCGGATCCGGGTTGTACACGATGGATTGCCGATGGATGTCGGCTGCATCGTATCCTAATATCCAACCATGATAAGGCGGCCAGTCGCCATAGCTCGCATAGGCAAGATAGACGATTCCCCCCGCCAGTAGCAACGAGCATCGCTGGTTTTGCGTACGGCTCAGGAAGGTGACCGCCGATCCACCGTCCCCTATCCCCGGAACCGACGCGGAGATCAACTGGGACCCGCCGAACTTCGCCTCGCCGGTACCGAGATCCAGCGCATGCAGACTGTCCGAGATCAGCGGGCCCACCTGCGATTTGGTGACGAAATAGATCGTGCTCGTCGCCTTGTCGATCACCGGCGTGCTTAGTATGCCGATCTCCACCGTAATGTCGGGATAGCCCGGATAGCCGATCTGCGGATTCGGCAGTTGCACCGAATGACCATAGCTGACCTTCCAATACGGCCGTCCCGCCATAGCGGGGTCGTCTGCATCGAACGCATATAAGTCGTTGTGCATGTCCGCTATATAAACCACATTCCGCACCCCGACCCCCGGCACCGTGACCCCTGACACGATCAGGGGTTGCGCATATACCCTGCCGCCCACGCTATAAGCCCAGCGTTTCCCAAAGTGCCGCACATTCACATTGGAGGTGTTCAGGATCGTTTCCGACAGATTGGCGCCGGTCCGTTGTACATCATACCGGTTCATCAGCACGTCGACCTGCGCCCGTCCCGGAGGGCCATACAGGCAAAACGCTATCACGGTCATCGAGACGCACAACCTCGCCTTGGGGTAGGTTTTGCCAATCGATCGCATACAATATGGTTTAGATGTTACGTGCGCGAGGTGAAGGTCGTTACCGCAAAAAGTTAGCCAGACATCCACCGCATCCGGCCATCCCGGCCATACGCGCAGCCGCCTGCTGTCCCCTGCATTAATCCCCCACCCCTCGCCGGCCACCCCGCATTAACAAATCATTTTGACCACTGTCAGCAGGAATGCTCCAATTTAAAACATTAATGCTCTATATTTGCACATTTTAAAGCAATTATGATCTAATATGAGACCCTGGTCCTTCCTCCTTCTCTTACTTCCCGCCCGTTCCCTCGCCCAGACCGGCATCATTACCGGTTCCGTTACCGCCGGCCTGACAAACAAACCCATCGCAGGCGCAACAGTCGCCATCCAATCCTGCACAAGAGGCACTACGACGGATTCCCTTGGGCATTACTCCATCGGCGATTTGCCGCCCGGCCTGTATCAATTGAAATTCACCGCCATCGGATACAGGGAAAAAGATATTTTCGACATCCAGGTCGGCGCCGCCGTACCCTCCGAAACAGACGTTTCCCTCGAAGAAGCAGCCAGCGATCTGAAGGAAGTGACAGTGTCCTCGCCGCGCTTCAGCAAGACAACGGAAAGCCCGGTCTCTCTGCGATCCATCGGCGCAACCGAGATCGATCGGAATCCCGGCGGCAACAGGGACATCTCCAAAGTCCTCCAATCCCTGCCAGGTGTCGGAGTCTCCACGACCTTTCGAAACGATATTATCATCCGCGGCGGATCACCCACCGAAAACAAATTCTACATTGACGGCATCGAGATCCCCAATATCAATCATTTCTCGACCCAGGGGGCGTCCGGCGGTCCGGTTGGCCTGATCAACGTTGACCTGATCCGATCGGTCGATTTTTACTCCGGTGCGTTCCCCGCCGACAAGGGAAACGCCCTCAGCTCCATTATAGAATTCCATTTGAAAAACGGCGCACCCGACAAAGACCACTACAAAATAACGCTCGGCTCCAGCGACCTCGGCACGATGCTCGAAGGCCCGCTCAGCCGAAAGACGACATGTCTGGCCTCCTACCGCTATTCCTACCTCCAGGACCTGTTCAAATGGCTGGACATCCCCTTTCTGCCGTCTTACCAGGATTTTCAATTCAAGATCAAAACGGCGTTCGACTCCAGGAACGAACTCACCTTCCTCGGACTGGGAGCCATCGACCGCTTCCGTATCAATACCGATGTCCCTCACACGGAGATCAATGATTTCACACTGGCCAATATTCCATACAACGCCCAAAATAACTATACCGTCGGCGCGACCTACAAACACTTCGGCTCGAAGGGTTACACCTTATTGGTGCTCAGCCGCGACTACCTTGATAATATCGCCAACAAATTCGCCGGCAACGATAGAGACAGCACCGAGACACTCAACTATTCATCGACCGAAACGGAAACGAAATTCCGCATCGAGAAGGTGACGACATTCCATTATTACCGCTTGGCCACCGAAGCCGGCATCGAGTCCGACACCTACTCCACGAGAACGTTCGATCTTCTCCCAAACGGAAATGACAATTATTCGACCCGCATCGACTTTCTGCGTTACGGAGCGTCTGTCCAGCTAAGCCGGTCCTTTTTCGACGACCGCCTGGCCCTGTCCGCGGGCACAAGGGTCGATGGCGCCGATCTTTCCCATACGTTGTCGCGTATCGGCAAGACCCTGTCCCCAAGGCTTTCCGCCTCTTATAATATTTCGTCAAAGCTCAGCCTGAATTGCAATGCCGGAGTCTATTACGAGTTGCCTTCCTATACCTTCCTCGGCTTCAAGGATAGCACCGGCCGGCTGTCCAACACCAATACAGGTTTTATTTCCAACCGCCACCTGGTTTTCGGCGTAGAGTTCAACACCCTGCGTAACAGCCGCTTCACCCTGGAAGGGTTCTACAAACAATATCCCAACTATCCCCTCGTAAGGGTCCTTGGCGATACCGTTCCGTTAGCCGACCTGGGCAATACATACATTGTGACCGGCAACTATCAGGTGGCTGGACAGAACCCGGGTAGCAGCTTTGGTGTCGAGTTCCTGGCCCAACAAAGACTTAGCCACGGCTTCTACGGCATACTGGCGCTGACCGTCTTCAAAAGCGAGTTCGAAGACAAAAACGGCTACTATAGGCCGTCCGCATGGGACTCCCGGTACATCCTAACTATGACGGGAGGCAAAATTCTACCGAAGAACTGGCAGCTGGGTGCGAAGCTCAGGGTTACCGGCGGCAGCCCTTTCACGCCGTACAATGTGAGCGCCTCTTCGTTGAAAAGCAACTATGCCATTTATCCCGGCGGCATTCCCGATTACCGTCAGCTGAACAGCCTCCGGCTTCGTGGCTTCTACCAGGCGGACATCCGGATCGATAAAAAATATTTGTTGCGGAAGTTCGACCTCCGCTTCTACGTCGACATCCAGGACGTTACCGGCTTTCGATACGACATGCCGCCGGTGCTTGTGCCCGAGTTGAATGCCGCCGGGAATATTCAGGATCTCCCCGGCGATCCCTCGAGGATAAAAATGAAACTGATCGGTAACCCGGGAGGAAATATCACACCTACCATTGGGATCATCTTCGAGCGCTAACCCGATAGCCTCGCCGACCTGTTTATAACCATCACCGAGGCTGCCAGCCACCACAGGCCCTGGATCATGGCCATGATATCGACGATGTTTTGGATGGGATAAAATAACTGGATTACGCCCAATACAAAAAAGCCACTCCCCAGGCCCAGCCCAAGATAGGCCATGTGTGCGGGCAGCACCACGCTTCGAAGCAACACAGCCGACAGCGAAAAGAAGAAAAAGGGCGCAGCGATGATCGCATAAAGCCTTTGAACGGCAGCGATCATGTCCATACTGATCGTCCCGGTCGTCGCCGTATTCCCCGTCAGCGCGCTGAAATAAAAGACCACCTCGACCATGCTGACGATCAGCAAGATCAACCCGCCGATCAAGGTAAGCCAACCCGCCGGCTTATTATTTCGTCCTGAAATGAAAACCATCCCAATGGCAAAGGTGACGATCAGCGGAGGGCTTACCGCCTGCATCCACGATCCGATGACTGCCGGCAGATAGTGGGTTCTTTTGAATTGGATCAACTCATTTAATGACGGGTTGGCCCCCGGCCCCCGGTTGATGATGAACGAGACCATCAACAGCAACACGCCCACCAGCCCGCAAACTCCAATAAGTTGAATGGAAGATTTTTTCATATTACAGTATAAATGCCTTTTCTAAGCCAATATTAGAACACTTATACTGCATTTCCAAATCACGACGGCATCGGCTAATCGCGAGCCTTACCTGCCTTCTTCTTGCCGCCTACAATTTCGTCGAACGATTTTCCCTTGTCCAAAGCCCATCGCCCGGCAAACTCCTGCTCCACGGGCGATAGCATGCTCACGCACAATTGGATATCGTCATCGCCGATCGATCCGAAGAATAAGTGGCTTACCCGCGACAATTCAACCTGCGCGGCCGCTAATTTCAGCTGGCCCTTTTTTGTCAGCATGATGCGCCGGGACCGCTTGTCTTCCGTATCGGGCTTCTCCGAGAGGAGCCCTTTGCTTTTCAGCCTGCTGATAATTAGCAGGCCGGAAGACAACTCCTGAAAGTTCTGGTTGATCACCTCCGTTTTTGTCGGGTTATTCAACATGCTTACAGATAGGAGATAAGTGAATTCATCGAGACCCCCCAGGTCTATTGCCCTGAGCGCCGCATTGGCATAGTGGCTGTTCAGCCGCATGATCCGGCCGATCAGCTTCGCCAGGATCGAATGTCCCTTCACTCCCGCTGCCGCAGCCTTTACCGGTCTGCCCCTTGCAAGCAGATGCCTGGCAAAATCCTCGACGCTGGCATTTGGATATCGCTCCTCAAACTCGGCAAAGCTTAGAACCAACTGTGCGGTTTTGTTCATAACATTTCAATTGTGACAAAAATAACGCTCCATTCGCGAGTCCCCAAACTCCATTACTTTTGCCGCATGCTCCTAAACCGCCAGATCATTGCCGACATGCTATCCCGACTCGGGATAGAAGATCTAAACCAGCTTCAGTCCGAGACGCTTGAAACGGCCAAAGAAGACGGCGACCTCATATTGCTTGCTGATACCGGGTCGGGGAAGACCCTGGCCTTTCTTTTGGCCGTACTGACTTTTATAGACGAAAAGACGGCATCCACACAAGCCCTGGTCGTCGTTCCTTCCCGCGAACTGGCGCTCCAGATAGAGCAGGTAATTAAGACAATGGGCGCCGGGTTAAAGGTCACCTGCTGCTATGGCGGCCATCTCAGAGAGACGGAAGAAAACAATCTGATAGAAGCTCCGGCGCTAATCATCGGGACGCCCGGCCGGCTGGCCGATCACATTCGCAGGCACAACATACAAACCGGCGCCATCAGGACCCTTGTTCTCGATGAATTCGACAAATCCCTGGAATTGGGCTTCGCGGATGAAATGTCTTTTATTATCGGCTCTCTGCGGTCCTTGAACAAAAGGATTCTCACCTCGGCGACAGCCGCCGGGGAGCTGCCCGATTTTGTCGGTCTCGGGTCAGTGCAGACCCTGGACTTCCTATCCGGCAAAAAGACAGAAAGGCTTACCATACAGCAGGTATTCAGCCCCGACAATGACAAGATCGATACATTGTTCCGGCTCATCTGCCGGATAGGAGACCGGTCCGCGGTCGTCTTTTGCAATCACCGGGATTCAGTGGAAAGGGTCAGCGCCCTACTAAAAGAAAAAGGGATTGTGAATGTATACTATCACGGCGCTCTTGAACAGCCCGAACGCGATAGTGCTTTGGCCAGGTTCCGCAACGGCAGTTCCAATATCCTGGTCACCACCGACCTTGCCGCGAGAGGTCTGGATGTGCCGAATATCCGCTATATCATCCATTATCACCTCCCTGCCACGGCAGAAGTATATACCCATCGCAACGGCAGGACCGCCCGGATGGACGCCAGCGGAACGGCCATTCTAATCCTTTCGCCCGGGGAAACCCTGCCGGCATATATTCAGGAACAGCCCGAGCTGCTCGATATCCCTGCTACCCCAACGCTTCCGCCTAAACCCAAATGGACCACTTTATTTATTTCCGCCGGTAAAAAAGATAAAGTCAACAAGGTCGATGTGGTAGGGTTTTTCACCAACAAAGGACAGCTGAAGAAAGAGGATATCGGGCTCATCGAAGTCAAAGATTATTTCTGCTTTGTGGCCATTCGCAAATCCAACGTGGCTCATACCTTGCAACTGATAAAGAACGAACGGCTCAAGAATAAGAAAGTGAAGATCGATGTCGCGAAATAAGCCGCACTCACCCCAAAGCATTTTCCGATGATTCAGTACGGATATCCGATCCGGGTTAGCATCTCCTCCAACTTATCCCTGGAGAACGGCTTATAAAAGAATCCCAGGACGCAAGGATAGGCAGACACGCGGTGGATCTCCTCGGGACAGGCAGCGGCAGATAAAACAAAGACATGGAACCAAGCCAGCATGGAGTTGAACCTGCTTTCCATTCGCTCCAGCAATTCGAAGCCATCTGTCCCAGGCATATGTAAGTCCGTAAGAAAGATCGTATCCTTACGCCTGGAGATAAACTCTTCAGTCCCTATATACCGGATAACATCTTCTGCGGCCGTGAAAGTGATCGTCTCCGCACTCCGGCTATAGCTCCCAATGATCTCTTTTGAAAATGCCAGGGCCCATGCGTCATCATCCAATAAAATAAAGCTTGGTACATTCTTTTCGTTTCTCCGTTTCATTATGGCATCGGTTTGTTTAAACAGGGCCGGATGGTCAGTGGCATGGTGATACTCATCTTAAATCCCCTTCCGGGGCTGGTCGTTATGTCGGCCGTTCCATTGAAAATGGTCACGCGGTCCCTGATATTCCTCAACCCGATGCCTTCCGGCTTTGTTCCGGCCTTCATGCCCTTTCCGTTGTCAGAAATGATCATATTGAATTCGGTGGGTGTCGTGCGCAATGACAGATACACCGATCCGGCTTCGGCATGTTTGATAATATTGGTCAACTGCTCCTGCGCAATTCGATAAATGACCAGCTTTAGTTCATCGCTGAGCAATTCCTCCCGTAGACCGGAGGTATCCATTGTCACCCGGATATCCCATCTCCCGAGCATTTTATCGCTCAGGTCTGTCAGTTGCTCCTGGAATGGCTTCGCCTTGAAGTCAGGGACAACAAGGCCCTGGGCGATCTTCCTGTTCTCCTGAATGGCGCTTTCGATATTCTCCTGGCAGGCCACTAAAAGTTCCGGAATATTTTCCGCATGATATTTCGCGACGGAGAGAAGCATCTTGGTGGCGGCCAATAGTTGGTTCACATTATCGTGCAGCTCGCGTCCGAGGTAGTTCCTTTCCTGCTCCTGGGTCTTTAAGATAGCCCTCGCTATCTCCTTTTCCATCATTTTCCGTTGCGTAATGTCGCGCGAAAAGCAGGCGACCCCACTGATGGAATCCCCGGTATAGATCGGACAATAGGATATTTCCGTCCAGGTGTTATCGGGTAGCGCGGTGTGCTCGATCTCAGTAAAACTTTCACCGGAAAATGCGCGTTCATAATATTTCCTGAACCGGGTCAGCTGTTCCGGTCTGAATTTCCCGGTAAGGATATCGGCTCCTTTCGCAATCGTCGTTCCGGTCATGTTCCGGATCACCCGGTCAAAAGCAGCGTTGGATGTGATCAGCCGGAAGTTCAGGTCCACGCTCCACATAAGATCGTTGGTATTATTGATCAGCGCCATGAGGTTATTCCGGTCAAACTCTTTTTCCCTTTCGAGCTTTCTTTTCTCGGTCTCCACCCGGTGTTTTTTCACGGAAGCTATAATGGCGGCAGGCAGCCTTGTCATCCGGTCTTTAAGGATATAGTCGTCTACACCTGCCTTGATCATCTGTATCGCAAACTCCTCCGAGATGGTGCCGGTCACGATGATGAACGGGATATCCGGGAATAGTCCACGGGCGATATGCAACGCCTCTTTCGAGTCGAATTGCGGCAGGGAATGGTCGGACAAAATGACGGAGGGACAAAAATCATCGAGCGCCTGCAGATAGGCAGCCTTATCCATCGCCAGCCGAAACCCGCAATCGAATCTGGCGTCCATCCCCAGTCGCCGCACGATCTCCTCTGCATCGTACAGACTGTCTTCCAGTATCAGAATTTTTAACGCCTCTGTCATGTTGCCGACCGGTTTTTTTCGGAATCTCGGATTTAAAAACGGGCCGGTTGCAAGATATTAAGGGACCCTTGCATATGATGTAGACCAAAATATGAAAAAGACTATAGAGGAAATTGGGAAGGGAGAGCCGGCATCAGATCAATTTATTGGTCAGCGCGTAGCGTATTAATTCGGAGTTCGTCTTCATAGACATCTTGGCCAATATCCTGGCCCGATGGGTGCTTACAGTGGTGGTACTCAACGAGAGCGTTTCGGCAATTTCGGAAACCGATTTGCCGGATGCGATCATTTTTAAGATCTCGAATTCACGGTTGGAAAGGGCTTCATGAGGCGTCGCATCGGCCCCACCCTGTCCCATATCTTCCACGATCATTGCAGCAACGGCGGCCGAGACATACTTTCGGCCCTGCAATACCATTCGAACGGCTTTTACCAGTTCTTCGGTCGCGGCGTCTTTGCTGACATAACCCGCCGCCCCGGCCCTCAGCAGCCGTTTGGCATACTGTTCCTCCGGGTAGATGCTCATGATCAGCACTGGTAATTTAGGGACGATCTCCTTGATTTGCAACATCGCATCCAGACCGCTTCTTCCCGGCAGATCGATATCGCAGATCACGACATCCCACTTTGCGGAGCTGACTTTTGCTACGAGGGTGTTCCCGTCGCCCGTCTCTTCTATCGTCGCCGAAGGATATTCTTCCAGCAGGAGTTGCCGTATTCCTTTCCGGACGATAGCGTGGTCGTCTGCTATAAGGATATTCATAATTTCTTATCGGGAATTATTCATGTTGTCGTACGGAACAGTCACTGCAACGGTTGTACCTTGTCCGGGTTCGCTGTAGATCGCATAATTCCCCCCCATCATTTCAGACCGCTCGCGCATGCCCAGGATGCCCAGTGTCCGTTTGGCGGCGATCTTTTCCGGGTCAAATCCTTTCCCGTCATCTTCGATGGTCAGGGTAAGCAATCGTTCTTCCAGCTCCAGACGAACAATGACCTGGGTTGCATTCGCATGTCTGCTGACATTGGTCAGGGATTCCTGGAAGATACGGAACAGCCCATTCTTTACCGGGTCCGGGATCTTTACTTCCCCGGTGGCTTCGATAAAGGTGGTCTTGAGACCGGCCCTTTTCCCGAATTCTTTCAGGTGCCATTCGATGGCTGCCTCCAGTCCAAGGTTATAGAGGAGGCTGGGCCGTAATTCAGAAGAGATCCTTCTTACCGATCGTACCGTCGAATCCAGCAGCTCTATGATATCCCGGATCTTTTGTTGTATGGCCGCATCCGATTCACCCAATTTTTTGCTCAACCCCAGCACGTCCATCTTTAAAACGGTCAACTGCTGACCCAGTTCGTCATGGATTTCTCTCGCGATATGGGACCGTTCTTCCTCGCGGATATTCTCAAGGTGGCTGCTCAATTGTCTGACCTCCTCATAAGAACGGTTGAGGTTTTGCTCCGCCTTTTTACTTTCAGTCACATCGTGCACCAGGGATAGGATGGTTATCACTTTGCCCTGCTCATCTCTCAGGACGGAACTATGCCACTCGCAATAGATGACCTGGCCATTTTTGGTGTAATTCCGGTTAGCGATCAGACTCCTGTTCACGGTGCCTTTCGTCAGCTCTTCGGTGACCCTGTCAACGGCCCTTCTATCCTCCTCGAAGATGATCCGGAAATCCGGATCGTGTGCATTCCTTCCAAGGGCCTCCGACGCCTTCCAGCCGAAGATCTCTTCGGCCCGGACCGACCATCTGGTGATCGTCAGATCTTTATCGAACTCGATCACGGCCAGCGGCGTATTTTCAACATGGTAGTAAAGGCGCTGGTAGGCTAACCGGAGTTGATCTTCAGCCAACTTCCGCTCCGCGGCCTGCTGCCTGAGCGCCCCATTGGTTTCCCGTAGCTTGCGAACGAGCGGCGCCAGGACTGCCAGCGCGCGCCGCAGGGACTCGGTCGTCGTCTTTCGCGCCCCGATCAGAAGAGCGACGAAAAGGCAGGACAACGTGAAGATGACAAAACGGGGTAATTCCCTCACCTCGATCGTCCATGGATGCAGGGGAGGACCGACGAAGTAGATCTTGAATCCGATCACCGCTAGCACCATGGCAAGCAAACCGGGCATGACCCCGCCAAACCAGGCGCTGAAAATAACAGCGCAAAGGAGCAGAGACACCGGCGCAGTTACCTCCAGCGATTCGGCCATTCGGAAGGCAAGGATCAGGGCGACAAAGACCGACAAAACAGCCGCCAGGTAGCGAAAGAGCCGAAGCCCCGGCCTCTGCTGCTTGACGGCCTTTAACCCTACCGCAATGGCATTTACGGCTCCCCCGGCCCGTATGACTTCCGGACTCTCGAGTAGTTCCCATTTCCGGTGTCGTCTCCCGATCGCGAATTGGTGGGCCTGTACAATGTCGAGTACCTCGGCGCCTCCAAACTTTGACAGGGGATAGGTGCACAATATTATCGCTTGCTGCCCGGCAACGAAGTCGTGGAGGTGTTTTTCATAATCATAAAAATCCTTCCAGTATTTCTGCCCGAGCCAGTACACATCCCCGGAAGCCCGCATTCCGTCGTATCCCCGTGACAGCGCGCTTTCGAGCCTTTCATGCCATGCTGTTAATGCTGTCTCCATAATGAACTCCTCATTCCGAAGATACCAATTGGGCCCATCGAAGATCTCGATTTGACCGTTCGCGATCCGTCGCGGGAGATCGGGCACCGCTTGTTGCAGGGCAGCCGTGGCCTCTTCCGCTGAAACGAAGTGGGGACCGGAGATCAACCATATGACACACTCGTTATTCTCCAATCCCGCCTTAAAAAAGGGAATGAGCGCGTCGAGCAGATCCTGTTTGGTCTCGTAGAAGAGACACAAATGCGAACCCCAGGATATATCCCCCAGTATTTCAATGCCACTTTTTCTCGGTTTTGACATCGGCTGCAATTGAAATTTCCCCGATACCAACCATCCCATGATCCTGCTGCCTCCCGGCCCACGCCGCCGCTTTTCCGCCGCCCTGCTGCTTCTCAGCCACACTGCTGCTTCCCGGCCACACACCACAAAGATAAATTGTTTCTACGTTTCATCAGGCAGAGCCATAATTTCCAATCTCTTGTCACGACCGCACGTAATGAAGCGTGACGAATCCCGATTTGTAAACCTTCGTGTCGACAAGCTTTAACCGCAATTTCTCCTGCATGCTAATGCCATCCATCAACCGTTTTCCCTTTCCGGCAATGACCGGCATAATGGTAAAAATGAATTCATCGACCAGGCCAAGCCCGATTAGGTAGGAAGGGAGCGCCACCCCGCCCACATAAATATTCCCGCCTTCTTCCCGTTTCAACTTTCGGATTTCGTCCTCCGCCTTAGTACGAACGATCCTCGTATTCTTACTTTCAGCCTTCTCCAGCGATTTCGAGAAAACGACCTTTTCGACGGCGTCGAAGGCCTCCGCAAAATCAACATCGGCTTTTGTCTCTCCGGCAGGGTTCTTGGCGATATCCGGCCAGTAGGGGACCATGATCTCGTAGCAGGTCCGCCCATACACAAGCAGGCCGGCATTTTTTACAAGGTCGAAAAAAAAGTCAAATAATTCTTCATCGGGAACCCCGATGGTATGGTCGAAGCAGCCGTCCAGGCTGAGACTGATCGTGTAAATTAGTTTCCTCATTTGCCAAACGTTTAATTTTATTTAGTACCTCTAAATTAAACGATGGCCGTCAACCTGAAAAGGTGTCCAGGCGTCAATTTTAGGGTAAATTGCGACATAATTCCAGTCTTCTGCCTTGTAAATAAGCGACGCACCGCGCCAAGTCTGCCCGGTTAGAACAAATTGGCTCATGACGGCAGGGCGATTGGATGTGATCTTTGATGGGTGGAGTGGCGGAGAACCAAGAGAAATCCAAATTTTCATTAATAAGGGGAACAGCTATAAGAAGATATTTTCCGATATGCAAGCTATATATAAAATCGAGTGGCGGGATAACCGCCTTTCTAAGCTATACATATTCGACTGGGGTTGCTGCGAGGAATACTCATTATATTGGGTCTCACTCTTTATTACTTTATATTTCATCTTTCCCATATATCTTTCCGTTTAATAGCGCCGAAGGCTCTAATCGTCAATTCCTTAATCAAATGTACTCTCATAGCAAATACAGTGATTTTTCTGTTGGTTCTCTAATAAAGAACAACTATAAAAGGGGGAAAACAATAAGTTCTCCAAAAAAGAACCCTTGCGGTAAAGTTGATTAGAATCAGAGCGCGAGGGGAATGCAAACTTACAAATTGCGAATAACGCAATGCGTGTCATATGGCACAATCTCACGCACGTCGTGTAAAGCAGAACTACCGAAGCCTTATTTGCACTATATTTATGGGAGGGAGACAATGATGGCAACCAGAGCAATAATAACGTTTTTTTTTGCAGCAATGTTGACCTGCCATTGTTCGGGTCAAAATCTACAGGGAACTGTTGTAAACAAAGGTCTCGGGACCAATGCGTCATCACGAATTGTGAAATTTTCTTATTTAGATGGCTTTACCACGGTAAAAGATAGTGCTTACGTTTTTGCGAATGGGGCGTTTAGAAAGAAATTCGGATTTTCAAGTCCAGTATTTGTCACAATGATTTATGGTACTTTTAGGCGAGTTATTTATGTCTTTCCAGGGGCAAAATTGAGAATTAAGTTCGATCCGTCAAGCCAGGAGAAATTTGAGGAATCGTTCGCAGTAATCGGCGATTATGGGATCAGCAGTTATTTGGACTCGATCGAGCATTCCAATATGTTGGGAAACTATATCAACAGCAGGGTTAACGTTAAAGGATCAATAGACGCGGTGAGCCAGATATTAAAGAATTACGACGTTTTCTGTGACTCCTTCAGAAATGCCTGTTTTTCGGGATTTAAGGTTAAGCCCGAGGCATTAAGGGAATTTTGTATTTCCGACAGCGTGAACGAAAGGTACTATGGAATTTTGTCGGCGTGTGATTATCTCACCATTGTTAAAAACGGGGACAAGACCCGATTTAGGACACGAGAAATTACCTCTAAAATTACGTTCAGCAACAGCGATGCCTATATGATTTCGGAATATTACCGGCATAGCTGGCTTTTTGTGCTCAGAAGCTGGTATGACTCCGCAATGCAAGCAAATAGCGGAAATTCGGGCCCCGAAGCAAATTTTACTTCTTTTTCGCTCGACTACATTCGATCGCACAATGTAACTGGTCCAGTGAAAGGCTTGATATATTCTCAGCTTCTTGGTGACATTTTAAGGACGTACTCGCGACTAACTCCGCCGCTTATTTCCAGATATGACTCATTGATCGTTGTGTTGGAAAGTGGCATTGATGACAGAAAATTTTTAGCGGAGTTTAATAGACATTTTAATGAGGAGAAAGGCTTTCAGGGCGATCACATGAAGGGCAAACCAGCGCCCGACTTTATCGCTTACGATACCTCGGGCAGGATTTATGACTTAAGCTCATTTCAGGGAAAGGTACTAATCATGGATGTTTGGGCATCCTGGTGTCTTCCATGTATTCAGGAGTTCCCTTATCTGCGATCTTTGGAGCAGAAGCTCGATTCGGGTAAATTTCGATTAGTGACCATATCGGTTGACAATACCAGAGATCGATGGATTCGAGATGGAGTTTCAATGGTAAGGCCGCCCGGGCTGCCTCTGTGGGTTTCGACCGCCGACACCGAGAGATTCATACGGGATTATAATTGTTCACTTATACCTGATCTTATTTTGGTGGATAGCCAGGGGCTCATCGTGAATTTTACCGCGCCGCGAGCAAGTGACAGTGATAGGCTTTATCGATTAATTGTAGACACAATTCGCGGAGCCAGCCGCTAGCTCCAAAAAATACCTAAGTAAGAAATTGAGCTGTTACCCAAACGCCCTGAATGGGACTCGCACCTGCACATTTGCACGTTAACCGTGATATTTTGGCCGGTGGCGACTACATTTTTATCACCTTGAACGGAGATTTATCGAACCACGCGATTAAACGAAGCGGTCCCTCAAATCTATCAGATAGAGAAAGAATTGCAGAAAAATGAAAACGGCACAAGCGAAGCAAATTTTGACTTGTGCCGAACGGCGAGAGGGAGGGAAATGTGCTCGCTCTCCAATATGCTGGTTTTCAAATTCTTGTTGGCCTGGGCCGGGTTGCGGCATGAATTCGGTGATGTGAAAGAACGTAGGCGAATTAATTGAGTAAATTTAGGTAATTCGCGCTAGAAACTGGCGACTTATTATGGCAAATCAGATCACCCCAAACGACCGAAATTTAGTAATTTACTGGTCAACCCTTAGTCCTTTGTACTTTGGTTTAGGGCGAAATTCTGGGTAAATTTGCAAAAACATTCCTTATGGCAGCTATATCCGGTTTAGATAATGAATTCATGCAATACTGGCTTAAGCTTTCGCTAGGTCAGAAGGAATCTTTATTAAGTGTTGCCAAAAATTTCGTTGGTCTATCCGATGAGCCCGACGTTGTTGATCTCCGTAAAAAGCTCATTCAGGAGGAAAGGGAAAAGTATCTCGGAGGGGAGGGAAGGTCGTTTAGTTGGGAGGAAGTGAAGAACATGGCTCTCAATAAAGACCAAAGGAATGGCCTATAAGCTTGAGATCAGGCCTTTGGCGACGATGGAAATCCTAGAGGCCTTTGATTGGTATGAACAGCAAAGAGAAGGCTTAGGAATTGAATTCCTAAAAGAATTAGAGATATTTTACACCACCTTATTACGTAATCCGAATTCTTACGGGTATTACGATAAATCGGTGCGGCAAGGGAAAATTGATCGCTTTCCTTATGTCGTAGTTTTTGAAATCTTCGATGAAGTTATCGCAGTTTATAGTGTATTTATGACGCGACAAGATCCTACAAAGAAAAGGTTAGGATAACAATCTCTATACTGAAAAGGGTACGAATTCTCCTGCTCCAAATTCCGTCATTAATTTCTTATGTCAGGTCTGGCGAAACACGAGCCCACCTAAAAAAGGGTGTTTTTACGGTTGTATTTCTCACTCGTATAATTTAAATTTCGCGTCAAAGTTGCATAGCTCCAGAGCTTTGCAGTCATTTATTGATGGGAGAGAGGTAAGTCATGGGAAGTAGCCACATCCCTTATTTTATGCGGATCAGGGAAAAAATGTCCGGTCAATGATACATTCCCTACGGGTCGCCAAAGCCGAACCGCAGTTTGGCTTTGCACTTCCGTCAATCGGCTGCGGCTGCTTGCACAATGCTCCAGCTTTGAAAGTATGGTATCGGTCAAAACTTCAGTAGTTTGGGCATTTTGCTCAGATATGTGCGAACTCTTCAAGCGTTGGAATATTTCAGAAACTGGGGCGTTTTTTCTTTTTCCTTTTTCGCTTCTCTTCAGAGCTAAGTTCACCGGTACCCCCGGTGCCTGCTCCAGCGAATCTTGTTTGAAACAAGATCTGTGCTGCCCTCGACATTCCAGTTTCAGCGGCCTCTTTGGACAAAGCCTGGGAGGTCGAAGCCAATTTTGTAGGCTGAAAGGGGTTTTGCATTTGTCGGGGCTTTTTGAAAATCCGCTCGGAATTTAGCGGGGGGGAGATTTTTTTAGTCCCTAAGAGCTTTTGCTGTAGGTCAAGAATTTTTTGCAATCCGGGTAGTGAATACTTCCGATCGATCTGACTGCCCTTGAAAGAAATGTTCCCTATCTTGAAACTGATCCCCTGTTTTTCCCGGGTTTGCCCTTTAAACTTGTAGAGGACGTCAATTCCAAGTTTTTGAAGGCGGTCTTCAAGTTCATCCATAGTCCCGCACCGGGATATGTTTTGGGCTATGGCCTGATAAATCTTGTACTTGATTGCCTCCGACTTACTCAGGGCGTCCAGGTGAGTCCGCCGCAAATCTTTTCTGATTGCCGGAATCAGCCCATATTCCTCGGTGAGCTGCTGCGCAACCTTTTTGCCCTTCAGACCAATCCAACTATCGGAAATAGCCTTACCACTATTATCCACCAGATTGGCGACGATATGCAAATGCAGGTGGGCCTTGTCTGTATGCTTGCTGACTGAGAACTGAGTATTGACGATGCCGAGCCGATCTAAATACTTCCGGGCTATTTCCTTCAACTGTTCATCCGAAGGATTCTCGTCGGGGTGAAAGCTCAGGATGGAATGAAAGACGGCTTTCCCCTTGGACGGTCTAGTCTGCTGCTGCCGTAAAAAGTCTTCAGCCATTAACTTATAGTCATGCCAACGGACCCCCTCAGCTATCAATACCTCAGCCCCCTTTTTCTGGCAGACGTACCGGCAGGTGTGGTAGAAGGAATTGGCGGGAAGTGGCTTGCTGATCATGGCTTCAGCTTTTTTAGTATTTCGTCCAAACTTGTAGTCAAGCTATGAAAACGGAATGCTGCCAGAGGAATGCCTTCCACATGACAGCACTTGATGAACTGATTTAGGTTGTTCGCCATGCCAATTAGGTTTCTGGCAATTTCCCACTCTTCAAGCGTAAGGCGGGTATTAATAATATTATGAATTCCCAAATGCCGGAGGTAGGCTGACGGTTTCATTCCAACTTTTCCAGCTTTCTCTTTAATTATAAGATATTCCGGCCGGGTAAACCTAATGCAAGCTCTGACCTCTCGTTTAATGGCCTTAACCGGTCTGCCGGTTGGTTTTATTTTATGTCTACCTTGTTCCATCTCCATTATTATTAAATAACTGATTGTTGGGTCTTTCTCCCTATGCGACCACCGGAAGCATAGGGACGAGCGTTGCTGTCGAGACGTTTTCGTCCGACAACAACACCGCTCGCCCTAAAAACTTCGAAGCTCTAGCCTGTTAGTAGATCGCTTAATGGCTAGCCGGGGAACCATCTTCTGGGTAACCTTCCTTGGAGAAAAATCAGGAGGCTATTTAGGAAGCCGCTTGGGGCTGGTCAGGGTTAGGTCAATTTCGGCCGCGTCGTAAAACATGAGTCCACCGACGCGCTTGTAAGGCAGTTGCCCGGTCTTGCGAAGGGTGAGCAGTGTACCGCCAGAAATATTGAGTAATTTTTTGACTTCGTTAGATTTTATCCAGCGCTTTGGCGGTTTTGCCCGCTGGCCATCCAGCATCTTTTTAATATCCATTAGTAATTTGATCCTGAATTTCTCAAGATCGTCGAGCGTCACCAATTGATTCCCGGATGGCTGCTTTTGTTCTCCGGGTAGGTATAAGAGCTTTCCCATACTGCTTTTGATTCAAATATACCGTTCTGAAATGCCGTCGTATCAGTATGGGGAACGAGTACGGAAAGATTAATTTAAAAAAATGTGTTAAAGTGTAGCCGCTTTTACTAAGTTGAAAACTTGGCAAGCGTCACCGAACCATATTTGGCAGATCTACGGAAGTGTGCTAATTTTTAACCATGGACGTTTATCGCAACAACATAAAACTAAACATGAACGATGAAGAAGTTTGGGTTAGTCTCAAATGGTTTCGGGGGGCAAGTCGCTATAACAATGGCTGTGCACGTTACGGTAAAAAATATCATTTACGGTGGGTTATTGGGTGAGCCAAAGCGCTTTCAGCCAAAAGTAATGAGAAACCGGATAGTCGATTACATCGAATGTAGTTTTTGGGCTTAAAATTCAAAATCATATAGATGAAGGTATTGTACACGGCAAAGGCAAAGTTTGATAAATCCAGCGAAACAGATCCAATGGCTTGGGAAAAATATGTGGAGTGGAGTAGGCTCTCGCAACTGATCGAGTTGATCTCGCTTGATGGGATGCTAAATAAAAGATTAATCGAACCCGATAGAAATGAAGAAAAAGAGTGGGATTATATAGTTATTGATAATATGTACGAAACGGGCTTTTTTACGACGCTAGACTACGTCTTAAAAAGGATGATGGGAAAAGAAAAATATAATTTATTGGCGGTTATTATAAATCCCGCTACGGATTGCCGACTTATTGAGATAGATAGCTTTGAGTTTATAGGATACGATCTTCTAGACAAATATTACGACATAAGTGCGTTGTGCAATTGTGGCGGTTTCGATGAAACGTTTAGACCCGAAGAGTTAAACCGCTTCGGCTTAATCGAAGATTTTGATCGAGCTATGGAAATAAGAGAAAATCTCCTGGCAAACAACCCTGAAGAGGATCACGCTGACACGAATGCTATTGCAATCTGGCGACACCAATATTTGGGACGATAGTACCATAATAATATGGCATCTGGTAAAACTAATTTAGGGTATGAAAACCCAAGCCTTTCATTAATAGAAGGGCTTGGGCGCTAGCTATTATTTAACTGCTTTAAGGGACTCAACTCTTTTGTTATTTTCCAGCCGATCTTGGAGCAAATTCATATCCATCCCGATTTTGGTCTGCGTTACCTTAGCGTATTGCATGGTCGTGCTGATTTTGGTGTGGCCGAGCATTTTACTGATTGTCTCAATGGGGACCCCATTCATCAAAGTAACGGTCGTCGCGAAAGTATGCCGGGCTAGATGGAACGTCAGGTATTTTTCAATTCCGCAGATTTCGGCGATTATCTTCAAACTTCGGTTTACCTCCTGATTGCTCACGTGGGGGAAAACGGTGTCGCGCTTGGCCGCGTCGTCGTCGGAGAATTTTTCGAGTAGGAGCTGGGCGGGCTTAAGAAGGGGAACATTTACCGGAGTATCGGTTTTGGCCCGCGTTGTCTTGATCCACTTGATTTTGTCAATCCCGGTTAAAATCTCCGAAGGCCGTAGGTCCATCAGATCAACATAAGATAGCCCAGTGTAGCAACTAAAGAGAAAAAGGTCCTTTACCCGATTTAGCGTGAAATTTCCGAAATCCTGATTTTCCAGCGTCGCCAGCTCCAGATCGGAAAGGAACTCCCGTTCCGTATGTTTGAATTTCAACCGAAAGTTGGAAAACGGGTTTTTATCGATCCATTCATTCTTTAGCGCCCAGGTCACCATCTTCTTTAGCCGCTCCAAATGTTTCATGGTCCCATTGGTCGTGCAGGGATCGTTTTCTTTCAATGAGTTGTTCCGGACGAAAAATTCGAACCCGGATATAAATTCATAGTTCAGGTCTTTTAACGGCATGTCGGGCTTTTTGTACCGTGCCACCAAAAACAGTTTTAGGTAACTTTCAGTGGCGTGGTAGTTTTTCATGGTCCCCGGCTTCAAGACCTTTTGCATCATGACCTCGTGCTGGTTGACCAACCAAAGCAAGGAATAAGAAATCTCCTTCTCCTTCTCGATACCGAGAAAAGCCGACTTGACCGCCGCCGCCGTTAAGGGTTCGTCTTCCAATAAGAGGTCGCGGTAATGCCGATGTAGCTTTCCCTGCATTTCCTGCAAATAACTGTTGAAGGCCCTGAGCTCAGGATTTTTCGGTTTGGCCTCTCCTTTGCCAAAATTCCAATCGGCTTTGGAAATTGAGTTCTTCATGGAAAACTCGGTTCTTGTTGCATTCACAACGATCCGGGCATAAACCGGAAATTTGTTGTCGTCGCCAGTCCTGCTGGTCCGCAGGACGAAATGAACACCGAAGGTGTTGTTACTTTTCATACCATTAGTTTTTTGCGTTATCAATCGCTCTTCGCATGATCGCAAAACCTAAGAAGTGACGTAAAGGCCCGTCGGATAAGGGTTTTAGGCGGTCAGGTGAACACAAAGCTACGTGCGCGTTGCTGTTCACCTGTTTGTTCGCAAACACCTTGATACCTTTCGTTGCAAAATGATATGGAATTGAAAGAAAAAGCCCGTAAAATCAGCGTTTTACGGGCTCCCGTCTAATGATAGCTTTAGACTCATTGTCGGGAAGACAGGATTCGAACCTGCGACCCCCTGGTCCCAAACCAGGTGCGCTACCGGCCTGCGCTACTTCCCGATGGCGTCGGGGACGCCGAAACGAGGCGCGAATATACGAAATTGCGGCCGAATTGCCTAAGGTGAAGGAAAGATGCGGGCGGGGCGGTCAGGTGGACTTGGCGCGGGTGGCGGAGGCGAGGGCGATGATGTCTTTACCGTTGACGATGCGGGTGGGGTCGCCGCGGAGGGTGAGATGGATCATGGCGAGGCCGAGTTCGCGAAGGGTGACGAAGCTGTTGGGGAACAGGGCGCGACCTATTGGATAGAGCCAACCGATAAACCGGTAAATGGGATGAGCATGCAGGAGGCCGGGCGTGGGCCGGATGAAGCCGGGACGAAAGGCATAGACACGCGCAAAGGAGAGCTTCATGAGGTCGTTCTCGGTCTTGCCTTTGACGCGGGCCCAGCGGCTGCGGCCTTTTTCGGTACTGTCGGTGCCGGCGCCCGATACATAGGTAAAGACCATGCCTGGATTTAGCCGGCTCAGGGTTGAGGCCACGTTCATCGTCAGGGAATAGGTCACTTTGAAATAATCCGCGGCGGGCATTCCTACGGAAGAGACGCCGAGACAGAAATAGCAGGCATTGTACCCACGAAGCTGTGGTTCGATCGCCGCCAGATCGAAGAAATCGGCATGTACGATCTCCTTTAACTTGGGGTGCGTCAGGACGGGTGGTTTGGGATTGGTCGCGCCGGGCGGTTGGGGACTGGTTGCGCCGAGCGGTTTGCGGTTGACGATCAGCACGGCCTCGACTGCGGGATGTTGGAGACACTCATGCAGCACTCCTTCGCCGACCATACCCGTTGCGCCGGTGATGATGACGCGGATGCCGGCGGAGGCGTTAGCGGGGGAACCAGTGGCGGAGGTCATAGGCAGCGGGTGAAAGGTTGGGTTAGTTGACTTCCAGCTGATCTTTGGAGGGCAGCGGGGCAAAGGCCTGGTGCGGTTCGCTCTGGTACCAGTATACGACCGACGAGATATCGTCCTGCAAGGGCAGATAGCGGCCGCCGCTGTGCCAGCCCAGGTCCTGGATCGTGACCTTCAGGCTTTTCTCGAAACGGATCGGATCGGTGATATGCCAGCGGTAAAGACCGAAACGCTGCATCACGTCATAGTGGCCGTCGCCGCGGATCACCTGCGCCAATCCGCTGTAAGGACCGCAGAACTCGGTGTAATGCGAGACCTCCACGCCTGCCGCGTTCTTCGTATGCGTGTCGAAATCATAGCTGCCGCAGAAATAATCTTCGGTGCCCGTTCCGCAGATCGTGGGATAATCGGTGTCCCCATCCATATAGAACTTTATTTCGCCTTCTCCCCACCAGCCATTGTCATGCGCGCCGTAAGCGAGATACGTTCCGACATACTGCCCTTTGCCGCGGATGCTGTCGACCAGCACATAGTTCTCTTTATAGGCCAGCCGGTTGACGCGATGGAAACGGGCATGGAAATACGCAGCGTCCTGCGGCAGGTCGGTCAGGATATAATCGATCTGGTAATACAACGTCATATTGGCATCGTCGATGTTCTCCATCGTGATCCGGCACTTCTTATGGAATGGCATGGGCCAGTAACAATTGAAGGCGCTGCCCGGATTGACCGACACGGCCAGCGATTGCAGCGGCGAATATTTCCCCCACCCCATACAGAAAAAATCGCCGACGGGCGCCTCAACGGAAGGAGTGGTCTCGTCGTCCCAATAAACGCGGAGAATGGAATACCGCCAGTTGCCGGTAGGTGTCATCCAGATATGCTGAATAGAACCTGGTCCATCGATCTCGGCCAGCGTGAAGGTCGTATGGGCCTTGATGACGACGCTCGGGCTTATCTTCCATCCCGGACCCAGATCGCGGGCTGCGCCTGCTCCGGTGCCCGTGGTTGCCTTCCCACCCCCTCCCTTCGCGCCGGTGAAATTCTCCGGGCTAATGGATCGCGAACGGGCATTCGACAGCCGGTAAAGATTTCCCAGGTTCACGTCCACGCCGTTGAACTGTTGCGACATCGCGAGATAGGGCAAAAAGGCAAACAGCAGCGCCGTCAGGATAAGTCGATTCATGTTTATGGTTTTGGTTCTTAAATTCAACAAAGCCTCCGAGAGACCCACTTTATACAAATGCGGGTTCTCGAACCGCCGGTATTCCGAGGGTAGCAGGGACAGTCTTTCCCGGGCATAGGCGCCGATATCCGACACCGGTGCCGCCGGGGATACGCGCCGCCCATCGTTCATGAACATCCGAAGCAAGGGCTCCTGGCGCAGGTGTCCTATAGGCAGCGATTTTCCCGGTTCCACCGGATGATACATGACAGGGACGGTCTCTTCATCCCGCAATGTTATCACATCCGCGCCGAAAAACAAGCCATTTGCGTCGAACGTCCGTCTGACCTGTTTAATCCCCGGCAGGGTCTGTTTGGCCAGGTTCTCGGATAATTTGATCCTTGGTTTCCCATCGGACATCGACAGCTTAAACACGCCATCGAGGGCGGCATCGGGATGACCCGTGACCAGCCTCGTGCCAACGCCGAACACGTCGATGGGGGCTCCCTGGTCCAGCAGGCTTTTGATCACGTGCTCATCCAGCTGATTGGAGACGATAATCTTCATATAGCTCAAGCCAGCCTCATCCAGCATCGATCGCGTGCGTCTTGCAAGATAAGCCAGATCGCCGCTATCCAGACGTACTCCGCCTGCGCGGTGCCCGCTTTTTTCCATTTCTTTTGCTACGAGGATCGCATTCGGCACGCCGCTGCGCAACGTGTCATAGGTGTCGACCAGAAAAGCGGCGTCATCGGGTCGAACGGCGGCAAAAGCCCGGAAGGCTTCCAGTTCCGAATCATAGCTTTCGACAAAGGAATGCGCCATGGTGCCGGCAACGGGCAGTCCATATTTCTCCGCGGCATAGACGTTGCTCGTGCTCTGTGCTCCGCCGATGAAAGCTGCACGCGTCGCGAAGATACCGCCCGGACCATGCGAGCGGCGAAGACCGAAATCGCTGAACGCCCTGTCGCCGGCGACATATTTGATACGGGAAGCCTTGGTGGCTATCAGCGACTCGAAGTTCAGCAAATTCAGCAATAGCGTCTCGACCAGCTGTGTTTCGAAGAGCCCGCCTTCGACGCGAAGGATGGGGCATCCGGGAAAAACGATCTCCCCTTCACGAACCGAATGGACTCGGCCGCGAAAACGGAACTGCCGTAAGAATTCAATATAGGCAACATGGAATTTCAGCTCGCGGAGAAAGGCAATGTCCTCCTCCGTAAACCGTAACTCCTCCAGCGTTTCCAACAGATCGTCGAGGCCTGCGAAAAGCACATAACCGCTGCCACCGGGCAGCTTGCGAAAAAAATAATCGAAACAAACGGGGGTGTCCGTCTTCCCTTGCAGGAAATAGACCTCCCCCATTGTCAATTCGTATAGATCGGTATAAACGGCGCTAACGGGAAATGATCGCATGCATACGGAAGATAGGCCAAAATGGGGAGTTATTTGCCCGTATCCGGATTCGAGCAGCAGTATGCGGAGAAGATCTTCCATCTATTCCAGCGTCTCCATTCCAAATCCAAGTTCACCGGGACGGGGTGGGACTGAGCATTGTCGCGAAGATCGTCAAGAACCATCTGGGGTATGTACAGGCGGAATCGAAAAAGGGCGAGGGTGCAGTGTTTACGGTGTGGCTGCCGCTGAAGTTCCAAGGAAATCGCGGGATGAGAGGCGGCGTGTGACGGGGCCGCGCGGACAGGCGGCGGGATGCAGGCTACGGCGTGTGGACGGGCCGGGCGAATTGCCGCGCAGGCAAAAAAAACAAAAAGCACCAAGTCTTTTTCAGTAGTATTGACCGAAGTCTCCTCTACTTACTAACCCGATGCTTTCGTGGGTTGTTTCCGTTCTTTTGAGTTGCCACTCTTGCGAGTTTTAACCTTTTGAACTTCCACTTCCCTCAAGAGACTTCTTTTCTTTTTATCGATTTTCCGTCCCTCAATTGTAATTCTAAGATACGATCAGCTATGACCGAAATCCAAATTTTTCCTGCTGCAGTTCTGCACCCGTTAATCACATAGTTATCCACATTTGATCGTGCGACGTGGCGCCCGGCGCGGGTTTCAGGGACAGTGGATCCGGGGCCGGATGTGCGACCGATGTAATGGGGAGGGGGGCGATTGCTTGCATAATCGCGGGAGTGCGCTCCTAACGTCGCACAAAAGCGAGGCTGCAATCGGTTGCAATTTTGAGTTTTTTTGCTACTTTTACGAAGAGGACCAGCAAAATATCCTGGTCGCAGCATCCATATGAACTCCCGAAATCTCCGCCTTGTCATGCTTGCCCTGGGGATGGGCCTTGCAATCGCTTGCAAAAAATCAAATTCGCCTACGCCTGCCAGTCCCGGCGGTCCGGCCAAACCAGACACGATACAAGGGTCGTCGGCTGCCGTCGATCCATCCAATGCGGCGCAGACCATCCGCGGCTTTGGCGGGGCCACGGTATTCCTGGGCTCATTAACCAGCGCCGAAATGACCGCCCTGTACGGTACCCAGACGCCGACCCAACTCGGTCTAACGGTATTACGTATCCGCGTCGATCCGGGAGGGCCTGCGAATTGGGGCACCGAGCTCGGGAATGCCCAGAAAGCGATAGCCAACGGCGCGATCGTGATGGCGACGCCCTGGTCGCCGCCTGCCAGCTTCAAAACCAATAACAACACCATCGGCGGAATGCTCGACACGGCGCATTATGCGGCCTTCGCCGATTACCTGGACAGCTTCGCATCCTACATGTCTTCCAACGGGGCACCCCTGTACGCCCTATCGGTCCAGAACGAACCCGATATCGGTGTGACCTATGAGTCATGCAACTGGACGGCCCAACAACTCTTCAATTTCGTGAAATATAATGCGCCCGCGATCAAAAATACGCGGCTGATCGCCAGCGAATCCTTTCATTTCGATCAGTCCTACACGGACCCCATCCTGGATGACTCGGTCGCGGCCTCGCATCTGTCGATCGTAGGGGGCCACATTTATGGCGGTGGTCTCGCTCCTTACCCGCTGGCAGTCCAGAAAGGAAAAGAAGTTTGGATGACTGAGCATCTCGACACCAGCACCGATTGGAATGGCGCGCTGAATACGGCAAAAGAGATCAGCGACTGTTTGGGCACGGCCGGTTTCAGCGTATACAACTGGTGGTATCTGAAACGCAGCTATGGTCCGATCGATCAGAACGACAACCCGACCAAACGTGGCTTTGTCATGGCGCAGTTCTCTAAATTCGTGCGACCGGGTTATCAACGGATCGGCGTGCCCTATAGCCCAACAAATAATGTCTATGTCACGGCTTATAAGAAAGGCACGAGCCTGGTCATCGTGGCGGTCAATATGGGCGCGACTGCAGTCAATCAGCCGTTTTCGATCGCCGGGACCCCTCCGTCCTCGTTCACGCCGTATATCACCTCGGCATCCCTGAGTCTTTCGAGCCAATCATCGCTGAGCGCAGCGGGCGGCTCGTTCAGCTATCCTCTGCCCCCGCAAAGCGTAACTACCTTTGTGTCGAACTAACCTCCGCTGTCAGCCAATAATCGATCTGCTCCGACACCTTTGCATTCGCTGAAGGAGCAGTTACCGCGGATGGCTTTTTCCGGGTCGGTCGCGCTATCGGACCCGGCCCCGCTTACTTGTGGTTCAGGATCCCGTTGCAGGCACTCTTTATCTGTTGGACGTATCTTTCCGTTCTGCGATAGATTGGCGTGCATTTCCTCTGAATGCCCCGGCGTTGCCGGTCATCCATATTCCAACTCCGTATGGAGGAAGGTTGATCAGGCTCCGGTCGCTACCCGATGTGTATGTGGCATTCCCGAAGACGTGGCTAAGCGGCGGGCCTGATGCGAGTGTCGCTTGTTGTGCCTGGTCCGAGAGATTGACCGCGAGATATGCCGTGGATCCGGCAAGCCTTCGGCGCCAGGTGAATACTTTTGGATCGGTATTGGCGAGCGGGTCATAGAGGCCGGTTTGCAATACTTCATGTGCCTTGCGTACAGCCAGCAGTTGTCGGTACCAGTTCCAGAGGGACTGCGGATCCGGTCGTTCTTCTTCGAGCGAGATCCCATCGAATGGCTTCAGGTTGGTGCTGTCCCACCAGGGACCGGTGTCCTTATACCAAAGCGCCATTCCTTTCCCGGTATCGGCGGCATACCACTCAAAGGCTTCCCGGCGCGGGATGTCGTTGGCGTCCGTGGTTCCAAAGCGGTTGTTGCCTCCTGCCCCGAACATACCGAGTTCCTGGCCATAATAGATGGAGGGAATGCCGCCGAGCAGGATATTCAATACCGCGGCTATACGTTCTTTGCCGGGGTTTTTATTGACCCGGCTGGCAAATCGGTCCATATCATGGTTTTCAATGAAGACCACTTGTTCCTTACCGGCCGGCAGCTGCCGAAGGGTGGTATCAGCGGCTCTTTCTATTTGGTCTTTATCAAAAGAATTGATTGCCATCGCGAGACGGAAGGCGAATACCCGATCGATTGTCGCCTTGCTGAAATAGTCGAAACCGAAGGAGAACCAGTTGGCCTGTTCGGCGACAAAGGTCAGGCGCGGATTGACGTCTTTCAAACGGGCGATAAGTGGCGCCCAGAATCGGGTAAACAGGTCGGTAAGCCTTGGGTTGTTGTCGAGGTCATCCATGGCGTGGTCCAGCCGGAAGCCGTCGACGCCGTCGTCGAATTTGCCGTCGCCGTTGGGATCAGCGAAATAGGAAAAAAGGTGTTCGTTATAGGCCAGCACGCCGGTATCACGCAGATTGACCGTCGTAACTTTTCGCGAGGCACCGTTATAGCCTTTCAGATCGGTGATGCCCCAGATGATCGGGCCTGGTTTCAGGTGCAATGAATCGTCAAAGAGGATATAGCTGCGATATGGGGATCCCAGGTTGCCGACGGCCGACTTCCACCAGGTGTGATGATCGGTGACATATTGGGTCTCCATGTCTATGTATAATTTCATGCCGCGGGAATGGAGCGCCTTTGCGAGGTTCGTGAAGTCCCTTATCGAGCCGTAGGCGGGGTCGATCGCGTGCCAGTCGTCGGCGAAATAGTTGTGATAAAAGACAGACCTGTACAGCGGGGTCAGCAGGATTGACGTCACGCCCAGCTGCCGGAGGTAGTCGAGTTTCTCTTCCAGGCCCTTGAGGTCGCCGTTTCTGTCGCCGCTGGCGTCGAAGAAGCTGCGCTCGAAGACATGGTAGATGACTTCGCGTTGGGTGGGATCGAGGTGTCGGGCGGGGGCAGTGTTGGGTTCTCGCGCGGAGGCGGGATTGGGGTGAAGCGCGGGGGCGGCATGGTCTTGTCCAACGGCCGACGTCGAGAGGAATAGCAGCAGTATGATGAAAGGGGTGCGCAAAAGCGGATCAAAATACAAGGATAGCAAATTTTTCATTTGGCAGGCGGGTTCTCAGTATATTTTTGTATACCTGAATTGTCCCCTGATATTTTCACTAAAAAATTCTCCCTTTGATTCCGCGCTTTTAAATGCCTCCCAAATGTTTTGGGGGACATCAAAATAGTGATACAGACCGCCGTTGTGAAAGGCGACCTCCAGGGTCGATTTCGAAGCATTGTAGCCGAGTTTGGCAATACTGGAGGAAGAGAATTTTGAGAAATAGTCCATTGGAATGTTTCCAATTTTAGCTTCAATGCCCAAGAGGAAGACATCAATCGGTTTCCGAACCGGAATGTCCGTCGCGAACATGCATTTCGACGCGGTGAATTTGTCCGTCATCCGTGAGTCTTATCGTATTCCCCAAGCCTTTCAGGCCGTCGATTTCCCAGCGCGAAGCGGAGTCATCGGATAGCTGGAAAATGGTGATCCGGTATTCCGATCTACCATAGCGATACGTCAGTTGAACGGAAGGCCAGTCCGACGGGAAGCAGGGCGTGAAGGTTAACGAATCCGACCGCCGGTCCAATCCAATCAGAGAGCCCAGAATAAATTGATACATCCAGCCGGCGGAGCCCGTGTACCAGGTCCAGCCGCCCATGCCTTTATGAGACTCATTTGCATAAACATCAGCCGCCATCACATATGGTTCTACTTTGTATACCCGGATCGACGCATCATCGCCGGCATGGTTGATGGGATGGATCATTTCCAGCAGGCGCCAGACCCGTTCCCGCTGACCCAGCATAGCAAACGCCATCAGGGTCCAGATAGCGGCATGCGTATATTGACCGCCGTTCTCCCGGACTCCGGGCACATAGCCCTTGATATAGCCGGGGTTCATTTCATTTGAATTGAAAGGGGGATCGAGGAGTTGGATCAACTTCAGCTCTTTTCTAACGAGTTTTTGTTCGAGAGAAGTCATGGCCATGGCGGCCCGTTTGTCGACCGCCGCTCCGGAAAGTACTGCCCAACTCTGCGAAATGGCGTCGATGCGGCATTCGCTATTTTCTGCGGAACCCAAAGGCCTACCGTCATCGAAATAGGCCCGTTTATACCACGCGCCGTCCCAGCCGGCCGTTTCGATCCTGGACTGCATGCTGGCGGCTTCCGTTTTGCATATCTCGGCAAAGAAGTGGTCTCCGTAGGCGTTTGCCGTGTCTGTGAACCTTTTCAAAACGTCGTATAGGAAAAAAGCGAGCCAGACGCTTTCGCCCGTGCCTTTGTTGCCCACCTTATCCATTCCATCGTTCCAGTCCCCCGTGCCGATCAGCGGCAGGCCATGTTGACCAAAACGCAAACCGTGTCGGATCGCCCGCACGCAGTGTTCAAACAAGGTGCCGCTGCTGTGGCTGCTTGCGGGAAGATCATACATGGAGTCTTCTCCAGGGTAGAGCAGCCGGCTTTCCAGGTAGCCGACGTTGGTATTCAGCAGGGCCGTGTCGCCGGTGACCGCGACATACCGGGAAACGACATAGGGCAGCCAAAGCATATCGTCGGAACAGTGGGTTCTGACACCTCTTCCTTCAGGCGGATGCCACCAATGCTGCACATCGCCTTCCACGAATTGCCTGGATGCATTCAGGAGGATCTGTTCGCGGGTCAGATCAGGTCGGGTATGGAGCAGGGCCAGTACGTCCTGAAGCTGATCCCTGAATCCGAAAGCGCCGCCGGACTGATAAAACCCGCTCCGGCCGAACAGCCTGGAAGAAGTGGTTTGATATAGGAGCCAGCCATTGCCGAATACATTCAGGGCGTCGTCAGGAGTGGTGATCTGCACCGACCCAAGAATGTCCTTCCAGTAGCCTCTTACCCGCTCGAGTGAGAGCTGGGCGGTGCGGGGGCCGGATAGCTTACCGATCAGTTCCCTGACTTCCCCGGCATTCGGTGCGCTTCCCAGAACAAATACCAATTCTTTTTCGGCGCCGTCGGACAGTTCGAATGCCACCTGCAAGGCAGCGCAGGGGTCCATACCGGCTCCGCTTCTGCCGGAAAGCCTTTTGCGGTGCATCGCCTGTGGATCCTGCAAGTGCCTGTTCCTGCCGATAAATTCAAGCCGGTCTGTAGTGAAGGCCAGAGGGCCGGGTTCGTCGACCTTGAAAAAATTAACCCGGTCCGAAAATGCAGTATTGTATCTATTCATGAATAACAGCGCACCGTTATTGGTGTCCTGTTCGGAAACAATATGCATGCTTGTCCTGCTCGCAATATCTCCCAGGACGATTTCCAGGTACCCGGTAGCGGAGAGCTTGCGTCGCCGGCCCGACTGATTTTTTATCTTTAACACCGTCCACTTGACAGGCAGATCGCAGTCTACAAACACGCACATTTCCGTGGCGATGCCTTGCTCGACATGTTGGAAGCTGCTATAGCCGAATCCATGCGTGGTCAGATAGCGGGTAGGCCCGCGAACCGGGAAGGGGACCGGGGACCAGAAATATCCGGATTCCTCGTCCCGCAGATAGAACGCTTCTCCGCCCGCATCGGTGACCGGGTCGTTGCTCCAGGGTGTGAGCCGATATTCGTGCGCATTGACGCACCAGGTGTAGCCAGAGCCGCTCTCCGACAGGACGGTGCCCATATGAGCATTGGCGATGACATTGACCCAGGGTGCGGGTGTCGTTCTCTTTCTTTCCGTCAGTATCTTATATTCTTTGCCATCCGGCGTGAAACCCCCGGTGCCATTGTCAAAAAGAAGGTCGTCCGGCAGGGTGAGGTTATCGGAAGGTTCCTCCGTTTGCTGGGGGCCGGTTTGAAGGAAGGGCAAAGGCGTATTTCCCATGTAAATGTGATTCACCTGTTCCGAAAGCGTTCCTTTTTGGTCATGGATGACGACCCTCGCGACGCTTTCAAAAAGGATACGGTCCTCGGGAGAGATCTGATCCGCGGATCGGACAAATATCTTTCCGGGTTTTTGAAAATGCTGATTCACGGCATCTGTATTGACAAGACCCTGTATCTGGTCCTGCAGCAGCTGCCGGTACGATCCATGATCTTCATTCCAGATCACTAAGTCGACGAACAGCCCTTTCAGGCGCCAGTAGGCATGCGCCTGTATCATTTGCCGCGCCAGCTCCAGGTTTTCCTGATCGCTCATATGCAGCAACACGATCGGGAGGTCACCGGAAACCGAATGGCTCCAAAGACCCGATTGCCCTCTGGAATTATTGAGGATCACAGCCGCTTCGCCACGTAAGGCAGGATTGGGATAGATCACGGAAGATGCCAACTGGTCGTATAGCTGGGCGTCGGCTTCCGTTGCATTGATCTGGCGCAGCAGTACCTGGTTATGGGTCCAGGAAAGCTCAAAGGCGCGACTTCTCAAATGTTCATCCCGGTGTTTGTTCATCAAGGCTTCACATGTCTCCCTTGTTTCGCTGATCCCATAGATCAGATCGATGGTTGCAGTGTGATTTGGCTTTATCGAAACACGGCAGCGGATGGCCACGATGGGATCCAGCACCGCCCCCTGGCTGCCAGACAGCGACTCTATGTCCATCGCCTGGGGGTGGATCAGTGACCTGCCCCGGCCGATAAAAGGAAGCCTCGCGGTCTCATAGGAGGTGGCCTCCACAGTGGCGCCCTGAACATTCATCAGGTGAAACATCCAGGGCGGTGTTTCCTCTTCGGAGCGGGGGCGGCGCGTACAGACCAGCGCCTTATATTCCGGAAGGATCTTCGTTTCCACGAAGAGATTGCTAAAAGCCGGGTGCGCCTCATCCGCAGCCTGGGGTGCCATCACCACTTCGGCATAGCTCGTTATCTCGAGCACTCTTGAAAATGCGGAGGTATTGGTGATCCTTACCCGGCGCATTTCTATATCGTCCTCCGGCGAGATGACTATTTCCGTGTTGGTATCGATCCCATGATCGTGTCTGCGGAATTCAACGTGCGCCTGTGAAAATATCACTTCGTATTTTTTGCCGGCGCGCAAGGTAGGCTCATAGGTATTAGACCAAAAATTGCCGCTATTCACATCTTTGATATAGCAGAAGATGCCCCGATCGTCCTTGGTAGGGTCTTCTCTCCAGCGGGTGACCGAAAGGTCTTTCCAGCGGCTGTACCCGGCTCCGGAATTGGCGATCATGACCTGGTAGCGGCCATTGCCCAACAGTTGGATCTCCGGTATCCTCGTGAGGGGCGTATTGATGATCCGGATCTGTGTGTCGGGCGCCGACGAATGGGATTCGGCCAGGTCGGCCGTATGAGCATAGAACACGGTGGCGCGGGGGACCCGTTCCTGTAATAGCAGCAAGGTTGCCTGGAAGCGGAGTTCCGATATAAAACGTTGCTGCATCGGCTTGTCCAACAAGACATAGGCCAGCGATAGCAATCCCATGCCCTGGTGATGGACCATGTAAGATTGAATAATGACCGAGGTCTTGCCCCTGGGTACGCGGGAAGCCGTATAGTCCACCGCTTCACGAAAGCCATATTCGCCTTCCAGGCCTTTCGCCGACAGTATCTGCAGGTTGGAAACGGCGTCCTCGGGTAAAACCATCAAGGCCATCATGCAGGCATAGGGTGCGATGACAAGATTCTCTTCCAATCCGCGGGTTAGCCCAAGTCCGGGCACGCCGAACGCCCGATACTGATAATTGAGGTTGGCGTCAAATAGATTGTACGCAGATTCCGAGATGCCCCAGGGTTTGCCCTGTTGCGCCGCATACTCTATCTGCCGTTTGACCATCGCTTTACTGCTTTGCGCCAGCAGCGTGTTCTCGTACGAAGGCATTACCAGCCTCGGCATCAAATATTCAAACATCGATCCGCTCCAGGAAAGTAAGATAGGATCCTCGCCGGAATCGCTGAGCAAACGCCCAAGGGCGAACCAGCTTTCCTGCAGGAGCTGGCCCTGGGCGATACCCACAAAAATTCCCAGCCTTGCTTCGGAGGCCAGTAAATCGTAGTATCCATTGTCTTTTCGCTGTTCCTCGACATTGAAGCCGATCCTGAGGAGACCTGTCGATGGCTCGAGCAGAAAACCGTATTCTATTTCACTAAACTCCTCGCATTGTTCCGCCAACTGTTCCAACTGTCCGATCCTCGCTGTCGCGAGTGTTTCGGCTTTGTCAAGGGCAGTGCGCATACGGCCGAGCCAATTCCTATCTTCGGCAGACGGCGTTTCTTCCTCATATTGAGTTATCGCCGCCAGGCACGTCTCCCGCATAGCCCGGAGCGATCTCAGCGTCGGTATCTCATTCGAGCGCGCCAGGAGGGCAAAGCGTTCGGGTATGGGTAACAAGTCCATCCAGGGGATCAGTTGAAGCAATTGTTCCCGGTGATCGCTTACCTGACGGGCCAGCCTGCGGGCCCATCTCGATAGCCCGGTTTCGCCCTCGTCTTCCGGAACGTGTATTTGCCCCGCGAGACCAGCCAGATCGGCAAGCAATTTTTTTATAGTGATCAGCGACCTTTCCTGCCGAAGGGTTTCCTGCAACAGGGACTGTATTTGACCAATGATCTGGTCGAAACGTCCTTTTGACTCTTCGGAAATGATCGCTGCCGTCGTGCTGAACCCTTCCAGCACCTTATCGATGAATATGGGCTGTCCTGGGATCGCCAACAGCCCCTGACGCAAGGTGAGCAGATGTCCGACGAGGTTCCCGCTGTCGACGGTCGAGACATACCTGGGATACAGGGTCAATAGAGACCGGGTATCGTACCAGTTGCAAAAATGCCCTTTGTACCGCTCCAGCTTTTTCATTGTCCCAAGGGTGAGGGCGCATCGGTTCATGAGCTCAGCGGCGGAAAGATAGCCAAAATCGTATGCGGCAAGATTGGCCAGCAGGGCCAGCCCCATGTTGGTAGGCGATGTCCGGTGAGCGATAACGGGTCCGTCGTGGTCCTGGAAGTTGTCCGGCGGCAACCAGTTGTCATCCGACGTTACGAATTGTTCGAAAAAAGCCCAGGTCTTGCGGGCGGTTTTGTGCAAGAACGACAGCTCTTGCGTGGTCAACTTCGGACTTGCCTCCGTTTCCGGTCTGCTAAGACGCCATACAACCGCCGGGGACAGAAGCCACAATAAAAGGATGGGACCCGCGATCAGCAGATCCTGTAGATCCGTAAGCAGGAATGCGGCACAGCCAACGGCCAGGAGGGGCCCGATCGGCATGAACTGATAAGTGGACCAAATAGAGCCACGACGGTTTTCGGAGTGACTGGCAGAGGGCGTCCATTCCATCAGCCTTCTCCGGGTAACCCTCATTCGCCAGGCCGTTCGCAGAATGGCGTCCGCGTATTGGAATGCTTCAAATGGAAGTATGGAAAGGCCGAAGACAAACCGGATCAGCGTAATTTTCAAATTGCCGGCTATTTCGGACAGGTGTGCTTTAACCGTGATGTCAGCGGGTTTGTGCAATAATTGCCAGCCGATAGCGAGGATCGGCGGGAGCAGCGTGACGGTAAAGACCGCCAAAGTCCAAAACCAGGCAAAAGGGAGAACGAACCATCCTAATAAGAGGATCGACAATAGGGAGATGGGCAGAAGGCTTCGCCGCAGGTTGTCGATTATCTTCCACCTCGACAAGGCGGAAAGCCTGTTCCTGATCATTTGTCCTGTGCCGGTCGTGACAAAGGGTAAGATCCAGCCGGCGATCTGCCAGTCCCCGCGGATCCACCGGTGATGGCGCTGGAGGTCCGATTCATACCGGGAAGGATTTTCCTCGTAGAGGAATACATCGCTTACCAATCCGGATCGCACATAGCAGCCTTCCAGCAAATCGTGACTCAGGATCCGGTTTTCCTGGAAAAGATCCCTGAAAGTCATTTCAAAAATGTCTACATCATAGATCCCCTTCCCGATAAAAGATCCTTCGTCAAAAAGATCCTGGTATACGTCGGAGGAGACGCGGGTATAGGGGTCGATGCCCGAATCGCTGCCTTGCATATTCAGATAGAGCGAAGTCGCGGTCAAAGGGATGGTCGACTCCACCCTTGGCTGTAAGACTCCGTATCCTGCCGTAACGCGCTTTTTCTGAGCATTGTATTCGGGACGGTTGAGCGGATGAGCCATCGTCGCCACCAGCTTCCAGGCAGCTTCCCTTGGAAGCTGGGTATCGGAATCCAGGGTGATCACGTATTTTACGTCATAAAGAATACGGTAGTCGCCCCTGATCAGAGAAAATTCATGTTGTTCCCGGCGCCTCAGCAGGGCATTAAGCGCTGTTATCTTCCCCCGTTTGCGTTCGTAGCCCATCCATTTTCGTTCTCCCGCATTCCATACCCTGGAACGATGGAAGAGAAAGAAAATATCGTTACCCGTCTTCCGGTATTTTTGATTCAACGCGTCAATTCCGGCGATTGCCATGTCGGTCAACTCCTGATCACTTTCCAGTTGTTCCACATCGGCGTCTACAAAATCGGTCAGCAGTCCAAAATGCAGATTTTCTCCTTTGTTGGCGAGGAAACGTATTTCTAATCCTTCCATCAGCGATTCGATATATGCCGGGCTCGAAAGCAGGGTAGGCACGATCACCAGGGTGCGATATTCGGCAGGAATGCCCGGGGAAAAATCCAGGCGGGGCAATAAGTTCGGCTTGACCAGCAGCGTGGAGAGCCAGTTGACCAGGGAAACGGCCAGTTGTGCGGACGCCGAAATTGCCAGCAGGGCGACGACCGATAGCAACCATTTGTTTCGGATGCCCTGGCTGTGCGAAAGATAGAACATTGCCGCCGCAATCAATCCCGTTAGTACGACAATAGAAGACAGGTAAAGGAAGAGCGGGATCTTCTTCACTCCCCGCAGCAGGCGCCGCAACGGGCTGTAGCGTTTCCCGATCGCCTTTGTGGTCTCCTTTAATCCTTTGCCGATCAGATAGTAACCTACGTGCTGTTCTTTTATCGCGATTGGATTGGCGTCTTTGTGTTTCCCGGCCAGTGCGAGCACCTTTAATGCAATATCCGTTTCCGGCAAATCGGAATCTTTAGCGATGGATTCCACAACGTGCCGGTACCGGTCGCGGGTAGCGAAATCCATGCGGGGATAAGTGCCGGAAGGATCCTTTACCAATATCTGCTCTACAATGCTGAGCGTCTCGACAAACTCCCGCCAGTCCGTCGTTCCGATAAATCGCAACGTCCCGATGCTGTTACGAACTGAAACCTGGTCGGCGGCCTGTTTTTGGTTTTCCAGGCGAACAAGGACATTGCTGTTGGTGCCCATCCCTGCCAATTGCTGTTCCAGCCAGTTGAGCGGCAAGGCCAGCGCGGGTCCCTTTCCTTGCAGGCTTCTGGTAAAACCGGCGACGAAAGGGCTGCTCAACGGGGGTTTGGATCGTACCATGTCTGCGATCGTCAGGATGAGATCTCCCCCCTCGTTCTTTATGGTATCGATCATTTTGTCGGCCCAATAATCGGCGAGGTTGAGATCGATCATATCCAGCGCGATCTTTCCGCAGACCCGCCGCAGGTTTTCGATAACCGCCAATCGCAGCATGATGGGTATGGCCCACAACTCACCCAGCGTAAGCTCCTTGATGGTCTGATAGGCTGCTACAAAACTGCCAAGGTTGAGTGCGTCCACCCGGCCGTCGCTATGAGAAATGATCTCCAGTACGATATCGTAGACCCGGGGCAGACCCGCAGAATTGCCGGTCCCCAAGGCCGGGAGCGCTTCACTATATCCTTTGGGCAGGTGTTTCCTGGCCAGTACCACCTGCTCCTCGATGAGGTAGAAATTGTCGAGCAGCCATTCTGCTCCGGGGGTGATGGATTTTCCCGACTTGATGTTCCCGACCAGTAGATCCCGCACTTCAAGCAGCGTGTTCTCATTGTCAGCCAGTCTTTTCAGCAGCCGATCAACGGTAGGGATCGTCTGCAGATGATGCTTACCCGCAATTGCTTTGGCATGGCTGTTCAGCTGGTCTGAGCTGTACAGTTCGGAGCGAAAGGGTTCCTCATTGCCATAATTCGCCGGATTCGCGGCTCCCTGGAAATAAACGCGTAAACGTGACAAGATGTCAAAAACCGTACTGGCTGTGACTTTCATAATTGAAATTAGTTAAACGCTGCGGTCGCCACTCTGGATCAGAACTGAGTTTTAACAAGTCTTCATGGAAGAATGCCTGGTGGCGTTGACATTGGGGATCGCGGCGAGCAAACCGGCGGAAAAGGAGGCCGCTGGAATCAGCGGCGTCAGGATCAGCCAGGTGGCGATGGACAGAATGATGCCTGAAATTCCCTTTCCATTGGTTTGTCCACTGCTGATGCTGCAAAACGAATGCCCGGCGTTTTCTCGTCAGCCTCAGCCACTTGGCTCATCCCCATCGATGAGGATCCAGGAGCTGAAGTTACATGAATTTTAGCAGCATTGGCAAATGGGTTCCGTTGAAAGAAATTGCGGGGAGCGAGGGATTAGGCTCCGGCGGTTATTTATTGATTATCAAATTTTTGTTGGCCTGTCGGTGATGAGGTCACGAATTTGGCGTAAAGCAAAGAACGTAGACGATTTTGTCAGTGAAAAGATACGAAATAAACTCCATAATTTATTTCCAAAGCAATCTATCCGTATAACTCGGGTAATGTTCGTCTTTCGTAATTATTGTAAGATTTTCCACCAGCCCTTGCGCAATAATGAGCCGGTCGAACGGATCCCGGTGATGAAAGTCCAGGGCGATGATTTTCTGCAAATGTTGGAAGTTTATAGGGAGAATTTCGATGTCGTTTGCGGCAAGAAAGTCGATTATGTTGTCGAAATCCGACTTCAATTCCAGCTTCTTCAGGCTGAATTTTATGGCTATCTCCCAAATGCTAGCGATACTGATATAACACTTGTTATCGGTATCCTTTATCGCGTTGAGCGCCCGTTGCGGTAATGCCTGATCTCCGGAAATAAACCAAATAAAAGTGTGGGTATCCAGTAGCAGTTGCATCACATATAATCTTTAAAGTCTTCCAGGGGCTCATCGAAGTCGGGGGCCATTTTGAAAAAATCCTTCGCGTAACCAAACTTGCGCTCTTTCGGCTTGGCCTTGGATTTGGCCTTCTGCTTTAAGAATTCTACAAAGTCCGACACCTCTTTCTTGAGGTCGGCGGGTAGGGAAGATATTTGCGAATATAGTTGTAAGTCAGTCATTGTCAATTGATTTGACACCCTAGATACCGGACAATTCTTCAACCGGCCGAAATGCAAATTTACTTTATTATTCGGTGGTAAGATAGTCAGAATTTCGGACAAAATACTCGTAAAATCTTCTCCTTACCATTCCGAAATGGGTGGTTGCATTGGTTATCACAATAGATGATCGCCATGCAGCGATACCCCAAAAAACCGTAAGTTCATGTCAGGAAATGAACACTTTTGAGAAACTAAAACAGCTTATCCGTAAGGATCAGGTCATTCCGGTCATCGGCGCCGGTGCTTCTTTTGCTACCGCCGGCCTTCCCAGTTGGAGGGGCTTGGTAAAGGATGGATTGGAGTATGCCGCCGACAAGGGACTTGATCGGGACAATCTCATTGCGACCGGGAGCACCCTTCTGGCGGAAAATAAACTTACTGCGGCAGCTACTATCGTAAAGGACTTGCTCAAAGCGCCGCGCCACCCGTTTTCGGACTGGCTAAGTGACCTCTTTTCAAAACCGAACATCCGCTCCAAGGTCTTGATTGAAAGCATTCAAGATCTCTCCCTCCCAATCATCGCTACCACCAATTATGATGACCTTTTAGCAGAGGTTGGGCTTAATCAGAACCCCAATATTTATGATTGGTCTCAACACGAGGAGATTCAACAAGCCCTGTATAGCGGTAAGCGATGTATCCTGCATTTTCACGGCAGATATGCAAAACCCGTGACAACCATTTTTGGCGCAGATGACTATTCCAAGCTCGCATCGCAAAAAGGCTACAAAACGATCCTTCAGCAGCTTTGGATGAACAAGCATTTTCTGTTTATCGGTTGCAGCAAGGACGGCGTGATGGACGAAGATTTTTCGACGGTACTTTCCTTTATGAGGGAATGGTTCCCTACCCTGCCGCATGAACATTATATCTTAATGCGGAGCGACGAAGTGGCGGCCGGAAGTCATATTTCATTATTGACAGACCATAATATTCACGCGGTAGATTTCGGTAAAACGCATGACGAGCTCCCCCGGTTTATTGGCCGGCTGAATCCCAATGGGGACCGGCTGGTAAAGCTTCGCCAAAGCATCAATACCCGAATCGAGAATGGGCTAAAGAACATCCTTGACGCCCAGTCCACCGCCTCCGACGTTAACGCTTTTTTGAAGGAGAACCTCGGGAGCCCTTACTACTGGATTGATTCGTCACGCTTGAAAATGCTGGAGGAGGCGCTTGCAAGATACAATGCAGGTATCAACAGCCGAAAAGAGCAATTCAGGAACTACCAACTCATCATTAAGGGTATGGTTACGGTCGCCGAGCTAAAAGAGAAGGCCAAGCTGTGGACAGCTAACCGGCGTAATGCCGCTGAATTGAATAACCCTGAATTCATCAACCTGGCTTTGCTGGCTTATTATTGTCTCGAACGATTTCCCCGCGATATCCTGGAAGATATCCGTCACCGGCGCCCATATGCCATCCATTCTTATTATTTCGACAATTATCTGGGCAAATTTGTCCGGGAATATAAACTTTTTAACGAATTGCTGCCCAATGAAATCAAATCACATTACGACGATGACAATTATTTCTTCGAGAACCTTCGGCGGATCATAGACAGTCTCTATAGTGTACTTTTGCTTGACCCGGACGACGTTTTCGCTCCAACCGCCCCCGCAACGATTGTCCCGGAAATCTCCTTCCCGTGCCTCTTGTTACGATCAAGAGAAAGCATATCGATCCGCCAGATCGACCCGCCATACAATCCGCAAGCTCTATTGCCCGGTGAAAAGAACATGGAAAACAGATTTGCCGAATTTGTTTACTTCAAAGGGCGCAGGATTATCGTCGGTTATACTTCTCAGAAGTGCTTCTATTGGAACCCACAAAACGACATTGCCTCCACCGAATTCTTTCAAGCGCCCATAAAAACCGCGATTCACCGCGTGTTTAATTATTACGACGGGTCACGCCTGGTCACGGAAGTCTTTTGCGGTTTCCGCATCTATCATTTTCAAGATTTCTTATGTCAAAAGGAAGAACCCCTAGCTGGAAATTACTCCTCGTTTGTCCGCTTGCCAGAAAGCGGCCGAGTCTTTTGTGTTAGCTTTAATGGAGATGGCTTTGCCGGACCCTTTTTGTTTGAACGCGTAACCGGAGCCGAATTTACGCCCGTCCTCACCTGCCTGGAGCTTTTCCAATTTATAAAAGGCGTTCCCTTCGTTCAACAATCCGCGGCTGACCAGGCGATACTTGAAGACGTCAGCGCTCCCGACAAATGCTTTCTCTTTCCTTTCGTCGGCGATCCTTTTATCCGGCTGGCCACGTGGAAGGGTCGGGAGGTACTTGCCTTACGATTTGTGCTGCGGTTCTGGAAAGTAGGTGGCACGGCGCTGATGATATTTGATCCAAGAAAGGCGACCTGGGTGCCGGAAAGTATTATTCTTCTTCCTGGTAAAGGTTGCATGGCGTTCGATCTGATCTCCTCTGAAAAAGGCATTGGGATGATTTGTGCATATATGAGCTACAATGGTAACCTCGTCGAATATATCTCAGACATTGATAAATACCCAGTCATTGTAGCCGAAGCAGTTTCGGGATGTGTGCCCAGGGATTGCGAGGAATTCCCTGTTCAGGATATGCTTAATTTATGCGTTATTTCAAAAGACGACGTACTGGTGAACGAAGAGGGCAAGAACTTGCTCGCGGTCCATATTCCTACCATGACCTATCAAAGAATTCCGCCTTTGACAGATATCTCATCGGTTACCCATTGCAAGTAATCGGTGGTGACAGGCATGGGTGGTGTTGATCAATTTTTTACCCTATATATAATCAATACCCCACATACATAAATATTAAAATATCTGCCGATTCAACTGTAGTGTTACGAAGGTCTTTTGTGATGCGCAGGAAAATGGAACGTTCCTTTTGAGATTCGCTCCGGGGCTTTTTAAGGTAAAAAAGCAAACCAAAACTCTTCGAGATCATACACAAATGCTTTTTAACAGTGAGTAAATTAGCAATTGCATACGTCTTTGACTTAGGCTAAATCCGCGCAAGTCACGAGTGTTCAAGGCTTTGGGCTTCATTCGTGACCCACTTCATCCGGAGTTGGTCTGTGTCACGAATTCCGCTCTGGAAAACGGGGCAAAATGAAGCAAAATAACATTAGCATCATCCACCCCAAAAAAGCAAAAAGCCCGTAAACACTCAGCTTACAGGCTTTCCAAGGAAAATTTGATAAACTATCAGCGGAGAGGGAGGGATTCGAACCCTCGGTACAAGTTTAAGCTCGTACAACGGTTTAGCAAACCGGCCCTTTCGGCCACTCAGGCACCTCTCCGAAAGACCCTTTCGGGGGTCGCGAAAGGGGAGGCAAAAATAAAGATTAATTGGGTTATGCCCAACCCTTTTTTTATTTGGAGGGAGCGGGCGGGGTAAAGACACAAAACCCACCGGTGAGGGTGGGTGATCTGTTGGTATAGTAAGGAGGGGCGTGTGTGGTTACATGGCAGCGAGCTGGACCTTCTGCTGGAGCTCCATCACGTTTTCGCGGAAAAGGCTGTCGGTGTCCATGAGGTCTTTGACGGTCTGGCACGAGTGGATGACGGTGGTATGGTCGCGGCCGCCGAAGTGTTCGCCGATCGTTTTGAGGGAATTCTTGGTAAAAGCTTTGGCCAGGTACATAGTGATCTGTCTCGCCTGAACGATTTCGCGTTTGCGGGTTTTCTGAAGCAGTTTGTCATAGGAAACATCGAAATAATCGCATACCATACGCTGTATAGTTTCGATGGTAATTTCCTTGCTGCTAGTTTTCACGAAATTACGGAGCACCTTTTTGGCCAATTCCAGGTCGATTTCCCTCTTATTTAGCGAAGATTGTGCCAAAAGTGATATCAATGCACCTTCTAACTCCCTGACATTGCTATTGATATTATAAGCCAGGTACTTTACTACCTCTTTGGGCATTTCGAGTCCGTCGTTCTTCATTTTGCGCTCGAGGATGTCGATCCGTACTTCGTAATCGGGCACCTGGAGATCGGCGCTGAGGCCCCAGCGGAAACGGCTCAGGAGACGCTCCTGCAATCCATCCAGGTCCTTGGGCGGCTTGTCGGAAGAGAGGATCAGCTGCTTCCCGGATTGGTGAAGGTGGTTAAAGATAGCAAAGAAAGCGTCCTGGGATTTTTCGGCGCGATTGAAGAACTGGACGTCGTCAATGATGAGAACGTCCACTAATTGGTAAAAATGGATAAAATCGTTGATCGCATTGTTTCGGCTATGATCCACGAACTGGTTGATGAACTTCTCGGAGCTGACGTATAACACAACCTTGTTCTGGTGCAGCCGCTTGACCTCATTCCCGATGGCCTGCGCCAAATGGGTCTTGCCCAGCCCTACCCCACCGTAGATCACCAAAGGATTGAAGGAATTCGCGCCCGGCTTTTCCGCCACCGTCTTGCCGGCCCTGCGCGCCACGCGGTTGCAATCGCCCTCGACAAAGGAGTCGAAGGTATAGACCGGGTTCAGCTGAGCGTCGATCTGCATCTTCTTCAGCCCGGGGATCACAAAGGGATTCTTGACGGGGTTGTTTATGATCAGGGGAAAATCCATTTCATTATTGGAAAACGTCTTATATCCATGAGCAGGGACATCCATCGTCAGGGGCTTGTTCTGATGATTACCGCTATCCACCATTATCCTGTACTCGAGCATCGCATCCTTTCCCAAAATCCTTCGCAGTGTTTTCGCCAACAGATTTACATAATGCTCTTCGAGGTACTCGTAAAAAAACTGGCTGGGAACCTGGATGACCAAAATGTCGTTCTTCAGTTCAACTGGCTTAATCGGCTCGAACCATGTTTTGAAATGCTGCCACTCGACGATGTCCTTGATAATCTCCAGACAATTGCCCCAAACTTTGTCAGACGTTTTTGCCATTGTTACAGTCACCAATTTTTATGCCGATTTAAGAATTGTCGAATCAAAAATTTCAGGAATTGGACTCACGAAAAAAAAAGTTGAGCAGGGCGGCGAATATCAAACCTTTTCATGAAAAAAAAAACTTTTTATTACTCGAGAATTGCAAAAAGACAAACCACACCCCTCTATAGACTTTGGAACTTTTTTTAGAACTATGTCTCCGTGTTTATTCAAATTCACATCGATGCGAGTCGGAAACGGTTGCGGGGCAACCGCCTCCTCGGGGCATAGAACGACAGTGGCAGTGGATCCAGGCGTAATACGTCAGCTGTCCTTGACGCTGGGAGCTAAACTTACTTAGTATGAAGAAGGGAGACGCGAGTTTCGATGTGAACGAGCCTTTCTTCATATATGTAGAGTTTGTTGTGAGGTAATTGAAGATACAAATTATTTGATTGCATTTTTAAATCCGGGATTTTTTTTTAAAAAAAATACTTGTCGCATTTTTCGAAATTTGTAATAGCCCTCAACCAGAACTATTTATATTTTTGATTGCCAATTGTTACATGCAACAAACACTCGACCTGAAATTATTTCCCGCAGACGCAGCCGGCGATCGCCAGATACGGGAACATATCGCAAAGGCAACCGGGCATCCGATAAAAGACATCGCAGGTTTTCAATTGGTGAAACGCGCTATCGATGCGAGAGGCCGCCAACCCAAAGTATTGCTGACTGTCAAAGCCTTTATCGGCGAGCCTTTTGCTCCGCAGCCGCCCGCGATCCTTCACTTCCCCGATGTCTCCCGCGCCGACCGCCAGGTCATCGTCATCGGGGCGGGGCCTGCCGGTTTGTTTGCCGCGCTAAGTCTCATCCAGCAAGGCATACGGCCTGTATTGCTCGAACGCGGGAAAGATGTCCGCGCACGTCGCAGAGACCTTGCCCTGTTAAATAAGGAAGGCGTGATCAACCCGGAAAGCAACTATTGCTTCGGCGAAGGCGGAGCGGGCACCTACAGTGACGGTAAATTATACACCCGCAGCAACAAACGAGGTGATATCAACCGGATCCTGGCGCTCCTCGTCCAGTTCGGCGCCGACTCCAGTATCCTGGTGGACGCTCATCCCCATATCGGCACCAACAAGCTGCCCCATATCATCCAGGCCATGCGTCAGCTGATCACCGACAGCGGCGGGCATTTTCTGTTCCAGAAAAAAGTCGTAGATTTTGTTCTACACGATCAACGTATAAAGAAGGTGAGGACAGCGGATGGAGACGTGTTCGACGGAGACGCCGTTATTCTTGCAACAGGTCATTCCGCCCGTGACATCTACCGGCTGCTGCACCATCATCATATCCTGATCGAACCCAAGCCTTTTGCGCTCGGCGTTCGCATCGAACATCCGCAACAGTTGATCGACAAGATCCGTTATGGCGTTCCGTCACCCTATCTCCCTCCGGCAGCTTATTCACTCGTGGAACAAGTCGGCCACAAGGGGGTTTTCTCCTTCTGTATGTGCCCCGGCGGCATCATTGCACCGGCATCTACCGATGAGGGAGAACTGGTCGTGAACGGATGGTCACCCTCAAAACGCAACAATCCATACGCGAATTCTGGCATCGTTGTAACCGTGGAACAAAAGGACATGCTTCGCTTTGAAAAAGAGGGAGCATTGATGGGGCTTGCGTTGCAGCAGTCCGTGGAACAAAAAGCCTTTGCCGTCGGCGGGGGAAGGTTCGTGGCGCCGGCGCAACGCATGGCGGATTTCGTAGCGGGAAAGGTGTCGAACGATCTGCCGGACTGTTCCTATCTTCCGGGTATCCATTCCGCCTCCCTTTTGGAGGTGCTGCCGAAATTCATTTATGAGGACCTGCGTCACGGTTTCCGTGCCTTCGGCGAAAAGATGAAAGGATATTTTACCAACGAGGCCATCGTCGTGGCCACGGAGTCCAGGACCTCTTCGCCGGTACGCATACCGAGGGACCCGGTGCATTTGCATCATCCGCAGATCGTCAATCTGTTTCCCTGCGGCGAAGGAGCGGGCTACGCAGGCGGCATTGTGAGTGCGGCTATGGATGGAGAGCGGGTAGCGGGCCGTTTGACCGAGACGCTCAAAGAAAAGAAGCGATGATGAGGCTGGCGCGGCGGGCCGCGTGACGGCGGTCGGCAGGGAAAATGTATGAGCGGCGGCTACATCCTGTAATAATCCGGCATCTTTGACGACAAAATGTAAAATTATTTACACATGAATATTCTGGAGGTGAACGAGATCCAAAAAAGCTTCGCCACACAAAAGGCTGTCGACGGGGTCAGCTTTCGGCTGGAACGCGGCTCCATCTTCGGCTTGCTGGGACCGAACGGGGCCGGCAAGACGACCCTGATCCGGATGATCACCGGCATCTTCTACCCCGATGAAGGCAATATCGTTTTCGAAGGGCAGCCGTTCCGGGCGGAACGCGACAGCGTCCGTATCGGCTATATGCCGGAAGAGCGGGGACTCTATAAGCGGATGAAGATCGGCGAGCAGGCGCTCTATCTCGCCCAGCTGAAAGGGCTCAGCAGCCAGCAGGCCATGCAGAAGGTAAAGGAATGGTTCATCAAATTCGAAATGCAGACATGGTGGAACAAAAAGGTGGAAGATCTGTCCAAGGGCATGAGCCAGAAACTCCAGTTCGTGACCACGGTACTGCACGAGCCGAAGCTGATCATCCTCGATGAACCTTTCAGCGGTCTGGACCCCGTCAATTCCAACCTGATCAAGGACGAGATCTACCGGCTCGCTCGCAATGGCGCCTCCATCGTCTTCAGCACCCACCGCATGGAGCAGGTGGAAGAGATCTGCGATCATATCATACTCATGAACAAAGGTCGCAAGATCCTCGACGGCACGGTCGGCGGCGTCAAACAGCAATTCAAGGAAAACCTTTTCCGCATCGGGTTCAGCGGCATATCGGATCCGCCGGACGGTTCGGGCGTATTCGAGGTGGTAGGCCGGTCGGACGGGCAGGTCGTGGTGAAAATATCCGATGGACACAGGCCGAATGACGTGCTCCGCTATTTCATCGATCAAGGTGCGGAGATCAACTCCTTTACGGAACTACTGCCTTCCTTAAACGATATTTTTATCCGTCTCGTAGAGGGTACTCCTCTCGCCCGGCGATTTCAAAAAAACTAACAACACTCCATTATGAGCAAGACCTGGCTGATCATGCGGAGAGAATACCTGACCCGCGTCCGGAGAAGGACCTTTCTGCTTTCCACTTTTATGCTGCCCGTCGTCATCGTGCTGTTCATCGCGGGCTCCATTCTTTTGGCCCTGCAGGGCAAGAGCCGGCATCGTGTGGCGGTAGTCGATGCGAACGGCTACTTTTCGAAGTACCTGAAGAGTGACTCGACCATCACCTTCGATTTCTCCCCGGGGCTGGATACTGCCAATTATGAACAAAAAGGATGTAACGCGGTATTGATCATTCCCGCCATCAGGGAAGACCAGCGGCCGGCGTACCGCCTGAAATATAAGAAACAGCTGGGGTTTGCCGCGGAAGAAGATCTCAAGGAAAAACTACGGACAGCCATCACCGACCGGATGATCCTGGAAAAGACGGGCGTCAATCGCAGCAGGCTGGACTCTATCCGCAGCGCTTCGAGCGATATGGACTTCAGCAGCTTTGAGGATCTCGGCAGGCAGGCAAGAGCATCGAACCAGGGTTTTTCATATGCGATCGGGTATGTCAGCGGTTTCCTGATCTATCTGCTCACCTTTATCTATGGAGCGATGGTCATGCGTGGAGTGATGGAGGAAAAGACAAACCGCATCGCCGAAGTGGTCGTCAGCTCGGTAAAACCTTTTCAGCTGATGATGGGTAAGATCACCGGTATCGGCGCCGTCGGTCTGACACAGTTTCTCCTCTGGATCGTGCTCATCGGCGGGTTGGCGATCGTGGCGCAGGGTTTCATCCCGCATGACACCTGGCAACAGGTGCAGCAGATACAACAGGCCAATGCCATGGGTAACGGCTCGACCGCCAAGGTCGGGGATGCCGCGGAGAAGATCTATGCCATCAAGAGCACCGTGGATACGGCGAACTGGTGGCTGATCCTGGGTTGTTTCCTTTTCTATTTTATCGGCGGCTATCTCTTCTATTCCGCCCTTTTCGCCGCGGTAGGGAGCGCCGTCAACGAGGACCCGCAGGAGGCGCAATCCCTGATGTTGCCGATCACCATGCCCGTCGTGTTCTCCTTTATCATCATGTCGGTGGCCGTACAGGATACCAGTGGGGCGCTCGCGGTATGGGCGAGCATGATCCCCTTCAGCAGCCCTATCGTCATGATGGCCCGGATCCCCTTCGGGGTACCGGCCTGGCAACTGGGGCTTTCCATGCTGTTCCTGGTGCTCGGTTTTGTCTTTACGGTATGGCTGGCGGGAAAAATCTACCGGACGGGTATACTAATGTATGGCAAGAAAGCCAGCTGGAAGATCATGTGGAAATGGGCCTTCCATAAGTAACTTTTGCCCGGTCGAGGCCGTCATAGAGGGCGGGCGGTGGCGTGGGAGAGCGAGGTGGGCAGCGGCGTCGTAGTCATCGACCGTTTGGATGAATGGCAAAAAAAGGAGGGGCTTCGGTGCAACATTACGGAGCTGCTGGCGTACTTTTATACGAAAGATGTCGTAAGAGGCCGGGTAAGGCCCGGTCAGTGGGCGCGAGGCGCCGGAAAAGGCCCTTTGGGCATCCGCGGCTGCTTGCAGCAGGCACGCAATAACTCAGGCAGGCGTAACATCAAGATAGATTTTAAGCCTCATGTGTAGTAGAAAAAAACGGGACTGTTCTCAGCCCCGTTTTCTATTTTATGTGAAGGTGGATCGTTCAATTAGCCTCCAGCAGGCGTAGCACCGGGTATTCGGCCGAACCCGGGCCCTGGTCCGGGTCGTCGGGAAGGAACTCGATATTCAATCTAACCGATGCTTTTTCCCTGATCGCGATGTTGGGGCGCCGCGTGCATTGATACCCTTTCTTATTGAACTCGACGGTCACCTGGGAGGCCGGCAGCTCGGCAAAACGAAAATATCCATCCGCGTCGGTGAGGACTTCTTTAAGATTATTCGTGCCGGGAATGAAAGCAGAAACGATTACGCCGGGAAGCGGCTTCCTGGTGATGGCGTCCGTTACATATCCGTTCAAGACACCTTCCAATTTGCCGGTACCCCCGGCCTTCGCGTAGAGTGCGAGGGGGAGAAGCAGGATAAAGAGTAGTTTTTTTGGCGTGCCCATAAAACAGTTTTAAATGTTGGCTGGTGTCAAAGGGCAATGGCGTTTTTCACGTCGCAGCACTAATTTAATTAGAATTTCGGAATTGGGCAAATCGGACCATCCGCGGGATGACGGGGACGCGGGAATTGCCGGCCCGGCCGGGGTAAGTGGGTAGGTGGCTCGCCGAAGAGGCGCGGGTGCGGGTCACGACTCACCCAGATCGATCTCGGTGTTGTCGCCGATGTTGAGGCTGCGGGATTCGCCTTTGACCTCGGTGTCGCTGCCAATGAGGGAATGGGTCAGCACAATGTCGTAGAGGTCGGCAAATGATCCGATAATGGAGTCCTTGAGGATGGAATAGTTGACGCGTGTTTTTTCACCGATGGCCACGTTGGGGCCGACGATGGAATTGCGGATATCGCAGCCGGGAGCGATACTCACGGGCTGGATGATGATGGTATTCTCGAATTGGTGCTCCGGGGCGATGTTGCCGCCGAATTTCTTTAGCAGCTTGGCATTGGATTCCAGCAGGGTCTCCTTTTTGCCGCAGTCGAACCAGTTTTGAACCTTGAAGGCGCGGAATTTCCCCTCATTTCGGATCATGCATTCGATGGCGTCGGTGAGGCTGTATTCGCCATAGCTGGTGACATGATTCTGGATATTGGTTTCCAGGCAATTGAAAAGGACGCTGCTCTCCCTGATCCGGTAGATGCCGACCAGGGCCATATTGGATTTCGGGATCTGGGGCTTCTCTATCACCCTTTCGATGAAACCGTCGTCTCCCATCTCGGCCACCCCGAAATTGCGGGGATCGTCGACGCGTTTGACGCCAAGCATCGAAGTCGGCTGGTTGAGGACATCCTTTACATCGTATTCGCAGATGGTGTCGCCGAGCACGATAAACAGCTCGTCATCTCCCACGATATGCCGTGTCAGCAGGACTGCATGACCGATGCCCTGGCGTTCGTTCTGATACACGAAATGCGCGGTCAGCTGCGGATATTTTTGTTTTACGAAGTCCTGTATCTTCTCACCCAGGTAGCCAACGATAAAAATGAATTCGGTGATGCCCGCTTCGGTCAATTGATCGACGATGATCGAGAGGATGGTCTTACCCGCCAGTGGGATCAAAGCCTTGGGTTGTGTATACGTGTGCGGACGTAATTTTGTACCAGCGCCTGCTACAGGAATGATCGCTTTCATGTTGGTTGTCTTCTGATCCTCCGGACACCGTCCGGTTGCGCGTGTAAAATAAAGAAATTCGGCGGACTCCGCCCGCTTAGGGAAAATTATTCTTTTTGGCCTACCTTTACGGCATGCAAAGAGACACGATCGTTTTTGACCTCATTGAAAAAGAACTGGAACGACAACGTCATGGCATCGAGCTGATCGCTTCCGAAAATTTTACGTCCCTCGCAGTGATGCAGGCCATGGGAACGGTGCTGACCAATAAATATGCAGAAGGTTATCCCGGCAGAAGATATTACGGCGGTTGCGAGATCGTCGACCAGGTAGAACAGCTCGCCATCGACAGGCTGAAACAGATCTTCGATTGCGACTACGCCAATGTACAGCCGCATAGCGGCGCGCAGGCCAATGCCGCGTTGATGCTGTCCATCCTTCAACCCGGGGATACGATCCTCGGTCTCGATCTCAGCATGGGAGGTCATTTAACGCATGGTTCGCCCGTCAATTTTTCGGGGAAGCTGTATCGTCCGGTATCTTATGGCGTGGGGCGCGAGGATGGCCTGGTAGATTACGGGATGATGGAAACAGTGGCTAAAAAGGAAAAACCGAAGCTCATCATCTGCGGCGCCAGTGCCTACAGCCGCGACTGGGACTATGCGCGCATCCGGGCAATAGCCGACTCCGTCGGCGCATTCGTTATGTGCGATATGGCGCATCCGGCGGGGCTCATCGCCAAGGGTTTGCTCAAAAGCCCTTTCGAACACTGTCATTTCGTGACCTCTACCACGCATAAGACGCTGCGCGGTCCCCGGGGAGGTCTCATCCTGATGAAAAAGGATTTCGACAATCCTTTGGGTCTGAAAGACGTGAAAGGGAATGTCCGGCCGATGAGCAACCTCATCGATATGGCCGTTTTCCCCGGCACACAGGGTGGTCCGCTGGAGCATGTGATCGCGGCCAAGGCCGTCGCATTCGGCGAGATCCTGTCGAATGACTTCACCGCCTACGCCAGGCAGATCGTTTCCAACGCACAGGCGATGGCAAAGGCATTCCTCGGCAAAGGTTACCATATCGTCAGCGGCGGAACGGACAACCATCTCCTGCTGATCGATCTGCGCAACAAGAATATCAGCGGTAAGAAGGCCGAGAACGTGCTGGGCAGGGCCGAGATCACGGTCAATAAGAATATGGTCCCCTATGACGATAAAAGCGCCTTCATAACGTCGGGTATCCGGGTCGGCGTTCCGGCCGTCACTACCCGTGGCATGAGGGAAACGGATATGATCACCGTGGTGGAGATGATCGACAGGGCGCTGACGAATGCGGAGAATGAAGATGCGCTCCATGCGTTGCGCGGTGAGGTGAATGCCTTTATGAGGCAGTTCCCGCTCTATGCGGAATTGCCCGAACTGGTCTAAAACTAGCTGGTCATGCTGCAAAGAAAACAAACCGTCTGGACCTTACTGGCCGCCATCTGCGCGGCGCTGACCTTCAATTATTCCTTTTATCATGGAAATGTCGTGGTGGGCCAGTACGGGCATGAACTTCGATACCTGACGGCCTGGCCGCATTACGTCAACGGCGCCAGCGGCAGTCTGCTGATCACCATCGTCACCCTCGTGCTGATCGTCGGGGCGGTATGGAATATCTTCAACTACAAGAACAGGACCCGCCAGTTCTGGATCACGATCGGCCTGATCGTCCTTTCCTTACTCAATATCTTTCTTTACTGGCGCGCCATGGGCGATTTCCAGGAGGGGGGGATGAGCCTTTCGGCAGCTTTTGTACTTTTGGTCCCCGTTTTCCTTGTCCTGGCTGCCCGGGGGATCCGGAAAGATGAAAAATTAGTTAAAAGCGCGGACCGGCTGCGCTAGCGATGCAACATGCGTGTGGAAATTGGTACTTTAAGAGTCTAATTCCCCGTCTATGTTCCGAAACTATCTCCGCACTGCTTTCCGCAATCTCGCGAAGCATTGGGGTTTTTCACTGCTCAATATCATCGGGCTCACCGTCGGCATGGTAGCCTTTTTCCTGATCTTTCTCTACGTCCGTTTCGAGCTGAGCTATGATTCGATGCACACCAAGGCCGATCGTATTTACCGCATCATCTGCGACCTCCAGACGCCGACGGAGACCCTCCCACTCAATCAGCCCTCCTGGGCCGTCGCGCCTCATCTCGTTGGGCAGTTGCCCGAGATCGAAGCCGCCGTAAGGGTCACACAGGGAGACAACTGGCTGGTGACGCGGGGTGACGAGCATTTTCAACAGGACGACGTCGCAATGGTGGATTCCAATTTTTTGCAGGTGTTCGATTTCCCCCTGCTGAAAGGGAACCGGCAAACCGCGCTCAAAGAGCCGAACAGCGTCGTGCTGACCGAGAAGACCGCTAAAAAGTTCTTCGGGGATGCCAACCCGATCGGCCAGTCGCTGCTGCTGACGCGGGGAAATATGAATGCCAGGGTCACGGGTGTGCTGAAGGACATCCCCGACAATTCGCAGATCAGGGCCAGCATGATCGTTTCCATCAGTACCGTCACCCGGAGTAATGGGGGCGGCCGGTCGCTGGACGATCAGTGGGGCAACTATGGCCCGCAGGCCTATGTGCTGCTCAAGCCGGGAGCCGACCCTGCGCTTCTCACGAAAAAATTCCCGGCCTTTCTCGAGAAAATGGACGGAAAGGAAATGCACGAGTCGCATATGATCCCTACGTTGAGGCTCGAGCGGCTGAGGGATATCTATCTGCGCAGCGACCGCGACGATTCGAAAGCGGGCCATATCACCAATGTCATTATCTTCTCGATCATCGGTGCATTTATCCTGCTGATCGCCTGTATCAATTTCATCAATCTCACTACGGCCCGGTCGGCCGAGCGGGCCAAGGAAGTAGGCATCCGGAAAGTGATCGGCGCGTTAAGACCGCAACTGGCGCGTCAGTTCATCGGCGAAAGCGTCATCCTTTGCCTGATCGCCTTCCTGCTGGCGACGGGTCTGGCCGCGCTGCTGATCCATCCCTTCAACCAACTGGCGGGAAAGATCGTCAGTCCCGGTATCTTTTCGCAGCCGCGGGACCTGTCGATACTGCTGGGCATTGCGATCCTGATCGGCATTGCCGCCGGCATCTATCCGGCGCTGGTGCTCTCCTCCTTCCAGCCCGTGTCGGTACTGAAGGGAAGATTTGCAACCGGCACGAGAGGGATCTTTCTCCGGAAGGCGTTGGTCATCGTACAGTTTACCATAGCCACGGCGCTGATCATCGGTACGCTGGTGGTATGGCAGCAGCTGAGCTACATGCGTAACCAGGACCTGGGTTTTAACCAGACGCAGAAATTGATCCTGGATACCCGGGGCGATTCGGCCAAGCTGACGATGAAACAGGAATTGCTGCGGCTGCCGGGCGTGCTGTCCGCCGCGATGTCGAGCAGCGTCCCGGGGACAGGTAATCCGGGCGCCTATTCGCAGATCCAGAACCGGAAGGGGGATATGCAGGTCGCCAATCTCGATCTCTATTTCGTGGACTTCGATTATATCCCCGTTCTGCAGATGAAAATGGTGGCGGGCAGGGCGTTCTCGCGGGACTTCATGACCGATACGACGAATTCCATGATCCTGAACGAAGCTGCCGTCAAAGAGTTCGGTTATGCGTCCCCGGACCAGGCGGTGGGGAGGCGTTTCGATCAATGGGGGCGCAAAGGCAACATCATCGGCGTGGTGAAAGATTTTCATTTCCACGGTCTCCAGGACGTCATCAAGCCGCTGAGCATGCGGATCGAGCCGGGCGGCTGCGACCTGATCGTTGCCAATATCGACGGGCATAACATACCGACGACCATCGCCTCGATCGAAAAGATGTGGAAAAGAATTCTGCCCGACAGGCCGTTCGTCTATTTCTTTCTTGACCAGCATTTCGACAATCAATACCGGGCTGAAGACCGGTTTGGACGGCTCTTCCTGTATTTCGCTTTCCTGGCGATCCTGATCAGCTGTCTCGGTCTGATGGGCCTGGCCTCCTATAGCACGGTGCAGCGGACGAAGGAGATCGGCGTTCGGAAGATCGTCGGCGCATCTGTGACCCGTATCGTGGTGCTGTTGTCAAAAGATTTTTTGATCCTGGTGGGGCTTTCGTTTGTGCTGGCGGGTCCGGCGGCGTGGTATTTCCTGCACCGGTGGTTGGAGGGGTTTGCCTACCGGATCCCCATCTATTGGTGGATATTCGCGGCGGCGGGGATCGTCGCTTTGCTGGTGGCGGTGCTGACGGTCAGTTTCCAGGCGGTGCGGGCGGCGATGGCCAATCCCGTCGATAGTTTGCGAACCGAATAAACATTCCTTATGATACGAAATTATTTGCGGGTCGCCTTTCGCAATCTTTGGCGGCACAAGGGCTTTTCGTTCCTGAACATCATGGGGCTGACGATCGGGATGTCGGCCTGTTTCCTCATCTTCCTGTATGTGAAGTTCGAGCTGAGTTATGACCATTTCCATTCGAAGGCCGACCGGATCTACAATATCGTAACGGATATCAACAATCCGACGGAGGTCCTGCACCTCGGCGTTGCGGCGCCGGCGATGCCGGTAGCGGCCAAACGGGATTTCCCCGAGATCGAAAAGCAGGTGCGGTTCAGCCCGGGCAATATCCTTGTCCGTCGCGGCGACATCAAGATACAGGAGGAAAATATGGCCTTTGCGGACTCGACCTTCTTCGAAGTATTCGATTTTCCCTTGCTGAAAGGCAATCCCGTAACCGCATTGCGCGGGCCGCTGACCGTAGTGCTATCCGAGACCGCGGCAAAAAAATATTTCGGCTCCGCCGATCCGATGGGACAGCAGCTGACGGTTTTTGGGAACAGCCAGCTGGCGACCGTCACGGGCATCATGAAGGATATGCCGGAGAATACCGAACTGAAAACGGACATGCTGATGTCGATGTACAACGGTCCTGGCGATTCCACCAGGGACCAGAACTGGGGCGGCTTCGGCGTCATGGCTTATTTCCTGCTGAAACCCCACACCAATGCCCATGCGCTGCAAAGCAAATTCCCCGCGTTCCTCGTGAACCATATCGGCAAGTTCATGAAGGACAACAACCAGACCTATACCTATATCCTCGAGCCGCTGAAGGATGTCTACCTGAAATCGACGCCCGGGAACGCCAGGGGCAGCCTGACGAATATCTATGTATTCAGCATCGTCGGCATCTTCATCCTGCTGATCGCGGCGATCAATTTCATCAACCTGACGACGGCGCGATCGACGGAGAGAGCCCGGGAGGTGGGTATCCGGAAGGTGGTCGGAGCTGAAAGACGGCAGCTGACCGGGCAGTTCCTCGGGGAATCGGTGATCCTGTGCCTGATCGCTTTTGTGTTGTCCGCCGGCGTATGTGCGGCGCTGTTATCCAGCTTCAATTTCCTGGCGGGAAAGACCATCAGTACTGGGATCTTTTATCACCCCGGTTATATCCTGACGCTGCTGCTGATCGGTTTGGGCATCGGGTTGCTGGCGGGCATCTACCCGGCGCTGATATTGTCCGCCTTCCAACCGATCGTCGTACTGAAAGGCCGTTTTGCCACCGGCGTACGCGGGCTGTTATTAAGGAAGGGGCTGGTGATCTCGCAGTTCACCATTTCG